>TARA_B110000967_G_C18902009_1_pt1 | contig 15085 bp, 9 predicted proteins | sample TARA_B110000967 | Tara Oceans TARA_B110000967 (sample SAMEA4397903) | marine metagenome | biome: Polar Biome; feature: [DCM] deep chlorophyll maximum layer (ENVO:01000326); material: water (ENVO:00002006), including particulate matter (ENVO:01000060) such as... | depth 35 m
TGCTGTTAAAAGAAGAGGCACACATAAACTTATCCCTATTCAGCCAAATTCATTCTTTCTCATTTGTCTTTGATACAAATACACCAAAATTTTTCTCGAAGACTTTAAGCATAGCGCTTTTTGATTCCTTACCAAACCCCATATCCATGGCTTTTTCATAAATCTCAACCATGGCATCAAACATTGGAGTTTCATCTGAAAAATCTGACGTCGCCTGCTGGACGTTGATGATGTCTTTATAGGCCCCCTGCATCGCGTAATCACCGGTGAACTGTCGCTGCACCATACGGGGGACAAAGTGCTCAGACGCGAAACTGCGGCTGGAGCCTGTGGTAAAAAGCTGCTCCAAGAGACTAGGATCAAGCCCAGCCTTCACCGCTGTTGGTAACAACTCTGAAATAGCGGCAATATTAATGTCATACACAACATTGTTAAAGGCTTTCATCATTTGACCCTTCCCACAATCTCCACAGTGTAAAATAAACGCACCCATCATTTCCAGATACGGCTTTGCCTGTTCGTAGTGTTCTTTTTGGCCACCAAACATCATGGTTAAAGTGCCGTCTTTAGCTCGAAATGGCATGCCTGATATAGGGCAATCAGAATAGATGATATCAAGCGCGCTCAGACGGGTTTGAAAATCGACAGCATCACCCACATAAATCGTAGACGTATCAACGATCATCAACCCTTTTTCAGCCCCTTCTGTAACCCCACCCGGCCCAAACAAAGCCACATCGACTTCAGGCGTGAAAGGTAAACACATAAACAGTTTCGAAACTTGGGAAGCTAAATCGGCTGGTGACTTAGCAGCCCGTGCTCCTAGTTTTACATATTCGGCGCAAACGTCTTGGCGCTGGTCATAAACAATCAAATCAACACCGGCTGCCATAACGTTTTTGGCCATGCTGCCGCCCATTTGACCCAAACCAATAAAGCCAATTTTTTCTGCTGAATTAGCCACGGTCAATCGCCCTCCAGCCAATGTCGGTACGGTTAAAACCCTCGGGCCAATCGACTTTTGCGACCGCTTCATAGGCTTTTTTCTGTGCTTCTTCGATTGTTTTACCGGTTGCCGTAACTCCTAAAACCCGCCCGCCAACAGCAGTAATCCGGCCTTTTTCAGATTTTGTTCCAGCGTGAAAAATATGAACCCCAGCTTGTTTTTCCGCCTCTTCAAGGCCATTAATCTCTGTCCCTTTTTTGTAATCACCCGGATAACCATTGGCTGCCATGACCACCGTCAGAGCTGAATCTTTGCTCCAATTAAGCTCAATTTGATCAAGCTTCCCATCGACTGCGGCCAGCAAAAGCTCCAACAAATCAGAGGTCAGGCGGCTCATGATGGCTTGGCATTCTGGGTCGCCAAAGCGGGCGTTGTATTCGATCAATCGGGGGCCAGTATCGGTGATCATTAATCCGGCAAACAACACACCCTTATACGGATTGCCATCGCGGGCCATGCCTTGGATTGTTGGCAAAATAATTTTGTCCATTATGCATTTGCTCATTTCAGAATCGACAACCGGGGCCGGTGAATAAGCACCCATTCCGCCAGTATTTGGCCCTTCGTCGCCGTCAAATACGGCTTTATGGTCTTGGGCGGCAACCAACGGCAAGGCGTGTTCTCCATCAACAATAGCAAAAAAGCTGGCTTCTTCGCCGATCATAAATTCTTCAACCACCACTTCTGCACCGGCATGGCCAAAGGCTTCTTCAATCATAATATGATCAATTGCTGCATAGGCTTCATTTACATTTCGGCATAAAATAACGCCTTTACCCGCCGCCAATCCGTCGGCCTTAACAACAATCGGTGCGCCGCGCGAGCGGATGTACTCTTTTGCTCCATCAGGCTCATCAAAGCGCGCATAATCTGCGGTGGGGATGTTATAATGTGCGCACAAATCTTTCATCATGCCTTTCGAACCTTCAATGGCGGCCGCTTTGGCGCTGGGCCCGAAGACTTTAATGCCCGCGGCCTCAAGCATATCGGCTAATCCGTCGATCAAAGGTCCTTCCGGCCCAATCACAACCAAACCGACTTTTTCAGTAGCGGCCAGCGCAACCAAAGCGGCCAAATCATCAACGCCAATATCGACACAGCGTGCCACATTGGCAATACCGGCATTCCCCGGTGCACAAATCACTTCTGTGCATTTAGGCGACTTGGTAATTGCCCAGCACAAAGAATGTTCACGCCCACCTGATCCAACCACCAATACCTTCATGCCGTACTCCTAATTCAAGATAATCTTGGCCCTTGTTGATACGGCCAATTTGTTTCATACATAATGATATTATGACTGACAGTTCGTCCAGCTCAAATGCACCAACTAACGCCCCCATTTTCTCTGTGGGCGAAATTTCGGGTGCTTTAAAAACCACAGTAGAGGAAACATTTGGCCGTGTCCGCGTGCGCGGTGAAATTTCTGGTTTCAAGCGCCCCGGCTCTGGCCATTTGTATTTTACCTTAAAAGACGACCAAGCTGTGCTCAACGGCGTGTGCTGGAAAGGCTCCGCAGGACGCTTAGGGATTAAACCCGAAGACGGTATGGAAGTGATCGCAACGGGGCGGCTAACAACCTATGGAGCGCGGTCAAACTATCAAATGGTAGTTGAGCGTATGGAGCTAGCGGGCGAAGGCGCGTTGCTCAAATTGTTAGAAGACCGCAAGCGAAAATTGGTCGAAGAAGGGGTTTTTGACGAAGATCACAAACAAGAAATTCCATTTTTACCAGACGTAATAGGGGTTGTTACATCACCTACAGGTGCAGTTATTCGTGATATTTTACACCGCTTAGAGGACCGCTTCCCGCGCCGGGTTTTGGTTTGGCCGGTTTTGGTTCAAGGTGATAAAGCGGCAGAGCAAATTTCATCCGCGATAAAAGGCTTTAATGCGCTGGATGGCATTGGCTCCGTCCCCCGCCCGGATTTGATAATCGTTGCCCGTGGTGGTGGCAGTTTGGAAGATTTATGGGCATTTAACGAAGAAAACGTTGTCCGCGCCACTTATCAGTCCCAAATCCCAATTATTTCAGCCGTTGGCCATGAAACCGATACCACGTTAATCGATTTTGCATCTGATAGGCGCGCCCCAACACCCTCCGCCGCTGCCGAAATGTCAGTTCCAGTTCGCGTTGATTTAATTGCGCAAGTGATGGACGACGGGGCGCGGGTGGTTAATGCGATCAACCGGATGGTGACTGATAGCCGTAAAGATTTAGATGCCGCATCCCGCGGCCTCCCAAATTTGAACCAACTGTTGGGCGATGCAAGTCAACGCTTAGACGATTGGACGGAGCGGTTTAATAACTCCCTAAAAAGCGGCATAAACGAGCGCCAACAATCACTCGGCCACTTAAGCCAACGCTTGGTCAAACCTGATGCCTTAATTGAGCGCGCCAGCCAGCGCTTAACTTCAGAAGTTCGCGCCTTAAAACAAACCGTACCGATCATATTTAACGAACGTGCATCCAATTTATCCCGGCTATCGCAATTGCTTGAAAGTTATTCGTATCAGCGGGTATTGGACCGGGGCTTTGCATTGGTTACAGATGCCGATAAAAAACCCGTCACATCGGCTAATGACTTATCTCAGGGTGACGAGGTCAGTGTCCACATGAAAGACGGATCCGTTGGCATGGCCGTTACTAGATCAAACATGCCCACCCCAAAACCTAAAAAACCAAACCCCAAAGCGCCGACAAAAGCTCCGGACGTGCGACAAGGATCACTCATTTGAAAATCATGATTATGGCCTTAATGGTTTTTGCTTATTCTAACAGAGTTCATGCTGCGGACCGAGCTTTATTAAAAGGATCGTTAATACCAGGGAGCTTAATCACCGGAAAAGTTGCACCTGGCAGCAAAATCAACTTCCACAAAAAAACTGTTCGCGTCTCGCCCGATGGCACTTTTATTTTGGGCTTTGGCCGTAATGCCAAACTCACACAAAGCATCGAAATTTTGGACCCCAATGGCTTTACCTATACGCAAAATATCAAACTTAAAAAACGGACTTATAACATCACCCGCATTGACGGCTTGCCGGGGCGCAAAGTCACGCCAAACCCCAAAGATGTAAAACGCATAAAAGCCAATAACGCGGGCATTGTCCGGGTTCGACAGCTTGACACCAAAACTCAAAATTTTCTGAATGGATTTCAGTGGCCGATTTTGGGGCGCATTTCGGGTGTGTATGGATCTCAACGCGTTCTTAACGGTAAACCGCGCAGCCCCCATAACGGCGTCGATATAGCCGCCCCCAAAGGTTCGACTGTATTGGCAACAGCTAAAGGTACTATAGCGCTGGTTCATCAAGATATGTTTTATTCCGGTAAAACTGTGATGATTGACCACGGCCATGGCTTATCATCTATCTATATCCACATGAGTGAAATCTTAGTCAAACAAGGTCAGCTCGTTACTAAAGGCGAGGCCATTGGGGCCGTCGGTATGACCGGGCGCGCCACGGGACCCCACCTGCATTGGGGCATTAGTTTATTCAGAACACACTTGGACCCGATGCTCATTGTGACTGGTAAAACGAATGTGAAGAAAGCCCAATAAGGTTTTGGTTTTTATAAAATCCGTTACGCTCAACGCACACGTATATTTGGAGAGGATTTCTAACATCGCAAAAACCCCATCCGCATGTGTTGATTAAACGTTACGATCGACGGCAATATCCAACAAATTTGGCCCCGGATTATCGAACGCGGCGCGTAAGGCAGGGCCCACCTCATCCGCTTCGGTAACCCGAGTTGCCGTCACACCCATACCTTGTGCAATTAAGACAAAATCAAGTGGCGGATCATTTAATTCCATACCAATAAAATTATTATTATCATGGAACGAAACCAGACGCTGTTTAAGAATGCGGTAACTAGAATTGTTAGTAATAATATAAGTCATTGGCAACTTCATATGAGCTGCTGTCCACAACGCTTGGATAGAATACATGGCACTACCATCACCTATAATAGCACACACAGGGCGGCTCATGTCAGCTAGTTGAATGCCGACTGCAGCGGGCACAGCCCAGCCAATTCCGCCGCTGGCGAAGCCATGGAAATCATACCGATCACGGTACGGGCGCAGCGCATTCAGATACCGGGTTGAGGTTAAACCTTCATTCACAACCACCGCATTATTAGGCAATGTTTCCGTCACTTTCATCATTAACCAATCAGGGTTCAGCGGGCGCTCGTCGCCCATATCTTCCAGCCGTGTGATCAATGATTTACGTTTGGACAACCAATTGGTGGAGACATATTCTGCGCTTAACGTTTGCGCTCGGGCTTCCAATTCAGCCCCACCTTGTTTGCGCAACTCAGGCAACAGTGCCGTGATTGTCGATTTAAGATCACTTAAAATCGCCATATCGGCTGCATAGTTTTTACCCATGTCCCAATCAACAAGACCAATATGAACGATTTTCAAATGCTCCGGCAAGGGACTGACTTCGCTCCAAACCGACATCCGAAGCGGGTCCGCGCCCAATACAATCATCAAATCATAAGGCGTTAATACATCGCGGACATCCGTTTGATCCCGGCTTAAGCCACCCATAAAGTTCGGATGCTCAGACAAAAAATGTGCCCCATAAGGAACCGTTTGCTGATATGCCGCGGCACCCAAAATTTCAGCCAATTGAGCCGCTTCAGTTAAGGCATCTGATTTAACCAATTCGTCGCCAGCAATGATAACAGGGCGTTTCGATTTCAACAACCGAGCTGCCAATTCCTTAAGGGCATCAGGTATTGGCTGATTGCGGGTATCAACACGGGTTGAAGTACCCAAATCTACGCCACCTTCATCATTCAATACATCGCCGGGTAAGGACAAAAACACGGGCCCATAAGGCGGCGTTGTTGCAATTTTTGCAGCCCGGCGGACGGTCCGGGGTAAATCCTCAAGCCGGGTCACTTCCGTTGCCCATTTAACTACAGGCTGAGCGATCGGCACTAACGGGTCATATAACAGTGGCTCTGTTAGGCCGTGGCCTTGTTCTTGTTGACCCGCGGTCACTATCATAGGAGTGCCAGTAAATTTGGCATTATAAATCGACCCAATCGCATTGCCTAAGCCCGGCGCCACATGAACATTACACGCCGTTAATTTTCCAGATGCCCGAGAGAACCCATCGGCCATCGCAACAACAAGGGATTCTTGTAATCCTAGTACATAATTCAAATCCGGATGCTCGTTCATGGCGTTCATAATTGGTAATTCTGTTGTGCCGGGATTACCAAACATATGAGTGACGCCCTCGTCTTTTAAAAGAGACAAAAAAGCAGAGCCGCCTGTTGTTGAGTTGGTCGTCATTTTAAATGTATTTCCTTTGCCAGAAGACGAGCGCCGATTGCCCATAGATTAAAATGGATACCAACATTTACACAGGTTATCGTGTTTTACTATTCCTAAACTTAAAAGTCTCGATTTTATAGCCATTTCAGTCTTAAATTAAAACTCAATTCTGTACATAAGGATATGACTAAAATGATGTTTGGCTTGACGGACGATCAAAGCGCAATAGTTGAAGCGCTGAGTAAATTGATGAGCGGCTTCAGCGATGAATATTGGCTAACAAAAGATCGCGAAGGCGGCTTTCCGGAAGACTTTTACCAGTGCGTTAAAGAAGACGGTTGGTTGGGAATTGCGTTACCCGAACAGTACGGTGGATCAGGAATGGGTGTGACAGAAGCTGTATTAATGATGCACACTATTGCAAAATCCACAGGCGGAATGGCGGCAGCATCGTCGATTCACATGAATATTTTTGGCCCTAAATCCATAGCCGCTTTTGGATCGGACGATCAAAAAAAGCGTTGGTTACCAGGCTTAATTAATGGTGACTTTAAAATGTGTTTTGGCGTTACAGAACCCAATGTTGGGCTAGATACAACGCGCTTAAAAGTCAAAGCAGAGCGCAAGGGAGCTAAATATATTGTTAGTGGTCAAAAAATTTGGACTTCAACGGCGCAAGTTGCTGAAAAAATAATGCTGCTAGCCCGAACCAGCCCCCGCGATGACGCAAAACCAACCGAAGGGTTGAGTTTGTTTTTTACCGATTTGGACCGTTCAAGCACAACGATTAAAGAGATAGACAAAATGGGCCGAAAAGCCGTCGATTCGAACGAGGTCTTTTTCGATCAAATGGAAGTCCCCGCCGAAGACCGCATAGGAGAAGAAGGCAGTGGATTTCGTTACATTCTTCAAAGCCTTAACCCAGAACGCTTATTAATTGGTGCCGAAGCCATCGGGCTAGGCCAAGAAGCCTTAAATCGCGCCACCGCATACGCTAAAGACCGCGTTGTGTTCGAACGCCCGATTGGACAGAACCAAGCGATCCAACACCCGCTTGCTGTAAACTGGGCAGAATTAGAAGCCGCATTTTTGATGGTGATGAAAGGGGCTTGGTTATTTGACAAGGGAAAATCGTGTGGGGTTGAAGCGAATGCTGCCAAATACTTAGCTGCTGAAGCCGGTTTCGACGCATGCAAACAAGCCGTTTCCAGCCATGGCGGCATGGGATACGCCAAAGAATTTCATGTTGAGCGCTTATTAAGAGAAGTCATGATCCCGTATTTAGCCCCTGTCAGTCAGCAAATGGCCTTAAATTTTATTGCCGAAAAAGAACTTCAGCTTCCGAGATCCTATTAATTATTCCCATAATACTTTAACGCTATAAATTTTTCTTAATAACAACTTAAAGTAATATCTAATAGATGCTCCTGATGAACAAGTTATAGACAGACTAATAAATGAGCAGTGATATACTACTTCACTCCATTGGCACCTTGCGGTCGCTTCGCGGGAGCCTTGTTTGAAAAGCCGTATCCTTCCGCTAGCCTATTGATAAAGGAATTGTTCTATTCAAACAGGTCGGGCATTTATAAAACAAGAAAGCTCGCATTCTAAGCACTCGACTTCCCTTTAATGTATAAGCGCCTCATCAGTAGTCTTATATCTTCTACTCAATGGTGAAACTGAATATAATGCAGCATATCGCTTTCAGGGCCAAAACGATTCCCACTTAACCAAAGAAGGAGCGCAGCAAGCATTGGCGAATCCTCAAAAATTGTCTCAATTGGCACCAAATATAGATCAAATTCGCTTCACCTCTAGCCCCTTGGAGCGCACATTAGCGACGTCGAAAATCATTTGTAATGCGATTGGTTATGATTTCACAAACACCCATACCGAGGCCTGGATTATGTAAATGAATTATAGCGCTTGATTTTGGAATAAAAGGTCGGCTGAGCTTTAAACATTTATTATTCTTGGCAATAGTGAGAGTTATAACGATTTATTCAAGTGCGTTGATGACTAGATTTTCGAGACCCGGGAATTGTGACAAAGCGATGCGGTTTGGGTTGTGGTATCACAGGGCGGAAAAAGGAGCGTTTTCCGGGGGTGTTATTTGGTCTTAGACGTTGATAAAAGTCGCACCCTGACCCACCCGCATAATTATTTTTATGAATTTGCAGAAGACTATATTGCCTAACATTGGCAAGATACAAAGCTCTAAGAAGCAAGCAGACACGCCACCAATCCTGCTTTACCGAAATATTCCACCTATCGGCCCACTTAATTCCTATATTTTCTGATATTCCACCCTATATTAGATTTAATACAATATAATTTAAGGATAGCTCGATGACCAACTTGGCTGAAACTGATAAACTGTTTTTTGATCGTACGGATATGGATCAAGGTAAAGTCGAAAAAATTGTTACAGATGCCTTGGGGGCTGCCGATGATGGCGAGCTCTATTTAGAGTACGGGCAATCAGAAACAATTGTTTTAGATGACGGTCAGATCAAATCAGCGTCATACGACACATCTCAAGGCTTTGGTTTACGCGCTATCTCTGGTGAAACAACAGGCTTTTCTCATGCCTCTGAATTATCAGAAGCAGCCTTAAAGCGCGCTTCCACCACGGTTCAGGCCGTTAGCCGCGGTCATGGTGGAGAAATGGCAGAAGGCCCTGTTGGCACAAACCGCAGCCTGTATTCAGATCAAAACCCGCTATCGAGCTTAAGTTTCGAGAAGAAGGTCGATTTATTGGGCCAAATGGATCTTTATGCACGCTCTAAAGACCCGCGCGTCAAACAGGTTTCAGCCTCGCTTTCAGGACAATGGCAAGCCATCCAAATTATCCGCTCAGGTGGGCATCGATTGGCTGATATCCGCCCCTTAGTGCGATTGAGTGTATCGATTGTCGTTGAACAAGACGGACGCATGGAAAACGGCAGTTTTGGAACCGGTGGTCGTGAAGGGTTCGAAGCGTTTATTACTCAAGAGTCTTGGCAAGGAGCTATCGATGAAGCGCTTCGCCAAGCTTTAGTTAATTTAGAATCAATTCCCGCTCCTGCAGGTGAAGTCCCCATCGTTCTAGGTCCAGGCTGGCCTGGGATTTTATTACACGAAGCGATTGGCCATGGGCTTGAAGGTGATTTCAATCGCAAGGGCACATCTGCTTTTGCTGGATTGATGGGTCAACGCGTCGCCTCAAAAGGGGTCACCGTTGTAGATGACGGAACTCTCAATGACCGACGCGGATCTTTGAGTATCGATGACGAAGGTACCCCAACCCAAACAACAACTCTGATCGAAGACGGGATTTTAACCGGCTATTTGCAGGATCGCATGAACGCACGGCTGATGGGCACCAAATCAACAGGCAACGGACGCCGCCAAAGCTACGCCCATGCACCCATCCCCCGCATGACAAACACTTATATGTTAAATGGCAATAAAGACCCCGGCGAGATTATGGAATCCGTTAAAAAGGGCGTTTATGCTGTAAGCTTTGGCGGAGGTCAGGTCGACATCACGTCTGGCAAATTTGTCTTCTCGTGCACAGAAGCCTACCAGATTGAAGATGGAAGAATTGGCGCTCCCTTAAAAGGCGCAACGCTGATAGGCAACGGGCCAGACGTTTTGACAAAAGTATCCATGATCGGTAACGACATGGAATTGGACCCGGGTATCGGTACATGCGGTAAAGAAGGCCAAGGTGTTCCGGTTGGTGTTGGTCAACCCACGTTGCTGATTGATAACATGACAGTTGGTGGAACCGCCGTTTAAGGCATATCTACATAAACTTAGAAAGCAGCAACGTTAATAACAGACCCGGTTATTGGTATGTTATCCTATTGCTAACCTGTGGGGCTGGCTCACGAATGATTACTAAGCAGTTGACTAAATCATAACTATCCGCGTCCATCGGTACATGGCAAGTACCAATCACACTAGCCCTATGTTTGTATTTTTAGGTCACACCCAATTTGCCTTAGCTGGCGTTAATGGCGATCATCAGGCTATTAGTCGGCGGTGCTGATTACACATTAACCATCGCCTACAGCCTGTCTGATGTTGGGGCTTTAGAGCCTTTGAACTTTATTCACCTCGTTATCGCAGCTTTCATTGGGTATTTTGTTTTTACAGAAACACCAGATGCATAGACCTAGGTTGGCGGCGCGAACCTTTTGGCATGGCACAGCAACGTTAGAGATCAATACTTCCATACTAATTTTTATTCAGACAAAGAAATATTAAGCGGCTTTTTTGGCACCACCTTTTTTCCAATGTGGTTTGCGTGGGCGAGTGTTCCCACCTCCACCGCCACCAGATGGACGACGACCCCGGCCGCCACTGCCGCCACCACGCTTCTTTTTAACAGGTAAACCTGGATCATTGGCAATTTTATCGCTATGGAAAGGATGATCTTCAAGCACTTCAACATCTTGGCGAATGGTCTTTTGAATATCTAACAAAAACGCCTTTTCTTCGATATCGCAAAACGACAATGCGGTTCCAGATGCTCCGGCACGGCCCGTGCGGCCAATGCGGTGAACGTAACTATCGGGCTCGTTCGGCAAATCGAAATTAATGACGTGGGTAATGCCATCAACGTCAATGCCGCGTGATGCCACATCTGTTGCGACCAAAGCGCGCATGCGGCCACCCTTAAAGCCTTTAATCGCTCGTTCGCGTTGGCTTTGGGTTTTGTTGCCATGAATGATACCGGTGTTGACGCCATTGCGTTCCAAATGACGCGCAACTGCGTCAGCACCAAACTTGGATCGCGTGAAAATCAATACCCGTTCCACCGCTTTGTCTTCCAATAAATGAGCAAGCAACGAACGCTTTTTCTCTTTTTCAACAAATAGAACCCGCTGTTTAACAGTGGACGCCGTTGTTGCCACGGGGGCGACTTCAACTTTAACCGGATGGTTCAATAATTTTTCAGCCAAGCCCTTAACGTTTTGTGCCATGGTTGCTGAAAACATTGCTGTTTGGCGTTGGCTTGGAATCAAGTCTGAAATAGTTTTCATATCGGGTGCAAAGCCCATATCTAACATCCGGTCAGCTTCATCCAGGATGAACGTTTCAACCCAATCAAGACGCAAGCAACCTTGGCGCTCTAAATCAAGAAGACGGCCAGGCGTTGCGACCAAAATATCAACGCCATGGTGTAGCTTTGATATTTGTCCACTAATAGAGACACCGCCATAGGCAACGGCCGTCTTCAACCGCAAATATTTGTTGTAGGTTTTAATGCAGACATGAATTTGGTTAGCCAGCTCGCGGGTTGGTGCCAAAATTAAAGCACGAGTAGAACGCTTTTTGGTTTGCTGCGCGGAATCTGCTAAGCGATGCAACAAAGGCAAAGCAAAGGCAGCGGTTTTACCGGTTCCAGTTTGGGCAATGCCAATTATGTCTTTGCCGTCCATCAAGGGTGCAATAGCACGCGCCTGAATGGGGGTTGGTTTTGTGTATCCTTCTTCAGCCACAGCACGAAGAATAGGTTGAGCCAAATATAGGCCCTCAAAGTCAGTCATTGAGAAATCTTTCAAATTAATAATGGCGGTGATCTGGCATAATGCACAGACCTCGGACGGCGCCCCAAGCATGAGATCAAACCATCTAACGAAACGCCCTGATGTAGATTTAAATTTGGCCAATTATGTCGGCTAGCAGTCAAAAATTTGACGCAGTGGGAATGTCGCTCAGCGCTAAAAACGATTTTTTGCTTATGATGTCAAGGCTTATCTAGACCTGATCTATTTACGGGCCTTATTAAAAGCATCAGCCAGTGCTGTTAAACTCGATGCATCAGCGGGCCCGTTTGCTTTGTATTGAGCTTTTGGTTTTGCATTTTGTTTTGATTTGTTTTGATTTTGTGGACGGGAGTACTGATTTTTTTCAGACTTTGGTTTGGCAGCGTGGCGTATATGCGCCTCGCCCACTTTCATGGTCAAAGAAATGCGTTTACGCTGTATATCGATTTCTTGAACTTTAACCCGAACTACATCGCCCGGCTTAACCACATCGCGCGGGTCTTTAACAAACACATCTGCCAATTGAGAAATATGAACAAGACCGTCTTGGTGAACGCCCACATCAACGAAGGCTCCAAAATTTGCAACGTTGGTAACAACACCTTCCAAAATCATACCGGGCGTTAAGTCAGATACTTTTTCAACACCATCCTTAAAGGAAGCTGTTTTAAATTCTGGGCGTGGATCACGACCCGGTTTTTTAAGCTCTTCAATAATATCGGCGACCGTGATTTCACCAAATTTATCGTCTGTAAATTCAGAAGCGACCACTTCGCTTAAGCTTTGAGCATTGCCAATCAATTGACGAATATCAACCTTTGTACTCGCTAAAATACGTTCAACAACAGGGTACGCTTCAGGATGGACGCAGGAACGATCGAGCGGGTTGTCGCCTTCCATAATACGCATGAATCCGGCGCATTGTTCAAACGTTTTATCGCCTAACAAAGGCACGTTTTTTAAATTATCACGTGATGTGAATGCCCCGTAAGCATCCCGGTATTCAACAATATTGTGCGCAATCGCATCGCCAACACCAGACACCCGCGCCAACAAAGGCGATGATGCCATGTTCAAATCAACACCAACAGCGTTGACGCAATCTTCGACAACCGCTTTCAATGCGCGGTCCAAACGGACTTCCGATAAATCATGCTGATATTGGCCAACGCCAATGGCTTTTGGTTCAATCTTAACCAGTTCTGCCAGCGGATCTTGTAACCGCCGACCAATCGATGCGGCACCACGCAAAGACACATCAACATCTGGAAATTCTTTCGATGCATATTCAGATGCGGAATAAACCGAAGCACCGGCCTCAGATACCATGACTTTGGTGAGTTTTAATTCAGGATACTTGCTGATTAATTCAGCTGATAATTTATCGGTTTCACGCGATGCAGTCCCGTTACCAATTGAGATTAATTCCGCTTTATGACGGATAGAAAGGGCTGCAATGATGACTATCGATTCGTCCCATTTCTTTTGCGGCTCGTGTGGGTAAATGGTTACGGTGTCGACCAACTTTCCAGTCGCATTAACAACCGCGCATTTAACACCAGACCGGAACCCTGGGTCTAATGCGATCGTTGTGCGTGGGCCCGCAGGCGCTGCCAATAATAAATCACGCAAGTTTTCAGCAAAAACTCGAATGCCTTCTTCCTCAGCCATGGTCCATAAGCGGCCCATGAGCTCGAGCTCAATGTGCAATGATATTTTGACTCGCCATGTCCACCCCGCAACACCCAGCAACCATTGGTCAGCAGCCCGTCCACAATCGGAAAGGCCAAAATGATTTGCAATACGCACTTCACATGGGTGCGGACGGTCAAATTTATCTAGATCACCAATAACTAACAAGACCCGCAACATTTCCTCCTTGCGACCCCTAAATATAGCCAAAGCCCGGTGCGATGGGATTTTGTTGACTGCTTCATAATAATCAAAATAGTCTTTAAATTTCGCACCAGTATTTTCTTTACCGTCGACTACTTTCGAGACCAAATTGGCGTTTTCCCATACGAATTCACGCAAATTACCAACTAGTTCTGCATCTTCGGCAAACTGCTCAACTAAGATTTGCTTCGCACCGTCCAACGCCGCATCCGCATCTGGAACTTTGGTGTCGCCATCGACATCAAGGCGCAAATAGTTGGCGGCTTCTGATTGTGGATCTAACGATGGATTAGCCAACAACGCTGCTGCCAAAGGCTCTAATCCGGCTTCACGGGCAATTTGGGCTTTCGTCCGGCGCTTTGGTTTGTAGGATAAGTACAAATCTTCAAGTCGGGCTTTACTGTCTGCGGTATCTAATTTCAAGCGCAGTTCATCGGTCATTTTATCTTGTTCTTCGATGCTCGAGATAATCGTTACCCGGCGGTCATCTAATTCCCGCAAATAGCGCAAGCGCTCTTCTAGGTTTCTTAGCTGGATATCATCCAACCCGCCCGTTGCTTCCTTCCGGTAGCGCGCAATAAACGGTACCGTTGCTCCCCCGTCTATAAGCTCGATGGTATCAATAACCTGATTTTCATTAATGCTTAAAAGTTTGGAAATACGGGCGGAAACAGATTTCATTAGACTCTCAAATTTATAAAGTTAAACACGCTTTACCCTCCCAGACACGAGGCTGCAACCGCCATTTAGGAGCGCTTAAAAAGGTTGTGTATGAAAATTCATTTGCACAAAAAGCGCTAGTAGGCGTATTCTGTATACAACGGCAAAACCGACTTTTTCCATTGCCGCTCGTAAGCACACAAAAGCTCTTCCGCCGGGGTCTGTCCAGTTTCTGCAATTTGAAACAAGGGTTTCAAGAAGTGTGACTCGTCTAAACCAACGTTGTCTAAAACATTACGGCCTTTGAGACCCGCATGAGAAATCTCAAGCGCTTCAAGGGCGACTTCACGCAAAGTCCGGCCCCTAAATTTTGTTTTCAATGCTGTTGTTGGGACTTCGGTGCGCAACCGGTCGTGCTCTTCAGGCGTCCAATCTTTAATCAAATCATAGGCCGCATGTCGGGCATCGTTATCATATAATAGGCCAACCCAAAAAGCTGGCAAAGCACATAACCGCGCCCACGGACCACCGTCGGTGCCGCGCATTTCCAAGAACTGCTTTAAGCGCACTTCTGGGAAGGCGAAGCTCATTTGATCTTCCCAATCTTTGATTGTCGGGAGTTCACCAGGAAGCGCGGGCAATTTACCAGCCATAAAATCGCGAAACGATTGGCC
>TARA_B110000967_G_scaffold91799_1_pt1 | contig 14943 bp, 14 predicted proteins | sample TARA_B110000967 | Tara Oceans TARA_B110000967 (sample SAMEA4397903) | marine metagenome | biome: Polar Biome; feature: [DCM] deep chlorophyll maximum layer (ENVO:01000326); material: water (ENVO:00002006), including particulate matter (ENVO:01000060) such as... | depth 35 m
ACGGCCGTATTGGCTTGACTACCAGAGTGTGGTTGAACATTTGCCCATACCGCTCCAAAGAGTGTTTTGGCACGATCAATAGCGATTAGCTCTACTTCATCGACCACTTCACAGCCACCATAATAGCGCTTTCCAGGGTAGCCTTCGGCATATTTGTTGGTCAATACCGAACCGGTCGCTTCCATGACTTGTTCGCTTGTGAAATTTTCTGAAGCAATCAATTCAAGACCATTGAGTTGACGGCTTTTTTCAGCTTCAATTAATTCAAAAATTTGTTCGTCGCGTTGCATATATTTAGTTTCAATAATATTTAAGTTGCAAATTTAATAATTAAGATTAGATTATTTGATATAAAAACTTCATTTTGAATGATTATTTATTAAATAGTAATCAACATTTTAAGCTTATTATTTTTATTAAATAATTGCAATTTTACATGGGATTGATGAAAGTTTAGCAAAGGTCCCCTTTTGCTTAATTATTAGAAAAATATACCCCCTAAATTCAATAATATGTAAAATTTAGATATTAATTTTTTTATACCTGTAAAAGTAATACTTTTGAATAGTAAACTATGATATAATGCGATATTCAAAAAATACTACAACTCTTTTAACTTTGGAATCTATTCAAAGCAATATGGTTATTGTAACTATTTCAACGATTATCAGCACCCTTGTGGGTGCTGCGATTATATAACTACCGTCCTAATGTATTGTTTGATCCCAAACAATATTTCAATTAAATATAAAAAAAATTACAATGAAAGTTTTAAAATTTGGTGGAACATCTGTAGGTTCCGCAAAAAATATATCCAAGGTTATAAAAATTGTAAAAGAAGAATCTGCTTCAGAAAACATTGCGGTTGTGGTATCTGCTGTAGGCGGTATTACCGATAAATTATTGATTGCTGCTGATAAAGCCATCAACAAAGATCACAGTTATAAGGAAGATTTTGAGGCATTACGATCAAAACATATTGAAGTGATTGATGGGTTGCTAACCAGAGAAGTGCACGAAATCACAACTGATATTGTATTGAACCATTTATCAAGACTTGAGAAATTATTAGATGGTGTGTATTTAATCAATGAATTATCGCCTAGAACAACCGATAAACTTCTCAGTTTTGGAGAATTGATTTCCTCCTTAATCATTTATGAGGCGATGAAGTCAAAAGGAGTTAATGTTCAACTTAAAAATTCTCAAAACCTAATTGTAACGGATTCAAACTTTACCAATGCAGCCGTTAATTTTGAAGAAACAAACGCCAATATCACCACCTATTTTGAAAGTAATAAAAAGATGGTCACCATTTTACCTGGGTTTATTTCCAAGTCTGAAAATGATGAAATTACAACCTTAGGGCGTGGTGGATCGGATTATACAGCGGCAATCCTTGCGGCTGCACTGAATGCCAGTGTGCTTCAAATATGGACTGATGTCAGTGGTATGTTTACAACCAACCCAAAAATGGTAAAAAATGCGAAACCTATAAATAAATTATCCTATTTAGAGGCGATCGAATTATCTCATTTTGGGGCGAAGGTCTTGTATCCACCAACGGTTCAACCCGTTCTTAGAAAAGACATCCCCTTACTTATAAAAAACACATTAGCTCCTAAAGACCCAGGGACTTTAATAACTAAAATTGTCGAAAACGGCCACCAATCCCCTATCAAAGGAATTAGTAATATTAATGATGTGTCGTTATTAACGCTTCAAGGAAATGGAATGGTTGGGATTCCTGGATTTTCGAAACGGTTGTTTGAAACGTTAGCACATTCAAAAATAAATGTCATTATTATTACGCAAGCCTCCTCCGAGCATTCGATCTGTATTGGAATTGCTGATAGAGATGCGCCGTTAGCAAAAGCAGTCATTGATAAAGAGTTTGAAAATGAAATCTCATTATTTAAAATAGACCCATTAGGCATTGAATCTCATTTATCAATCGTTGCAGTGATAGGCGATAAAATGAAAAGCCACCAAGGGATTAGCGGAAAAATGTTTAGTACACTCGGTAAAAATAATGTCAATATTAGAGCCATTGCTCAAGGGGCTTCGGAACGAAATATCACAGCCGTCATTTCTGAATCGGATGTTAAAAAAGCTCTGAATTGTTTGCATGAACAATTTTTTGAAGAAGAAACAAAACAAGTCAACTTATTTATTGCTGGTGTTGGAAATGTTGGAAAATCATTGATTGAGCAAATCAAGCAACAAAAGAAATATATAAAATCAACCTTAAAAATTAAGTTAAAGGTTATTGCACTTTCAAATTCTAGAACCATGGTGTTTGATGAAAATGGATTGGATTTAGAGGACTGGGAATCCGTATTAAAAAAGGGACAACCCACAGAACCAATGGCATTTTTTGAAGCAACTAAGAATCTTAATTTAAGAAATTCTATTTTTATAGATATCACAGCAAATGAAGCCATTGCAAATACCTATTCCCATTATCTAAAACAGAGTATTTCAGTCGTAGCTTGTAATAAGATCGCATGTTCGAGTACGGTTGATAATTACAAGGAATTAAAGCAGCTTTCGCACAAATACAATGTGCCATTTTTGTTTGAAACCAATGTAGGCGCAGGTTTGCCCGTCATCGATACATTAAAACATTTAATTAATTCTGGCGATAAAGTTCATACGGTCAATGCCGTACTTTCAGGAAGTTTGAATTTTATTTTTAATAATTTCAATAAAAACACCACCTTTCATGATGTGGTAAAACAAGCCCAAGCAGAAGGGTTTACAGAACCAGATCCAAGAATAGATTTGAGTGGGGTCGATGTGGCTCGAAAATTATTAATTTTAGCGCGTGAAAGTGGCGAGATGTTAGAAATGGATACCATTGAAAATGACCCGTTTCTACCCAAAGAATGCATGGAAGCGGCTTCGGTAGAATTGTTCTATGAAACCTTAAAAACGAATGAAGCTGTTTTTCAAAAACTTTTTTCATTGGCAGAATCAAACCAATGTAAATTAAAATATGTCGCAGCGTTTAAAGACGGTAAATCTAAAGTAGGATTGCAAGAGATTCCCGTGGGTCACCCGTTTTATAATCTTGAAGGAAAAGATAATATTGTGATGTTTTATACGAATCGTTATACCGATCAACCCATGATAATTAAAGGCGCTGGGGCTGGGTCTGAAGTCACCGCCTCCGGTTTATTTGCAGATATCATTAGAATTTCAAATACCAACTAATGAACGAAGTCAAACTATTTTCTCCTGCAACCGTGGCCAATGTGTCTTGTGGATTTGATGTGTTGGGATTTTGTCTCGATGCAATTGGAGATGAAATGATCATCCGTAAAACGATCAAAAAAGGCATTAAAATCACCAAAATTGAAGGCTATGACCTTCCCTTTGAAGTTGAAAAAAATGTTGCAGGTGTTTCGGCACTTGCCATGTATCACGATGCTAATCCCGATTGTGGGTTTGAAATCGAAATCTATAAATACATCAAACCAGGAAGTGGCGTGGGTAGCAGTTCTGCGAGTGCTGCTGGAAGTGTGTTTGGAATGAATGTTTTGCTTGGAAATCCTTACTCTGCACTAGAACTTACGGCCTTTGCCATGAAAGGAGAAGCCGTCGCAAGTCAATGTGAGCACGCCGATAATATTGCTCCTGCCCTGTTTGGTGGATTTACGTTAGTGAAAAGTTTAGCCCCTTTAGAAGTGCTTCAAATCCCAACACCCGCGGATTTATTTGCGGTGGTGATTCACCCTCAGATAGAAATAAAAACAGCCGATGCCCGCAAAATACTGCCAGAAACGATTTCTTTAAAAAATGCAATCACACAATGGTCTAATGTAGGCAGCCTGATTCACGGTTTACATACCAACGATTATGAACTCATCAGTCGTTCCTTAAACGATGTGGTGGTTGAACCTTTTAGAAGTCAATTAATCCCTGGATTTGAGAGTATCAAAAAAGCAGCTTTAGAAAGTGGCGCTTTAGGAACTGGAATCTCTGGCTCTGGTCCTTCAGTTTTTAATCTATGTAAAAGTGAAGCAACGGCTCTTAAAGTTGAACAATCGATTAGAGACACTTACAAAACACAAGAGATTCCGTTTGAAATATATGTTTCAAAAATTAATTTAGACGGCATAAAACAAATAAACTAGTACGAGCAATGAATTATTATAGTTTAAATAAAATCGCAGCAGACACCACATTTGAAAATGCGGTCATCAAAGGGTTGGCACCAGATAGAGGTTTATATTTCCCTGAAAGCATCACCCCTTTAGATCCCTCCTTTTTTGAGAACATCGAAACTCTTTCTAATGAAGACATCGCCTTTGAAGCGATCCAACAATTTATCAGTCCAGAAATACCTGAAGCTGTTTTAAAAACCATCGTCTCCGAAACTCTGAACTTTGATTTTCCAGTGGTTAAACTTACGGAGTCCATTTCAACTTTAGAACTTTTTCATGGTCCAACTATGGCTTTTAAAGATGTTGGGGCTCGATTTATGGCAAGATGTTTAGGGTATTTTAATCAAAATAATTCCAATGAAGTCACTGTATTGGTGGCTACGTCTGGAGATACCGGCGGTGCAGTGGCGAATGGCTTTTTGGGCGTTAAAGGGGTAAGAGTGGTAATATTGTACCCAAGTGGAAAAGTTAGTAATATTCAAGAAAAACAATTAACGACTTTAGGTCAAAACATTACAGCTTTAGAAGTCGAAGGGACTTTTGATGATTGTCAGGAGATGGTTAAAAGAGCATTTATTGATGATGAACTCACTTCAAAAATGCAATTAACATCTGCCAATTCGATCAACGTGGCGCGATGGCTTCCACAATTGTTTTATTTCATGTTTGCTTACAAACAGTTGAAAAAAAATCATAAAGAAATTGTTTTTTCAGTGCCAAGTGGAAATTTCGGAAATGTATGCGCTGGAATGATTGCACAAAAACTAGGATTGCCAATTAAACATTTTATCGCCTCTAACAATGATAATAATGTGGTAACCCGATTCTTAAAATCCAACTCTTACGATCCAAAACCATCGGTACAAACGGTTAGTAATGCGATGGATGTAGGAAACCCAAGTAACTTTATTCGTATTCAAGCCATTTATAAAAATGACTTCGAAACCTTAAAATCAAACCTCTCCTCCTATAGTTTCACAGATGAAGAAACTAAAAAAGCATTGGATGAAATTTATACAACCACAAATTATATTGCAGATCCTCATGGAGCGGTCGGCTATTTGGGATGTAAATCGTATTTAAAAACCAATCCAAAAGCGCATTGTGTGTTTTTAGAAACAGCGCATCCGACTAAGTTTTTGGATGTAGTTAAAGAAGTTATCGACGCCGACATTCCATTACCTCCACAAATACAATCGGTCATTGATAAACAAAAAGTCGCCACTGAAATTAAAGACTATTCAGAATTTAAAGCATTTTTAACGCAGCTATAATCCGTATCGATTCCTATTTTTGATTAGATTTGTAATCCTATAAATTTAATTAATTATGAAAACGATTGCACTCCAGTCTACGCACGAAGCATTAGGCGCAAAAATGGTTCCATTTGCAGGTTACACTATGCCTGTCCAATACATTGGCGTAAATGCCGAACATGAAACCGTTAGAAATGGCGTGGGGGTGTTTGACGTTTCACATATGGGCGAATTTCTTATTGAAGGTCCAAATGCACTAGACCTTATTCAGTCTGTTTCCTCTAACGATGCTTCTAAATTATCCGTCGGAAATGCGCAATACAGTTGTTTACCAAATGAAACTGGCGGCATTGTCGATGATTTAATCATCTATAAAATCAAAGAGGACACGTATTTATTGGTGGTAAATGCCAGTAATATTGAAAAAGACTGGAATTGGATTGTGTCCAAAAACACAATGGGCGCTGAACTAAAAAACATTAGCGAGGCCTATTCATTATTAGCCATTCAAGGCCCCAAAGCTGTGGAAGCCATGCAATCCTTGTCAAGTGTCGATTTAGCTTCCATTGAGTTCTATAATTTTGTGGTAGCTGATTTCGCCGATATTGAACACGTTATCATCTCAGCGACTGGATATACAGGAAGTGGTGGATTTGAAATTTACTGTAAGAATTCTGAAGTTCAACAGGTTTGGGATAAGGTTTTTGAAGCAGGTGCCTCCTTTGGCATAAAACCGATAGGCTTAGCCGCTCGTGATACCTTACGATTAGAAATGGGGTATTGTTTGTATGGAAATGATATTGATGACCAAACTTCTCCTATCGAAGCAGGATTGGGATGGATTACTAAATTCACAAAACCATTCACAAATTCAGAAGCACTTAAAATTGAAAAACAAGAAGGTACTAAACGTCGCTTAGTAGGCTTTGAATTAGTAGAACGTGGCATCCCTAGAAAGGATTACACCATTGAAGATACTTCCGGAAATGTTATAGGGATTGTAACTTCGGGGACCATGGCGCCCTCTGTTGGAAAAGGGATAGGTATGGGCTATGTTTTTTCAGATCATGCAGCCGTTGGAACCGAGGTGCGCATTACAATTCGAAAACAAAAAGTACTTGCCAAAATCGTGAAACTTCCATTTTACAAACACAAATAATAGAAAGGAATGGGTTTATTTAAAAAACACCGTATTCTAATTTTAGGCGTAAGTGGCTTTTTAGGGGGCGCTATTTATAAAGAACTCTGCTCCTATTATAAAACCTTTGGAACGTATCGAACTAGCAATTCAACACTTGAAAACAACAAACTATTTTATCATTATAATTTTGAAGAAGATGATATATATGAGATTTTAAATGTAGTGAAACCAACCATTATAATCTCTGCTTTGAGAGGCGAATTTTCTGCCCAGATTACAGCGCATAAACATCTTTATGAGTACATTTCAAATCTAAAAAAATGTAAAATCATCTTTTTATCTTCTGCAAATGTATTTGATGCCTACAGCAAATTTCCAAGTTATGAAAATGACACCACGCTTAGTAACAGTATTTATGGACATTTTAAAATTCGACTTGAGCAATTATTCTTAAAACTACCTCGTAAAAAAGTTGCTATCATCCGTTTACCAATGGTTTTTGGTCCACAATCGCCCCGCACCAATGAACTTCAATTATTACTCAAATTAGAGGAACCCATTGAGTTATTTCCAAATCTAATCATGAATGTCACTACAGAAAAAAAAGTAACCCAACAATTGCATTATATCATCAACAGAAACAAATTTGGTATTTTTCATTTAGGAAGCAAAGACTTGGTACATCATGACGATTTCATCAAAGATCTAGTCACAAAAATGGGTGCTCATAATCCGAAGTTTAAACATGTCTATACAACGAATGATGAGCGGTATTTAGCTGTTTTACCCAAGGAAAACACATTGCCAAAACACCTTCAAATGTACAGCGACGATATCTTTGAAGATATGATTTGACGTTTTATGTCTGATTAAATTTGTTTTTCATCCTAGCATTTATATTTTTGTTAAACATTACTTAGAACACACTAGAATTTATGGGAAGAGCTTTTGAATTTCGCAAAGCAAGAAAAATGAAGCGTTGGTCAGCAATGAGCAAGGCGTTTACACGAATTGGAAAAGATATCGTCATGGCCGTCAAAGAAGGAGGTCCTGATCCAGATACTAATTCTAGATTAAGAGCGGTCATTCAAAACGGAAAGGCCGTGAATATGCCCAAGGACAATATTGAACGCGCTATTAAACGTGCCAGTGATAAGAGTCAAGGGGATTATAAAGAAGTCTTGTTTGAAGGTTATGCCCCTCATGGAATTGCAATTTTGGTTGAAACGGCCACTGATAACAATACACGTACTGTTGCAAATGTTAGAAGTTTTTTTAATAAATGTAATGGGAGTTTAGGAACCTCAGGCTCTGTGGTATTTATGTTCGATCACACGTGTAATTTCAGAATTAATGCAGACGGATTGGATGTTGACGACATTGAACTCGAATTTATTGATTTTGGTGCGGAAGAAGTCTTTGCTGACGATGATGGGATTTTAATCTATGCGCCATTTGAAAGTTTTGGTGCTATTCAAGCTGAATTAGAATCACGTGAGATTGAAATTCTTTCTTCTGGATTTGAGCGAATACCTCAAGTCACAAAACCCTTAAGTGAGACCCAAGTAGCTGATGTTGAAAAGTTATTGGAAAAATTGGAAGAAGATGATGATGTACAATTCGTCTACCACACCATGCAAGAGTAATTAAGAATACTCTGGAATTTTCCCCTTGACACCTTCAAAAAAGGCGCGCATAAATTTAAAGTCTGCTTCGATATCATCTGTTGGGTAAAACGGTTCAGATAAACAATTTACTTTATTTTCAAAATCAAAGGACAACATAACCACTGGTACATTAGCCGTTTTAGCAATGTAATAAAACCCCGTTTTCCAAGTGGTAACCTTGCCTCGAGTCCCTTCTGGTGCTAAAAGCATACGGAAAATGGTTCTGTTTTCAAATAATCGTGCGATAGCATCAACTTGTTTTTCATTTGAATGCCGTACAATCGGTGCGCCTCCTAGCGCTCTAAAAAACCAACCCGTCAATGGATTAAATAACGCTTTTTTTCCAACAAAATTGGATTCTAGATTTATGGCAGTTCTAAGAAGTACACCAACGTAAAAATCGTGCCAACTGGTATGAGGTGCCGCAATAATGACCGCTTTTGGAACACTTTTAAAATCCTTAAAACCCGTCACTTTCCAGCCCAATAAACGATGGTATATAAACTTTGAAATTGACTGTAACATTACATTTTAGAATATAGACCCTTTAATAAAGATCTTGTGATTTTGGTTTTCCAGTCCTTTCCAATAGCATTTTCCCATAAAGGTTCTAAGCTCATAGCAACATCAATCATAATATCAAACTCTTTATCGGTTAGATTTGAACATATTCCTTTAGGGATATAAATATTATGCTTTCGTTTCATTTCTTTAAACAATTTCACCCCTTCTGGGTAAAAGTCTTTGAGATGATCAAAAACAATGCAATTCCCAATGCCATGTTTAGTCCCTAATAAAAAGGACATTCCATAACTCATGGCGTGTGCGACTCCGACTTGTGAGTAGGCAATACTCATACCACCATGCCAGGAGGCCATCATCAATTTATCTTGACTTTCTTCAGGATCAAGGGATTCTAAAAACACTTCTTTACAAAGCTCTAAAGCAGTCTCTCCATAGGTTCTACTAAAGGAATTTATAAATTCTCCATTTAAAGATTCAATACAATGAATGTAGCAATCCATACCTGTATAGAACCACTGTTCTTTAGAAACGCCTTCGGTTAACTCTGGGTCTAAGATCACTTGATCAAAAGGAGTGAAATCACTGTTAAGACCTAATTTCATAGTTGGTCCTGTCAAAATGGTTGTTCTTGAAACTTCTGCGCCAGTTCCTGAAATTGTTGGAATTCCAACATGATAAATTCCTTTATTTTTAATCAAATCCCAACCTTGGTAATCTTTGCTTGAACCATTATTGGTTAACATCAAAGCAACTGCTTTAGCTAAATCTAAAAGACTACCGCCTCCAATACCAATAATTCCGGATGGTAAAATACTCGAACCTAAAATAATAGATTCTACTAATTGATCTACTTGAGACGTTTTAGGTTCTTCTTCAGTTGATATAAATATTATATGATCACTGTAAAGTAGTGGAATCTTTGCGATCATGGGTGAATTATTTTCAAACACATCATCAACTAAAAAGATAAAGGGTGCTCGTTCGTTCAGACGCATGGGCGCCATAATTTCGCCCAATTGGGTAAAACTACCGCGACCAAAGACAACTTTGGATACCATCGGGAAATTTTTAAAACTCATACTCATATTTAACTACTATAAATCCATAAAATTATGGACGATTCAAATTTTCTTGAAATATTTCTGCAAATTGACCCACATGATACCCATCCACTAAGGCATGGCTTACACTAATTGCTACATTCATTAATAATTTACCGCCTTCATTATAGGTCTTGCTAAAGGCAAATTTAGGGACGCAATCCTTAGTTCCTGAAAAAGGTTCTTTATGGGACGAAAAACGTACCCATGGCAATGCCGAACAATGTATACAATCCAAACCATTAACAGGCGGATACAGTTCAGAGGATTCTTGAATGCGTTGTTTTTCTTTGATAATACTCGAATTAAATGCTTCAAATTGTTCTGAAAAATTAATAAAACTAAATCCGAAGGTCTTATCAACTCTTAACAGTGTAGCAGATGCATTAATAACCTCAAATTCAACAACTTCGTTGTCAATAATCCTGTATTTAAAATTTTCAACCGCATTGATTGCTTTCATACACTCATGAAGATAAATCGCAAAAAAACTCACTTTAGTATCCTTTGATCTTTTGTATGCTTTAGACACCTCAAAAGGGATCGTTACTGCAAAATAAGGATCTGCTAAGGCGTTAAAATGATTGAAATGGTGCTTCCGATTCCAACGATCTAAGTCTATCTTTCTAAATGTTTTATTTATGTCTAATTCTTTCCCCATAAACCTTTAGCACGTTCTAAGTCTTCAGGAGTGTCAATCTCAACTCCCTGAACATCGGTTTCAACCATTTTTATTTTTTTTCCAAACTCTAAATAACGAATGCATTCGATTTTTTCAGAAGCTTCTAACATCTGCATTGGAAGTTTTGTAAAATCTAACAAAGCCTCTTTTCTAAAGGCATAGATACCTTTATGTTTAAAATACGTTGTTTGTACCGTTTTATCTCTGTAATAAGGTATTGGACTTCTTGAAAAATAAAGCGCAAAACCACGTTGATCGACAATAACTTTTACCGTATTTGGATTTTGAATTTCATCGGGATCTGTAATATGCACCATTAAAGAGGCTAAATCAATTTCTTTAGCCACATCATCTTTAAAGACATTCAGTACTTTTTGCAAACTTTCACGATCTGTGAAAGGCTCATCTCCTTGGACATTCACTACAATATCACAGTCTACAGTTTCGACCGCTTCTGCAATTCGATCGCTTCCAGATTCGTGTTGTTTCTGACTCATAATGGCATGGCCACCATGAGTTTTAATTTCATTGTAAATAATCTCACTGTCTGTAACGACATATACGTCACTAAATAAATTCGTTTGCATGGTCGCCTGATAGGTTCTTAGTATCACGCTTTTACCTTCGAGATCTTGCATCAATTTCCCTGGAAATCGAGTGGCACTGTAACGCGCAGGTATCATGGCAATTATTTTCATTTATTCATAAATTAATTCGACATCAAAAATACATATTTTTTGATTAATGAGATGGAAAGAAAAGCATATAATTTAGGGTTTAAAATAAGTATCTTGAAATCCAATAAGATATAATTTTTCTTTAGCCCGCGTCATCGCTGTATAAAGCCATCGCAAGTAATCACGGTCGATTCCATTTGGTAAATAGGGTTGCTCAACAAAAACCGTATTCCACTGCCCTCCTTGCGATTTGTGACAGGTGATCGCATATGAAAACTTTACTTGTAAAGAATTTAGGTATTTACTCTTCTTAACCCCTAAAAACTTTTTATAGGACGAAGGTTCGTCTTCAAAATCTTTTAAAATTTCTTGGTATAATTTATTAGATTCTTCATAAGGTAAAGACGGGGTTTCTAGTTTAATGGTGTCTAACATTAATACCGTTTCAAATGGGCGCATTTTGGGGTAATCAACCATTCTAATTTTAACTTCTGCAAATCGGAACCCATATAATTCTTTGATATTAAAAACCTCCAGTACCTCAATAATATCGCCATTGGCAATAAATCCTGCTTCACTTGTGGGCTTTAACCAAAAGTAATTATTTTTAACAATCATTAAAAAATCACCCGCAGTTAATTCATTTTCATTAAATAAGATTCGGGAACGAATTTGTTCGTTATAAAGATTCGCACGCTTATTTGAACGTACAATTAGAGCCGTATCCTCATTTCCTAGCGTACTATAGGCGTCATTTATAGCGTCCAAAATTTCGTAACCATCATTTAGCCGGACAATATCTTTAAACCCTTTTAGATTAAATTCAAAAGATTCAAAATAAGAATTTGAGATCGCTTCTCTTAAAAGAGTTGCATTAAAAAGAATTCCAGAATCTTCGCCTTGTCTCACCACTTCATCCAGTTCTAATCGAAGGACTTCTTTATTATAGTTGAGTTCTAAATTAGATTCATTTAAAGCAGGGCTTAAGTCTAATTTAACGGGGGGCAACTGAGCTGTATCACCAATCAATAGAAGTTTACATTGAAATCCCGAATATACATACTGAATTAAATCATCTAACAATGCACCACTCCCAAATAGTTTTGCTTGATTTGAAATATCCGAAATCATGGACGCTTCATCAACGATAAAAAGTGTTTTTTTATGTTTATTTGGAGCGAGCACAAATGACATTTTACCATTTTTTTCAGGTCGAGGAACATAAATTTTCTTGTGAATTGTAAATGCTTCTTTTTGGGAATAGTTACTAATCACCTTCGCAGCACGTCCAGTAGGCGCCAATAATACCGCATCTTTTTGAGCATGCCATAAGTTTTTTACTAAAACACCAATGATGGTCGTTTTACCAGTCCCTGCATAACCTTTCAAAACAAAGAGTTCATTCGCTTCTGTACTAAATACAAAGTTGGAAAGTTGCTGTAAACCAATGTCTTGCTTAAGCGTTGGCGTAAAGGGAAAAGAGGTTTTTAGTAATTTAAAAAAGGCATTAGCATTCATTTGTTTGAATCAAGAATATAAATTTATTCAAATATAGAAATGATTTTTACTAACATTCACTTTATTGAATAAAAAAAATTCGTAAATTTGTGGTGTCTCACATTAATTTAATACAAACATTATGAAAATTTTCGCACTATTAGTCGCCGTAATACTTCTAACCATAGGAATTGTATGGCTAATTGATAAGTATCTTCCTAAAAAAAGCAAACCGTTTATTTTGGTTGGCTTATGGATTTTAATAATCTTTTTAGGATACTCAACATTTACGTCTGTTTATGGACCTATTCAATTCAATCAACTAAAAGAGAAACGTTATAAAGTTGCAATCGAAAATCTTAAAGATATTAGAGATGCTCAATTAGCACATCGCACTGTGACTGGGCAATTTCAAGGAGATTGGAGCAAGTTGGTTACCTTTATTGAAAATGAACAGTTTACAATTACACAACGAAGAGATTCAACAGTAATTGATAAAGACCTAACCCGACGTTATGGAGTGGATACCACCAAAGATATTGTCATCATCGATACCCTAGGGTTTGTTCCAGTAAAAGATTCTTTATTTGGAGCGGATCCTCGCTACAAGACAATGATGAATGTTCCTGGAGTCAAAGAAGGCCAAAAATTTGAATTAAAATCTGGTGTTTTGGAACAAAACGGAATCAACATTCCTGTTTTTGAAGCTTCTGTTTCTAAATCTGTTATACTGTTTGATCAAGAAAAAAACTTGGTAGATGTTGAGTCAGAAGTCGTTTCAGTAGAAGGCGTTAATGGTCCAACTCTTAAAGTAGGGTCTATGGAGGAAATAAATACAAACGGAAACTGGCCAAAAAATTATTCTCAAGAACAATAACATATCAAGATCATTGTATGAATTGTCCATTCAAGTTAACTTGAGTGGACTTTCTTTTTTTGTTTTAAATTCAACAGATGCTACAATTGAGTTTCTTGAATCTGTGAATTTTGACAAAAAACAAACACCCCAAAATCTGTTAGATCAACTCATCCATAGTTTTAATAGTATTAAAGAACTTCAAAAAGATTTTGAGAAAGTAACTCTCATTCATGACAATGAACTTGCGACCCTTGTTCCTAAACCTTTGTTTGAGGAAACCAATTTAGTGGACTATTTAAAATTTAATACAAAAATTTTAAAAACCGATTTTATCACCTACGATAATTTACAAATTGCAGATATAATGGTGGTTTATGTACCACTGGTTAATGTCAATAATTTTATATTTGATCGATTTGGAAGTTTTGAATACAAACACAGTGCAACCATTGTCTTAAACCGTGTTTTGACCCTTGAAAAAAATTCAAAATCTCCCAAAATGTATCTCAATATTGAATCGTCTCATTTTGAAATCATTTCTATTGACAACAATCATTTAAAGTTTTATAACCGTTTTTACTACCAAACAAAAGAAGATTTCATTTATTACTTATTATTTACTATAGAACAACTTCAACTCAATCCAGAAGAAATTCCAGTAGTCCTCATGGGGTCCATAAATAAAAGTGACGAATTATATCAAATCGCTTACAAGTACATACGACATGTTAGCTTGTTACCAGAAGAATCCATGCGTTACAGCAACGATGCTAACACAAATCATTTCACACTCCTAAATAGCTTATAATGCGAATCATCTCAGGATTATACAAGGCCAGACGAATTATGGCGCCAAAAAAATTACCTGTCAGACCCACAACCGACATGGCAAAAGAAGCGTTATTTAATATTCTGAACCACCGGTATCATTTTCAGGACATCTCATTTTTAGACCTGTTTTCTGGGACTGGAAATATTAGTTATGAATTTGCTTCTAGAGGTACGGAATCCATTGTTGCCGTGGATCAAAATTTTCATTGTACTAAATTTATTTCTCAAACTTCAGAAGCGTTTGAAATGCCCATCCAAGTGATTAAAGCGGAAGTCTTTGGGTTTTTAGAAAAAACAAAACAACCACAGACAATTATTTTTGCAGACCCCCCTTACGAGCTTGAACATGAAAAGTTTTTAAAAATTGTAGAGCTTGTGTTTCAAAATAAACTTTTAGAAGCAGATGGCGTCCTCATTATTGAGCATTCCAAACAAACTGACTTGTCTTCAGCTCCCCAATTTAGCGAAGTGAAAGGCTATGGTGGGAATCGGTTTAGTTTTTTCGAAAACTAAAAAAAAAAGCAGATCTATAAGCCGGA
>TARA_B110000967_G_scaffold121_1_pt1 | contig 14908 bp, 12 predicted proteins | sample TARA_B110000967 | Tara Oceans TARA_B110000967 (sample SAMEA4397903) | marine metagenome | biome: Polar Biome; feature: [DCM] deep chlorophyll maximum layer (ENVO:01000326); material: water (ENVO:00002006), including particulate matter (ENVO:01000060) such as... | depth 35 m
GTCTCGGCACCGGTAGTGGATGATCAACACCGTCTGGTTGGACGAATCACCATTGATGATGTGGTCGATGTCATTGTCGAAGACGCCGATCACAGCCTGTTGGCCATGGCCGGTCTCAGCGACACCGAGGACACCTTCTCCTCCATCAGCCGCACCGCGCCCCGTCGCGCTCTTTGGTTGGGCCTCAACCTTCTTACCGCGATTCTGGCCTCGTCGGCGATCAGCCTGTTCGAGGCAACTCTAGAGAAAGTCGTGGCTCTGGCGATCTTGATGCCAATTGTTGCCAGTATGGGTGGCGTCGCCGGCAGTCAGACTTTAACAGTGGTTATTCGCGGAATGGCCCTTGGTCAGATTGAACGCGATAACCTGAAATGGCTGCTGACAAAAGAATTTGCCGTGGGTGCTCTAAACGGCATGCTCTGGGCCATCGTCATGGGCGCCATAGTCTCCGTCTGGTTTGGCGATTGGACCATTGCCCTGGTTATCGCCGCCGCCATGGCAATTAATTTAGTCGCCGCCGCCGTCGCAGGAACCCTGCTGCCGGTGATGTTGCGCTCGCTAAAAATTGATCCAGCCCTCGCGGGCTCGGTTATTCTCACGACCGTCACCGATATAGTCGGTTTCGTCTCCTTCCTTGGACTTGCCACGGTGTTTTACAGCTAATGACCGATTCAGATATTAATAATACGAATGACAATCACGACAGCGAAGAAGATCTGGTCAGCAAATCCCAGCTTAAACGGGACAGCCATGCGCTCCAGGATATGGGCAGCCAGCTAGTTGAAATGCCCAGCGGGCAACTGGCCAAGTTCAATCTGCCAGATAATTTAAAAGGCGCCATCGCCGAGGCGCGCCGACTGAAGAATCGCGAAGGCAAGCGCCGCCAGCTACAGTATATTGGCAAGCTGATGCGCACCGCGGATATCAGTTTTATCGAGGAGACCCTGGAGAGAATGGATCACCAGTCCCAGACCTACCGTCAGCATTTTATGCAGCTTGAAACACTGCGTGACAGGTTGATCAGTCAGGGAAATCCGGTGATCGAAGAGTTGATGGAAAAGTATCCCACCGCGGACCGCCAGCAGCTACGCAATCTTCAGCGCCAAGCTGCCCGGGAATTAGAACTGAAAAAAGCCCCCACAGCGAGCAAAAAAATCTTCGCCTACCTGCGCCAGCTCAGCGAGTAAAGAGCCCTCAGCGAATAGGAGAGCCCTAAGCCAATAAAGAGCCCTCAGTGAATAGAGAGCCCTCAGCCCGTAAAAAACCCCTTACAATTTCCGATGCCGAGCAATCGGCATCTTGCTACGTATCTCCGCCAACCGGCCTAAATCAATTTCGGCAATCGCCACTCCAGGCTGATCGTCAAGCTGAGCCAACACCCTGCCCCAGGGATCAATAATCGCACTGCCACCCCAGAGACCACGCCATGGATGACCCCGGTCGACCATATTGGCACCAATTACAAATACCTGATTCTCCACCGCCCGCGCCCGCAACAACAGCTCCCAATGATCCCGACCCGTAGCGGCAGTAAAGGCCGCTGGTGCCGACACCACCTGAGCACCGGCATCAGACAGCTGGCGATAGAGTTCGGCAAAGCGCAGGTCATAACAGACACTCATACCCAGTCGACAGAGCTCAGTCTCGGCCACCACCACATCGCTAGCGCTGCGATAATCATCGGACTCGCGATAACTCACTTGCTGCAAGGTCTCCTCATCTAAGGTCTCATCTTTAGATTTCGGTACATCCACATCAAACAGATGAATCTTGTCATAGTGCTGGGCAAGCTTTCCCTGGGGGTCAAACAACCAAGAGCGGGCAAAGGGCTTGGGGGATTCGAAATCACTGACCGGCACTGTGCCACCCACCAGCCAAAGACTGTGACGCCGCGCCTGTTTCGCCAGAAACTCATAGACCGGCCCATTGGCCTGCTCCGCCAAACCCACGTCAGCTAAATCTTTGCGCCCGAGGTAGGCAAAATTTTCTGGCAGTACCACCAGCTGGCTGCCAGCCTCAGCAGCGCGCTTGATGAGAACCTTTGCTCCAGCTAGATTTTTTTCCAGTGTGTCTTGCGGCCACAGCTGTACAGCAGCCGCGATAAAACGCTTATGACGGGTCATTCTCCGGTCCCTTTTGTGTGTCTGTCCCTTTGTTTAGTTCTTTATCTAGTGCTTTATCCTGCTCTTTTTTCAGCTCTTTCTTCAGCTCTTTCTTCAGTTCTTTTTTCAGTTCTTTATTCGGCATCTCGGCTTTCTCAGCGCGCAAATCAGCGGCAAAGATGCGGTCCACCGAGACCTCCACATCATCCCAGGAGCCTGTGAGCTTATAACTAATACTCGACAAACGATCCACCTGTTTTTCCACTAGCTTGCTGGTTACATAGACTCCAGCCGCCGCCGGCAGCCCACCCAACAGCGCCACAACCCAGGGCAGATTAGTCGCCACAGGCAAGGTCGCCACTAGGCGCGCATCAACCTGTTCATTGAGCAGATCAAACTCTCCCCCCATACTCATACGTCCAGAGGGCATATCCATTCTCAGAGGCTGTTTAAAACTCGCCACCCCCTGATCAAATGCCAATGTACCACTGAGCTTGTTGTAGCTGAGGTTTTGCCCAGTTACATCAGAAAAGTCCAATTTCAGTCGACGGAGCCAGTTGGCGAAGTTAACCAGACTGACCATTTTTAATGCCGCGCCTGCGCCACCGGTGGAGCGATAGAAACTGCCCTTTTCCAGAACAACCTGGAACTCACCACTGAGATTATCCCGAGAGATTTTCCAGGGCTGATCCTGCCAGGCGAGATCAAAGACAAAGCGTCCAGATTCGCTGTCGACAATTTTCGGCACATTCAGTCCGGAGCCCAAAAACGCCTCAATATTACCAATACCCACAGGCCCGATGAGGCGGCTGGCATAATCGCTGCCATCGAAGCCCCAAAAGAATTCCGTCGCCGGCTGATTTTCAAAGAGTCCCGGCTGAAGCCCTAAAAGATCCCCTCGAATTTGACTGAATGAGGCTCCAGAGATCTCTGGGCGCAATTTAAAGGCGATTGAACCCCATTCATCAGCGCCCATCTGTAGCCTGTCCACAGAAAAATCCAAGGCCATAAACTGTCGTGGATCAATGGTTGATTCACTGACACTTTTGGCCAGCAGTGCATCGGGAACACTTAGGCGGCTTAATTTGAGTACCGGAATATCTGTCCTGCCCCCTGTCGACATAAGCAACTGGCCATCAGCCAAGTCAGTCGTAAAATCCATATCGATGATGCCATCGCGCAGGGACGCAACCGCTTGAATATCCCGGAGCTGCACCGCTGCGAGATCCATCTGCTCGAGACGCAAATCAAATACCGGCGTCCAACTGGCCTTGGTGCCGGATTCAGAACCTTGAAATAGGCCCACCAACGGCTCCCAAAGTTTAAAGTCGGCGGTGGGTAAATACCCTGACACCATAACGATTCCCGGCTGGGGTTCAGCTTTGGCCCGGTCATAGCTAATATGGGCACCGCTCATTCCTTCCCCACTAAAACGCAGATCGAAGTTGAGGTCGGCGCTCACCTGCGGGGCTGCGCCCTGCTGTGACGCTTTGCTATGCCTACCCACAAGCCTGCCCTGTAGGGACTCAAATTCAGGCCCGAAGGAGAGCATCATATTAAGCTCTTGAGATTCCTCTGCTGTTTTCGCCAAGGGCGCGGGAAGATCCAGCGCAACTCCATTAAGCTGACTCTTAATCTGTAGGGTGATTGGCGAGGTACTTTGAGAGACAGCCTCTCCCTGCCGCTTCTCAGCTGCGGGGATGGTGATCAGCGTATCCACAGCGACCGCACCTTTAATCACCTCTTGCCAGGGGAATTTCACCAGTTGATTGAGACTCTCAGGCAACAGATCACCGGTGACTACAATTTTTTGATCGCCATCTTCTTTATAGAGTTTGGCGGTCATCGGCCGCTGCCAGAAATTAGCTCTGACATCCTCACCAGAAAGCCCTTTGTCTAAGGAGAAACTGAGCTGGCCATTAATCTCTGTAACCCTAATTGGCCCATCGGGAATACTCAGGGAGCCACTGTCGATCAAGGCGCTGACATTGTATTGAGGGAGGATGCTGCCAGTGCCAGCTGCCACCAGAGGAATCACTAGATCAAGCTGGCTGGTCATCTCCCCATCGAAGTCCCAGCGGGTTAAAGCTTCCAGACGATTACGCAGCGGTGACTCGGTAATCACCTTTATTGCTGCACTGAGGCCTCCCTCAATATCCGCAGAGACGCTGATAACCGCGGTTCCATCGGCGCCAACCTTGTCATAGATGACCTTTGCGCTGCTGATAGAAGTGCCACCAACAGCCCCAGAATAGACCTCCACCTCGGTGTAGACATCATCCACCAAGGTGAGCGCCGAAGAATTGCGAATACCCGTCCACTGAGGATCGTAGTTAATATCCGCAGCACTCATTTTGACCATTAACTGGGTGCTCTGAGAGAGCTTATCCAGTCGCGGTGGGTCATTGCGAATCAGCAGGCCAAGCTCATCAACATGGGCATCCAAAACGGCTGTTTCCAACCATGTCCGCAGTGTTTCCGGCATCCTATAGGGGAGGTATTTATTGCGCTTTTTAGCATCCAAATCACGGGCGCCAATCAGCAGGCTGATAGCTGGCGGCTGGCCCTGTGATGGAATAAATTGCTCTGCGGAAAAGAGGAATGAAGCAACACCCACATCCAGCTCTGCCCGCATCACATCACTGCGCATAGTCAGCTTCTTGATATCCGCATCCCAAGAGAAGTTAATCGTTCCCTCGGCTTTTTCGATGCTCTGATACTTTTTATACACAGTTGGAAAAAATGCCTCGAAACCATCGCTGTCAGCCAGTGAAAATAATCCATGGCTGCCATAGATCTCAAGATAGCCGTCCAGGCCTTTGACTCCCGGGGCTTTTTTCCATGCAGCAATATCCAGCGCTTGGAGATTGGCGGAGGCGTAATAGCCCGCCTCATTGTGCCCCAACGTGAGAGCATCAACGGTTCCACGGGGCTGTAGGTGATCGACAATATCCAGTACTTTCTGTTCGGCAATACGGGTGGTATAGAGCAGCTCTGAGACCAGCGTCAGATCCAGATGATTCACCGAGAGATCAAAATCGTGCCAATGGGACCCGAGACGTTGATTAAAAACCAGATTTAAGGATTCGATTTCTGTATCCGACCAGCCCAAGCTAAAGCTCTGTAAACGCAGTCCCCAGTCCGAACCAGGGGTATACCAACCGGTAATCTCAGTTTCAATATCGGTTACTGGTGGCACATCCGCCAGCCAGTCCAGGGGCACTTCACCAATGCCAAAATTGCCCTCAAAATCTACTGAGCCACCGGGGTGTAGCGCGAACCAAATCTCACCCTGAGCATTGGCTTTAAAATCTGGCAGATTGGCAAACAGTTCTGGCAGCAGTGATCGAATCAAATCCGCCACCGGCTCGGAGAGATTGAAATCGTCGAAGCGGAAGTAGCCATCAGCAGACAGACTCTCGATATCGGCCAAGTCGCCCTGCCCTTCAATCAACAGATAAGCGGGGCTTGCGCCTGTCTCGGCAATATCAAAGCTGGTATCAGAGCCCTTATCGGAACTCGCATCAGAACTCCCATTAGAGTCTGTCAGCGCCTGCTCGCCATTGGACAAGGGGTCTTCCAACAGGCTAATAGCCAACTCGGCACGATGAAATTCTTGAGAATTTTCCATGGCGACATTGTGCGCATTCACCTCCATGGTCTTGCCCGAGTAAAACTCTAGGCGCGCCTGAACATCATCAAAGCGAATCAGTCGGCTGTAGGTGAGGGGATCAACAATCAGGCTCAGGTCGGTGTCGCCATTACTGCCAAAGCCCTTTAAGCTCCAGCTGCCACGCTCATCTTCCACCAGGGTCAGAGACAGGCTATCCACCGCCAGCTCTCGCCAAATCGGTGTGCGGCGCAGAAGACTGTTAAATAGATCGAGGTCGGCGCGGACGCCGGTTACTTCTAGGGCGGGGGTTTTATCTGCGGCAAGAATTAATCCCCGATCAATTTCAATAATCGGCACCAGGCGCGGCCATTCACCGCTCAACTCACCGAGTTCCACCTGGAGGCCAATCTGTTTGGCGAGAAACTGTTCTATTGGTTCCCGTACCTGATCCACATAAGCGATAGTCTGGCGGCCAATCACCACCAGAATCACGGTGCCGATAATCAGCAGCGCAAGGGTTAGCCACAGCCAGCGCATCGACGTCTTTAATGCTGTACCCATACTCGCCATAGTCACTGTTCTTTAAACCGGAATAATATCAAACTGCTCAAGGGCATAGAGTGTCTCGACCCTAAACTGAATGGTGCAGTTAATAAATAATTCTAAATCTGCCACCTGACTGGAATCTTCATCGGTAAGCCTTTCAATCACCGGTGCCGACGCCAATACCCGCAAACTGTCGCACTCATAAGCCCGAGCTGCGCGGAGAATATCACGCAGTATTTCATAGCTCATGGACTCGGCGGATTTTACATACCCGCGGCCAAAACAGGTCGGGCACTCCTCGCAGAGAATCTGTCCGAGACTCTGACTGGTGCGCTTTCTTGTAGTCTGCACTAATCCGAGTTCGGTCACACCCGAAATTGTTGTTCTCACCGGATCTCGAGCTAGAGCTTTTTCCAGTGCGCGCAATACCTGACGGCGATGCTCGACACTGTGCATATCAATAAAGTCGATAATAATAATGCCACCGAGATTGCGTATACGCATCTGCCGGGCAATCACCACTGCCGCCTCAAGATTGGTTTTATAGATAGTCTCTTCGAGATTGCGATGGCCGACAAAGGCACCGGTGTTCACATCAATGGTCGACATCGCCTCGGTCTGGTCAAACACTATATGGCCACCAGACTTCAACATCACCTTGCGCTGCAGTGCCTTGGTGATTTCATCTTCAATGGCATACATATAAAACAACGGCCGCTCACCTGGATAGTGCTCCAGCAAGCGCAGCATCTCCGGCTTAAACTTATTGCCGAAGTGGGTCAGTTTTTCAAAGACCTCTCGGGAATCAACGCGGATTTTCTCTACCTGGGTGCCGACCATATCGCGTAACACGCGCTTGTACAGGGGCAGATCCTCATACAGACAACAGGGCGCTTTAGCGCTTACTTTTCGCTCAAGAATATCTCGCCACAGGCGGCGCAAGAATCGTACGGTGTTGCGCAGCTCCTCCTCTTCAGCACCATCGGCGGCGGTGCGGAGAATATAGCCACCGCCAAGAGTGTTTTTAGCACCGTCCTCCGCGGTAACCTCATCGACAATGGTGCCGAGCATGAGCTTTAACCGCTCGCGCTCCTCTTCCGACTCGATGCGTTGAGAGACGCCAAGATGCTTACCTTCAACCATATACACCAGATAGTGGGAGGCCACCGAGAGCTGGGCCGAAAGCCGCGCCCCTTTGCTGCCCACAGGATCCTTAATCACCTGCACGGCAATTGGCTGGCCCTCATATAAGAGCTTGCGAATATCCGGCTCACCGGTATCCGTGGCATTGATTTTGGTTTTCCGTGGCAGCAGATCATCTATATGCAAGAAAGCGGTGCGCGCCTCACCTATATCGACAAAAGCCGCCTGCATGCCGGGCAGCACACGGACCACCTTGCCCTTGTAGATATTGCCCACCAGATCGCGCTTATTGTTGCGCTCGACAAAAATATCCTGGGGCACGCCGTTCTCCACCAGAGCCACGCGCGTTTCCATCGGCGTAATATTGATTAACAGTTCCTGGCTCATTGTTTTTTCCATTTTGTGCTGCGTCAAATCTCTTTTAACCCTCTAGAGCGCAGACTCGGGCGTCCACAGAGGTATACCAAATTCACCCAGTATCTCGGCGGTCTCACTCAGGGGCAGACCCACCACAGCGCTATAACTGCCTTCAATATGATCGACAAATATCGCACCGCGTCCCTGAATAGCATAGCCGCCAGCCTTGCCCTGAGGTTCACCGGTTTGCCAATAGGTCTGACACTCGGATTGGCTAATTGTGCGAAAACGCACCAGAGTTTTTGCCAAACGACTCGAGGAGCATGGCCCCTGAGACACAGCCACTGCCGACATCACCGTATGAACCTTGCCCGACAGCGCCATTAGCATGGCCGCCGCATCCGCTTGATCCTTGGGCTTACCAAAAATCTGCCGCTCACAGACCACTATGGTGTCGGCGCCAAGACTGGGCAGCGCTTTATCCTGACGACTAAATCCCGCCCGGGACTTTTCTAGCGCCAGCCGTGAAACATAGTCATCGGGGGACTCATTATTCAGCCTGCTCTCATCGATATCCGTGGCCAAAATAGTAAAACGCACGCCAATCTGCTCCAGCAGCTCACTGCGCCGCGGCGATGCCGAGGCGAGAATAATATCGCTAGCGCTGGACTCAGACATTGCTCAACCTTGCTTTGGCTGCAAGCGAGCAACCAACCGATCAATAAATGGCCAGGCCAACATCGACAAGAGAATTTTCATCGGCAAGTGCTCAATGGCTGAGGGTCGACCATAGAATATAAAGACGCTGGCCTCGAGTACCGCCACAACAGTGATAATCAGTGCTACCAATAGCGCGCGCTGTAACTTCGACAGATACTTAGCCCAGCGGCTCAGCAGTGCAATGGCCCCGGCGCAAAGGGTAAACACCATCACCGAATGTCCCAGGGTCATACGCAGTAAAATATCCGAGAGCAGGCCCACCGAGGCGGCAAAAAATATCCCCAAATCATTGGGCCAGTGGATAACCCAAGCCATAACCACCAGCAATAGAAAGTTCGGTTTCCAGACAATCCAATCGCCACTTAAAGGCATCAGACTTAAGACAACCGCCACAACAAGGGTCAGGCCGACGGCAACACCGCGGTTGTCAGACTCCATTATTGAGTCGCACCCGCAGCACTGTCGCGAGAGGTATAAACCAGCAACAGATGACGACTGCGGTCGATCTCAGCAGAGGGGTCAATATCAATTTTGAGAAAGTTATCGCCGGGCTCGTTGACAATACTCAGTACGGTGCCAACCGGATAGCCAGCAGGGTAGAGTCCACCGAGACCGGAGCTGACCAGTTCATCGCCCTCACGGATATCCGCAGTGGGAGAGACAAATTTGAGGTTCAGGCGATTGTAATCGGCACTGCCTTCAGCAATGGAGCGCAGACCATTGCGCAGTACCTGCACCGGCAGAGCATGACTGCTATCGGTGACCAGCAGTGCGGTGCCGTGGCGCTTATGGACTTCAATAATCTGCCCCATCAGACCCTCGGCATCGAGCAACGGCTGACCGACAAATACACCGTCGGCAGTGCCCCGATCAATGGTGAGAGTGTGACGCAGAGGGTTGGCAGAGACACCAATCACCTCGGTGACCAGCACGCTATCCTGGAGCAGCTCAGTGGCATTCAACAGACGCCGCAGACGCAGATTCTCCGCCGCCAGATCAGACATGCGCTGCAACTGACCGTGGTAGATAAGGCTCTCTTTAGTCAGGCGCAGATTGTCGCTCTCGATCTCCGAGCGCGGCGTCACGCTGTTGGCGCTCCACTCTTGAACCCGCAGGGGGATATTGGCAATCCAATAGAGTGGGCGGGCAAGATTATCCACAGTGCTATAGGCGGGCTTGAGCCAAGAGGTGAAACTGTCAACTATCATCAGCATGACAGCGAGCAGCGTAACCACGAGAAGTTTTCTCAGGAGTGAAGATGATCGGCTAAAAACGTTTCTCATAAACCCTCTCCTGAATATTCCTAAGCCACTGAAAAAAAACAGGCAACTAAATACCTAGCAAAAAACCAACCGGCAACTGAGCAGCTGCCGACAGTTCACAAGCTTAGAAAGTTAACGAATTAATTTTATTGTTATCCATCATTTCAAGGGCCACACCGCCGCCGCGGGCAACACAGGTGAGGGGATCTTCAGCAAGAATCACCGGCAGACCGGTTTCAGCTGTCAGTAGGCGATCGAGATCGCGCAACATAGAGCCACCACCGGTCAAGACAATGCCGGTCTCGGCGATATCCGACGCCAGCTCTGGTGGCGACTGCTCAAGCACGCGTTTAACCGCCTGCACAATACCGGCCAGGGGCTCTTGCAGAGACTCAAGAATCTCATCGCTGTTAAGGGTAAAGCTTTTCGGAACACCTTCGGCAAGGTTGCGGCCACGAACATCGATCTCGCGAACCTCTTTACTCAGGTAGGCGCCGCCAATTTCCATCTTGATTCGCTCAGCGGTGCTGTCACCAATTACGCTGCCGTATTTGCGCCGCACAAAGTTGACAATAGACTCGTCAAAGCGATCGCCACCAATACGCACAGAATCGGAAAACACCACGCCGTTTAACGACAAAATAGCGATTTCAGTGGTACCACCGCCGATATCCACTACCATGGAACCGACCGCTTCTTCAACCGGCATACCGGCACCAATGGCCGCAGCCATTGGCTCTTCAATCAAATAGACTTCCCGAGCACCGGCACTGTAGGCGGACTCTTTAATCGCCCGCTTCTCCACTTCCGTGGCCATGCAGGGCACACAGATCAGAACGCGGGGACTGGGGGGAACAAAGCTGGAGGCGTGGACCTTTTTAATAAAGTGTTGCAGCATTTTTTCCGTGACCTGAAAATCTGCGATAACACCGTCCTTCAGGGGACGAATAGCGGTAATATTGCCCGGTGTACGTCCCAGCATGCGCTTGGCATCGACACCCACGGCTTCAATAATTTTTTGCCCAAGATGTTGGCGGATGGCGACAACCGAGGGTTCATTGAGAACAATTCCCTCCTCGCGAACATAGATAAGTGTGTTTGCTGTGCCCAGATCGATCGACAGGTCACTGGAGAAGAAGCCACGGAGTTTCTTAAACATCGAGTTATATTTCCCTTAATTTTGGTTGCCTGGGCTAAACCCCTGTGCCACCAGCAAACCGCTGCAAAATAATGGCCTAAATTTAACAGCGGCAGACTGGTAGAGCAAGTGCTCACTGACTGAATTGCCGTATTTTTATGGCATTCGGCCCGATCTAGCCTGAAGTTCGCCTGATTGATTAAAAACTGGCCTAAAACCCTGACAAATAAGCCTTTAATCATTCCCGCCCCCTTAACCTGACAAGACCATTTATGGTACCTTACGCCTCCTCGAACAGGCAGGGCTGACCTCCCGCAAGCCGCTGCTGACAGACGGATTATTACCATGAGTATCGAACGACAAGAAATTGAAAAACTGGCTACGCTATCGCGCATCGCCATCGGCGAAGACACTATCACTGAAGTGTCAGAGCGCCTGAGTAGCGTGTTCGAGTTGGTCGATCAGCTGCAAGCTGTGAACACCGAGGGTGTCGAGGCCATGTCTCACCCCATGAAAGCGACTCAACGCCTGCGTGAAGATGAGGTCAGCGAGATCAATCAGCGCGAAGCCTTTCAGGCCATCGCACCCGATACCGAAGAAGGGCTATTTCTCGTGCCCAAAGTCATAGAATAAACAGGTCCCCCATGCATAACCTCACTATCGCCGAGCTGGTCACAGGGCTACAGAGCAAAGAATTTTCCAGTGTTGAGCTGACTCAGCACTTTTTAGCACGCATCGCCAAGTTGGATGCCAACTACAACGCTCTGATCACAGTGACCGCAGATCAGGCGTTAAAAGCCGCTGCCGCTGCCGACAAAAGGCTGGCCGCAGGCAATGCTCCGGCCCTCTGTGGTGTGCCGATCCTGCACAAAGATATCTTCTGCACCAATGGTGTACGCACTAGCTGTGGCTCGAAGATGCTGGATAATTTTATTCCCCCCTACAATGCCACCGTGGTCGAGAATTTCGAACAGGCTGGCGCCGTAGTGCTGGGCAAAACCAATATGGATGAGTTCGCTATGGGCTCCTCCAATGAAACCAGTTTTTATGGTCCAGTGAAAAACCCCTGGGCCAGTGACTCGGTTCCCGGCGGTTCCTCCGGTGGTTCTGCTGCAGCTGTGGCAGCTCGATTAGCCCCAGGTGCAACAGCCACTGATACTGGCGGCTCGATTCGTCAACCAGCAGCGCTCTGTGGCATTACCGGCTTAAAGCCAACTTATGGTCGCGTCTCGCGCTGGGGCATGATCGCCTTTGCCTCGAGTTTGGATCAGGGCGGTCCCATGGCTCGCACTGCCGAAGACTGCGCCCTACTGCTCAACTGCATGGCCAGCTATGACGACAAAGATTCCACCTGTATTGATCGCGAAGTGCCGGATTACAGCGCCACCCTGGGCGACAGCATCAAAGGTCTGAAGATTGGTGTACCGAGGGAATATTTTTCTGAGGGTCTCGACCCAGACACTGAAAAAGCCGTGCGCGCAGCTCTGGCCGCATATGAAGCTCAGGGCGCAGAACTCGTTGAGATAAGCCTACCCAATACTGGCCTGTCGGTACCCGCGTATTACGTCATCGCCCCCGCCGAAGCCTCGACCAACCTGACGCGTTTTGATGGTGTTCGATACGGCTACCGCTGCGAGGACCCCAAAGACCTCAACGATTTGTACACCCGCACCAGAGCCGAAGGTTTTGGCGACGAAGTGAAGCACCGCATCCTAATTGGTACCTACTGTCTGTCCGCCGGTTATTACGACGCCTACTATGGCAAAGCCCAGCAATTACGCCAGCTGATTCAGCAAGATTTTGAAAAGGCCTTTGAGCAAGTCGATGTAATTATGGGCCCCACCACCCCATCACCGGCGTTTAAATTTGGCTCCAAGGGCGACGACCCTGTGGCCATGTACCTGGAAGATATCTACACCGTCGCCACCAATTTGGCGGGTCTGCCGGGCATGTCTGTGCCCTGTGGCATGGTTGATAACAAGCCTGTTGGCCTACAAATTATCGGCAACTATTTCGATGAGGCGCGGATGTTAAATATTGCCCACCAGTATCAGCAGGCCACTCAATGGCACAGTCTTGCACCAGAGGGGATTGCCTAATGAGTCATTCAGGATGGGAAACCGTTATCGGCCTCGAAGTGCATGTGCAGCTGGCCACCAAAACTAAAATATTTTCTGGCGCCAGTACCGCTTTTGGTGCCGAGCCCAATACGCAGGCCTGTGCTATTGATCTAGCCATGCCCGGTACTTTGCCGGTGCTCAACAAGCAGGCTGTGCACTACGCGGTGATGTTCGGTTTGGCGATTGATGCAGAAATTGGCAAAGAGTCGGCTTTCGAGCGGAAAAATTATTTCTACCCCGACTCGCCAAAAGGTTACCAGACCACACAGTTGGAAAAGCCCATTGTGGGTCGTGGCAATGTTGAAATCACCCTGGCCGATGGTCGCACCAAAAACGTGCGTATCCATCACGCCCATCTTGAAGAAGATGCGGGCAAGTCGCTCCACGAAGGAGACTTCCGCCACGGTGTCTCGGGTATCGATTTAAATCGCGCCGGGACTCCGCTGATCGAAATTGTCTCGGAGCCGGATATGAGCAATGCCGAGGAAGCCATCGCCTTTGCGAAAAAGCTCCACAGCATTGTTACCTCCATTGGTATTTGCGATGGCGAGATGTCTCAGGGCAGCATGCGCTTTGACGTCAATGTCTCGGTGCGTCCCACTGGCACCACTGAGCTGGGCACCCGAACTGAAACCAAGAACCTTAACTCCTATAAGTTTATGGAGGAGGCGATTGCTAAAGAGGTGGAGCGCCAGATTGATCTGATTGAAGATGGCGGCATCATTAAGCAGGAAACCCGTCTCTATAACGGTGACACCAAAGTCGCCCGGTCGATGCGTAGCAAAGAAGAAGCCAACGACTACCGTTACTTCCCCTGCCCTGATTTATTGCCGGTAATTGTCAGCGATGAAACCATTGCAGAGCTGCGCCGCAATTTACCAGAACTGCCCGATGCTCGGCAGGCACGCTTTATTGAACAGTATGGTTTGTCCGATTATGACGCTGGGGTGATTGGCAGTGATGCGGCAATGGCAGCCTTTTTTGAAATCGCTGCAGAGAATTCAGGCAATGCCAAACTGACGGCCAACTGGACCATGGGGGAACTGGCTGCGCGTTTAAACAGTCAAGACCTGAGCATTAGCAAAAGCCCGGTCAATGCAGAGCAGTTGGGTGGACTGGTGGCGCGGATTGCTGACAACAGTATCAGCGGCAAAATGGCCAAGCAGGTATTCGAAGGTATGTGGGCTGGCGAAGGCAGTGCCGATGAGATTATCGAAGCTCGCGGGCTCAAGCAGGTTTCAGATAGCGGTGCGCTGGAGCAGATGGTTGTCGATGTATTAACGGCCAACCAAGCTATGGTGGATGACTATATTAATAGCGATGAGACCAAGCGTAAGAAAAAGCTCGGCGGTTTTATGGGTAAGATTATGCAGGCCTCTAAGGGCCAGGCGAATCCCCAGCAAGTAAATCAAATTCTCGCGCAAAAGCTTAACGAACTATTTTAAAGATTAGGGAAAGTCATGTCACTGAAGAAAGATAAAGAGAAAGTCCTCGGCGAAGTTTTTGATGACGAGCGGGTAAGAAGCTTTTTGAATTACGAGGCTCCTACAGGCGTGAACAATGACTTTCACACTTTAGAAAAAGCCTATCGCGGGATGAATATCGCTAATTTTGTGACTTTTTTAGGCTTCTTTAAAGAGGCGGGGCGCGATCTTAATGCCACCAATTCCGATGGCAAGACGCTGGCGGAAGTTGCCGGTGAGCATGGCCATGGGGTGGAGTATGTGGATGCGCTTAGGGCTGTGTCTGCTGGGTAGGGTTTGAAAGTTTGCTGTGCTGTGATGCTGATAGAGTTGAGCGGCGGGGACTTTTTTTGGTTGGGTGCGGCAAAGCCATGCAGCCCCTTGGCGATCGGTCCCATGAGTTTGTTATGTTCAGCGTTCGCGCAACTCGCTAACGCTCAAACA
>TARA_B110000967_G_scaffold166722_1_pt1 | contig 14904 bp, 10 predicted proteins | sample TARA_B110000967 | Tara Oceans TARA_B110000967 (sample SAMEA4397903) | marine metagenome | biome: Polar Biome; feature: [DCM] deep chlorophyll maximum layer (ENVO:01000326); material: water (ENVO:00002006), including particulate matter (ENVO:01000060) such as... | depth 35 m
GATAAATGGAGCATTAATTCCATTTATGAAGACTATTAATGAGCTTACTGATGCGCAATCTTATGTAGTTGCTTCTGCCTCTTATATTTCGTTTGATGTAATAGGCGTTACCAGCTTGTTCTATTTTGAATAAAATTGGCGATAAGAAAGGAATGTCTTCAGGATTAATGATCATGGCAATTGGTGCTTTAGTCTTTATACCTTCAGCAGAGGCAAGAACTTACTGGGTGTTTTTAATGGGTATTTTTATCCAATGAGTTGAAAAGACTATTTTACAAACAGCAGCAAATCCATACATCACCATTTTAGGCCCTATAGAAAGTGGCATAACTTTATTAGAAAAAAATATGTTGTTCGCTACCATGGCCAATGAAAATAGGAAGAGAAGGCAATGACTGTAGATTCTGCAAGCAGTTATTGGATCTTAATCCCCTGTTATATCCTCATCTTTTTTTTGCTATTTTGGGGTGTAAAATTAAAGATTAGAATAATAAACAACAAGAAGTTTTACAGAAGTAAGCAGCATATCATGTTAAAGAGCAAAATAGACAAAGCAGCAGGGTTCGAAAAAAGTTTTGAAAACATAGGAAGTATAGTTTATGGAAACTCTACTTCAGCTTCAAAAGGAATTGCAAGAGAAACGATTTATTACAACATTATAAGGTTAAATAGCTATCATCTAACTCTAGCGCATTATTATTTATTGTTGGTCTAATTGAATAGGGTTAATCAGTTGAAAGTAATTTGTTTATTAAATCTGTTTTCTCTTTCATGACTTTGCTGTTTACGGAAGAATATCCCATAACTAAACCTTGTTTTTTTTCTTTACCAATGTAGTATTTACTTAATGGATAGGCAACAACATTATTTTTTAGAAGTTTTTTATAAGAATAAATATCATCTAAATTATTATTAAGTTTTCCAATGAGATGAAGACCACTATTTTTCTTTGAAAAATTAAATGTATTTTTTGTTTGACTGATAAAAAGTTTTTTTCGTTCTTGAGATACTTCTATCACATTTTTAATATGATTATTAAAGTGCCCACCAGTAATAAAACTGTTTAGTATAGATTGACTAGATGTTGATACAAACCGACTTGATTGTTCATAAATCGATTTTATCGGATCTATAAGATATTTTGGCACAATCATGTATCCTATTCTTAAGGATGGGTGCAGTAACTTATTAAAAGTACCTTGGTATATTACTCTTTCTTCTTTATCTAAACTGTAAATGGATGAGACTGGATTTTTCCAATTACTAAATTCATGATCATAATCATCTTCCATAATTAAAGAATTATTTTTTGAGGCCCAATCTAATAATTCTAACCTTCTACCTTTACTCATTTTTATACCTAAGGGATATTGGTTTGAAGGAGTTGTATAAATAAGTTTTGTTTTAGAATCATTTTTAATGGTATGAATCATAATGCCTTTGTTATCAACTTCACAAGGAACTACAGCTGCTTTGAGGCTTTTAAATAGATTATAAGCCCTAGGAAATGTCGGGTTTTCCATCACAACTTTATCGTTCTTGTCTAATAAAGTGTTCCCCACCAAATATAAAGAATGCAGTGAGCCAGAAACAATCATTATTTGCGAATAGTCGCAGTCTATATTTCTGTAAATCTTTAAATAATTAGAAATATTTATTCTTAAACTATCTAAACCTTCAGGCGGTGCAAAAGATAATTCTGTTGGTGTAGCTTTTTTCCAATACGTGTTAGATAGTTTATTCCAAGTTTTTATAGGAAAGACATCTAACGGCGGTAAACCAGGTCTAAACGCTACATTATCTTTTGTAAAATTATCTGTTATCAAATAATTATATTTCTGAAATAATTTTGCTCGTTTAGAAATTTTTGGATGTTTACTAGTATCCTTTTTTTGGGTTTTCTTGTTATGCTCTTCATCAAACTTGTAACTAACTGAAAAACCGGATCCCTTTTTTGCAATGATTAACTTTTCAATAGTTAATAAATCGTATGCTTTTATGACCGTGCTCCTCGAGATCTGTAAATCTTTTGCCAATTCTCTAGAAGACGGAAGCTTGGTTTTGTTGGGTATAGAGCCATTTATAATAGATTCTTTAATCCTATTGAAGGTTATTTTATACAAAGGAAGATTTTTAGATTCCTTTATATTCTCTATCGACATTAAGTGAGCAATAATATTATAAGTCAAAATTGGTAGGTATTAATATAAAAAACTGGTAAGTGCAATGTATGTGTTTCAATTGTACTTTTAACAAATAATTAATATTAATTTAATGAAAAAAACACTTTTAATAATTCTATTATTATTTACTTTTGGCTGTTCTTCTTTAAAAGAAGTTCAGTTTAAGACTCCTATAGACACAACCACAAAAAAAATTGACATACAGAAAAAAACGATCTATGCTATTGATGATATCGGGGTTTATGCATCTAATAACTTTGACGGCGCTCGCTTAAATGGTTTTGAAAAAGTAAACGATAGTACTGTAAAGGTAATGATCAAGCCAGAGAATACTCCTATTAATAACAGTGCCTATTATTCTTTTAAAGTCTGGTCTAAAAAAGATAAAATAATCCATATACAATTCGATTATCCAGAAGGTTTTAAGCATCGGTATATTCCCAAGCTTAAAACAGTTGCTAGTAACTGGAAGCGATTGAAGGAAGAAAACATCTATAAAAAAAATAACCTTGTTTCCATTAAGTTAGCTATTGCTAGAGATACAACATGGGTTTCTGCTCAAGAATTAATGACTTCTGCAGACACGAAAGAATGGTACACTAACTTAATTGTTGATAAAACAAATTATGTGCACTTAAAAAGTGTTGGAAAATCGAGATTAGGGAGAAACTTACCTGTTTTAGATATCTATAAGGGGACGAAAGAACACAAACCTATTGTTGTACTATTAACGAGGCAGCATCCTCCTGAAGTAACAGGTTTCTTTGCCTTTCAAGAATTTTTAACAACAATTTTAAAAGAAAACAATCTAACATCCGAATTTTTAAATAAATATAGAGTTTTAGCTTTTCCAATAGTGAACCCAGATGGGGTAGATTTAGGCCATTGGAGACATAATGCTGGAGGAGTAGATACAAACAGAGATTGGTCTAAATACAACCAACTAGAGATTAGACAAGTAGTTAAGTTTATTACGAAAGCAAGCAAAAAAGATAAAGGAAAAATAATTTTAGGATTAGATTTTCATTCAACTTATAAAGATATCTTTTATACTAACAAAATTAGAAAATCGACTGCATTACCTAACTTTATAGAAGATTGGTTTGCCGCTATAGAAGCAAATATTCCTAATTATAAGGTAAATGAAGCTGCAGGAAATAGTACAAAACCAGTATCAAAAGGCTGGTTTTTATATGGGCAAAATGCAGTGGGCATCACCTATGAAATAGGAGATGCAACCCCAAGGAATAAAATAAAATTAGTAGGTAAAGTTACCGCGGAAGAAATGATGAAAATATTACTCAATAAATAACCTAAATTAAATTAACATATTATGAAAAAACTTTACTTTTTAGTACTCACAATTTTAATATCTTCTGCATCTTTTGGACAAGTTTTTATTACTGAAATAGGGGACCCAAATGATACTAGTGCCATTAGATTTATAGAATTATACAATGCTGGTGACACTGATATAGATTTATCTACAGGGTGGAAATTAGAAAAATACCTTAATGATGCTTCAGAAATTACAACGCACTCCGTAAGTCTTACAGGAACCATAACTTCAAAAGGATTTTATATTCTTGCTGTTGGTGCAGAAGACACTAGATTTAATGAGGCCTTTGGGTTTCCTCCAAATCAATGGGAAGGGACTAATGAGTTATCAAACCAAACCATGAGTAACGGAGATGATTCAATACAGTTAGTAAATGGCAGTACCATCGTCGATCTATATGGTGTACCTGGTACAGATGGAACTGATGAGCCTTGGGAGTTTCAAGATGGAAGAGCTGCCAGAAAAGCTACAGTAACTGCGGCTAGTGCTACTTTTGATATCAATGAATGGGAAATAGACAGCGACCAGCCTACCGGTAATGGGGCGCAAAATGTAGCAGATGGTCGTCTGAATCCAGGCGCTTGGGCTGGAACTACTTTGTCAAATGAAACATTCGAGCAATTAGGATTTAAAATGTATCCAAACCCAGTTAATGACGGGTTTTTATATATAAACTCTAAAACACTTGGAGAAAAAACCATAGACTTATTTGACGTTAGCGGAAGAAGCATTCTTAAAGTCAAATTAACATCTAACAGATTAGATGTTAGTCATGTAAAGAGCGGTTTTTATGTACTTAAAATTTCTTCAGGAGATCGTTGGGCAACATCAAAATTGATCATTAAATAATGGGAAATTGTTTTTTAAATTTAAAGCTCTTTTGATATAAAAAAAATAGAAATTAAATTCATTATGATGATTAAAAAAATATTTTTATGCGTCTGTGCATTGTTACTATCCAATAATACAATGTTAGGACAAAAAACAGTCTCTGGGACCGTTAGCGATGCTTCGGGTTTATTACCTGGCGTATCTATTTTAGAAAAAGGAACCAATAATGGAGTTGAAACGGACTTTGATGGTAAATTTAGTATAAATGTTTCGAGTAATGATGCAGTTTTAAGTATTAGCTATTTAGGTTTTAAAACTCAAGAAGTTTCTGCAGTAGGAAAAACAACACTAAATATTTTTTTACAGGAAGATGCAGAGAGTTTAGGAGAAATTGTGGTTACTGCTCAAGGTATTAGGAAATCTAAAAAAGCACTAGGGTATGCGATAACAAAATTAGACGCTAAAGAAGTTTCTAAAAGACCCGAGGCAGATTTGGCTAGAACCTTGCAGGGTAAAATTTCGGGCGTTATCATTGGCACTGCCGATGGCCAAACGGGGTCTTCATCTCCAATTAGAATTAGAGGTAGTATTTCTTTAACCGGAGATAATAACCCTTTAATAGTGGTTAATAATGTACCTTTTAATGGTTTATTAAGAGATATTGATCCCAACGATATTCAAGATATGAGTGTTTTAAAAGGGTTTAATGCTGCCGTATTATACGGCTCTGCAGGTAGAAATGGCGTTATTTTAATACAAACTAAAAGTGGAAACGGAAAAATAGGTGAAAATAAAACGACAGCTTCGTTTTCTGCAACTTCGTATCTCAACGTAGTTTCTCAATTACCAGAATATCAAAACAAATACGGTCAAGGGCAAGAAGGAAGTTTTATTCCTAGCTTTTTATCCAATTGGGGTCCTGAATTTGATGGTTCTGATGTTGCCCATCCATACGCAGGGTTAGGTAGTATATTTCCACAATACGATGGCGCAACGATTCCTTATGCTGCAAAACCAGATAATGTGAAGAATATGTTTAGAAACGGTTTTGGTACTATTAATTCTCTTTCTGTTTCAACTTCTAAAGAAAAATTAGCATTTAATCTTTCTGCTGGCTACACAGATGAAAAAGGAATTGTTTTGAATAACGGTTTAAAACGATTCAATCTAGGAATTGGAGGGAATGCACAAATTAGCGAAAAGTTTAATTTATCTGCAACTTTAAATTATTCTACTAGAAAAGTTAAGCGTATTCAATCACAAGAAGTGTTTAGAAGGTCTTTTTACTTACCCAGAAATATTGATTTAACAGAATTACCCTATCAAAATCCGTTGACAGGAGAATCTGTTTATTATAGAAATGATACCAATCCATTATGGGTTTTAAATAATTCAGGCGTAACTGATGACAGAGTTCGTGTATTTGGTACTGTAAACTTAAATTATAAATTAACAGATAATTTAGATGCGACTTATAGAGTTGGTTATGATAGTGAGCATTTAGATATTTTTGATTATTCTAATAAAGGTGGTTTTAATGAAGGAAGTTTTAGAGATGGATATTTAAATTTAGATTATATTAAAGAAGTCGTAGTAGATCAAACTTTTATATTAAACTACAATAAGAAAATAACAACAGATATTAGTTTAGATGCACAAGTCGGAATTAATTCTAAATTAACCAACAGAAAACGTATTTCTTCAGATTCTAATTTACAAATTGTTTATGATTTTTTAAGACCAAGTAATTTCGTTCAAAGTGAAGCTACTTTTAGAACAACTGAAGAAAATATTGCTGGTGTTTTTGGGCAATTTCAATTTGCCTATAAAAATTACTTATATACCACGATATCAGGAAGAAATGATTGGGGTAGTTCAGTAGAGAAAGAGAATCAGTCATTATTCTATCCAGGAATTTCTGCTTCTTTTATACCAACATCAGCATTCGATTTTGGAGAGGATACTTTTGTGAATTATTTAAAAGTAAGAGCAGCTTATGCAACTTCTTCTGGTTTTCCAGGTGCTTATAGCACAAGAGATGCTTTAATAATTGATGCAAATAGATTTGCGGCTGCAGACGGAACTTTACCCGTAACAAATAGATTTGGGTCTACTTTTGCAAACCCTAATTTAAGACCAGAATTACACAAAGAATTTGAAATTGGAATTGAAGCTAAATTATTTAAAAATAGAGTAACTCTAGAAACTTCTTTGTACAAAAGAATTTCAGAAGATCAAATTGTAAGAGCTCCTTTGGCTGTCTCTTCCGGTTATGACAGTCAGGTTATAAACCTTGGTAGGGTAGATAATCAAGGAATTGAAATAGATTTAGGGATAAAAATAATTAAAACAACTGATTTTAATTGGAACATGAGAAATATTTTTACCGCGGATGAATCTTTAGTTGTAAAAACGACACCTAGTGGCGCAAATATTAGTTTAACAGCAGATAGATGGGCGGTAGAAGGCTTGCCATTAGGAGCTATTATTGGAGATTACGCTTTAAGAGATGAAAACGGAAACTTATTAATTAGTGGTAACGGATCGTCCTCTAAAGTAGGTGAAGTTATTTCAAGTTCAGATATTGGATTACCAAATAAGGTAATTGGCGATCCCAATGCAGATTGGAGGTTCACAAATATCAATAGTTTTAGTTACAAAAACTTTACACTATCAGCTCAAATAGAGTATCGACATGGTGGAGAAATTTCATCAAGCTATGTAGAAGATTTATTAGAAAGAGGTGTAACTAGAGATACCGAGAATAGAGAAGGTTCTTTTGTAGTTCCTGGTTTTTTAGCTGATGATGATACAGGAGCTCCTTTGTTAGACGCAAATGGCAGTCAAATACCAAATACAATTCAATTAAATGGGTTAAGAACTGTTTTCTCAAATTATTATAACGCGAACGATTTAAGAATGTGGGACGCCTCTATTTTTAGAATTAGAGAGGTTTCTTTAGGGTATTCTTATCAACCAAATAATAATAAATTACCTTTTAAAACAATCGACTTTACAATTTCTGGTAGAAATCTTTGGTATAAGGCACCAAACTTTCCAAAGTATGTTAATTACGATCCAGAAAATGATGGAGGTTTAGGGAGAAATAATGTGCCTTCAACTAAGAGAATTTCTTTAGGAATATCTGCAACATTTTAAACGAATCAAAAAATGAAAAAAATGAAAAAATTATTAAAATGTTGTAATGTGCTAGTAATCGTTTTCTTACTGACTGGATGTGAAACAACAAATTTTGACTTACAAAAGAATCCAAATTTTTTAAGTCCTAACAATGCGAACCCTGAATATTTATTAAATGAAATGCAGTATTTGTTTCAAGATATCATGAGTGATATGATTACGAATACAGATGATATTATGCGGTATGAAGCAATGACAGGAAATTATGGAGATATTGCAGATGTAAATGTTTTAAACGTAGAATGGGAGCGTTTTTATGAAGCCGTAAACGTATCTAAAACAATAGATGAATTAGCAAATGAAGACTCTAATTTATTATTTCACAATGCAATTAATAAACTAGTAATGGGGTATTTAACCATTACGATGGTAGATTATGTAGGAGATATTCCGTATTCTGAAGCAGGGAATCCAATAGAATTTCCTAGTCCAAAACCCGATAACGGTTCAGATTTATATAAAATGGTTTTAAGCAATATAGATCAAGCGATTGTTGATATTGATGCAGCTACTTTTTCGGTTAATTCAGATTTGTTTTATGGTGGAGATAAAGCTAAATGGATTGCTTTTGCAAATACGTTTAAATTAAGAATTCTAATTCAGGCTAAATTAGCAGGTGCAGATATTGGAATTTCTGATATAAAAGGTGAAATTAATTCTTTGTTAGGTAAAGATATTATTGATACACCTTCCGAAGATTTCGTTTGGCAATTTGCTGTGGTAGAAGAACCAGAGAGCAGACACCCGTATTTTAGAAGAGCGTACATAAGCGGATTTTCACAATACATAGGAAATCAATTTATGTGGATGCTTAAAGACTCTAAAAATAGAAGAGATCCTAGAATTCGTTATTATATATACCGTCAATCATCTATAGATCCATTTACTGGCCCTCCTTATTTAGCTTGTCAAGGAGATCCTGAAGTAGATTATTGTTATGTTGGCGATCAGTATTGGGGATTAGATCATGGAGAGACTAGAACAGGTAGAGGTGATAATTTATTTAGAACCGCCTACGGAATTTATCCTGCTGGTGGAGCTTTTGATCAAGATCAATTTACAGGAACTCCAAATACTTCTAATTTATTAGGGGCAGGAATTTTACCAATTTTAACATCTTCTTTTGTGAAATTTTTAAGCGCAGAAGCAGCGCTTACAATTGGCACTAATGGAGATCCAGCATTATTATTAGAAGAAGGAGTTAGAGCATCCATGTCTAAAGTACTTAATTTTGGTGCTGTAACATCTGGTTCTGCGCCAAGTAGTTTAGATGTTGATGATTATGTAACAGAGGTAAATACCAGTTATACAGATGCAGCAAATAATGACGATAAGCTAAATGTTATTATGACTGAATATTATCTTGCAGCCTTCGGGAACTCAATTGAAGCCTATAATGGATACAGAAGAACAGGGTATCCATCAACACTGCAAATACCAATTGATGATGATACACCTACATTTCCTAGAAGTTTTCCATACGCTAGAACGGCCGTAGAAAGAAATTCATCTTTAAATCAAAAATCAATCGCCACTAAAGTTTTTTGGGATACAAATCCAGATAATTTTATTAAATAATATAGATCATGAAAAAAATAACAATCAAGTTAATAATCTGCTTTTTTATCTTTACAGGGTGCTTTGATGACAATAATTTATTAGAAGATATTGCTGTAAGAGGAGGATTCATCCAATTTGAGGAAGTACCTCGTTTAAACTTAAACATACTTGCCACAGATACAGAAATCATATCAGAAAAATTAATAGATCCTAATAATAATGCGACGAGTTATTCATTAGCTTTAATGCACAACGGAACTGTAGTGAATGATTTTAGAGTACTTACTTCATTCCCTACTACTTTAGATTTTACAATAGCAGAACTTACATCTGCTTTAGGAATTACTTTGGATGACCTAAACCTAGACTCCAAATTTACTTTTGTAGCTACTATTGTTACACCCACCGGTACTTATTCTGGATTAACACCTGATTACGATAGTAATAATGTAAATCAAGGAGGTAACTCAACCGTACGATTAAAAGCAGCTGGGTTAAGAGATGCGATAGAGTTTGATGTAACCTTTTTTCAACCACCAGCAAAAACGGTGAGAAAAGCATCTTTTGAAGAGGTAGCTATTGGTTCAACTACAGATACTTATGATAGAAATGGAGGAAATAACGAAACTGGGGATTTAATAAATGGTGCGAATCCACCTTATGTAGATTATACAGCTGTTGGCACTTCTGCCACTGATGAGCTTGGTTTTAATACCGAATATTTTGCTGTATCAGGTATTAGTAGTAGCAGTATAGGTTTTGTAAGAGAACGTATTGGTGTATTTAGCTTATTTGAAGATTATGATGAATATCCAGACGGAACAAAAGGATATCATATCGAAGATCCAGATGGTGGAATAAGAATCACTTTTGATACGGTAACAATACCATCAGGACAAAATAATTCAGGAGTTTCATTTGAAGTATATTTTAATGACTCCTCTTGGGAATCTAAAGATGGGTTAAAAGCATATGTAAATGTTACAACAACTACTGGTAGTCGTGTTATAGAAATGGCGAATCTGTATGATGACGATATAGAAGCAGTTGCTGGCAAATGGGTAACCTTTAATACAGGCTTTTTAAAAGGAATACTTACTTATGAATTGGTGTTAGAACCTTCTTCTGGGGCCACACCAGAATCTTTTGATTTTGATAATATTTTAATTTATGTACCAGAAGATTAGTTTTCTATTCTCGATCATATAAATTGATAAAAATAAATTTTATTTTATATAAATGAGGTTGTTTAGAAGAAATAGTAAGCAACCTTGTTTTAGTTAAAAAATCACTAAATGATACATGTTTTACAAATAGGATTTGGTCCTTTAGGGATTCAGATAGGGAAGTATATTGCTCAAAAATCAACCGTTAAAACCATTGTTGGGGTTGATGTTAATGCCAATTTAATAGGAAAACCACTTTCAGAATTAGATCATAATTTATCAAATGACGTACTTATTTTTGCTTCAGTAAAAGAGGCTGTAGACTATTTAGAGATCAAACCAGATATCGCAATTATAACAACGGTTTCTAGTTTAGAAAAATTAATTCCGCAGATAGAAGAGGTCGCAGCATTCGGAATTCCAGTGATTTCAACGTGTGAAGAGTTATCTTATCCTTGGATATTGCAGCCAGAGCTCAGTAAGAAATTAGATACTATTTGTAAAAAATACAATATTACTTGTCTAGGAACAGGTGTAAACCCCGGTTTTTTAATGGATTATTTACCGGCTGTTTTTACGTCTATTTCAAAAGAAATTGAGCAGATTACAGTAGAAAGAGTGCAAGATGCAACACCAAGACGGGTTCCTTTTCAACGAAAAATTGGCGCAGGATTAACTTTAGACGAATTTAAAAAGAAAGAAGCAACTGGAACTTTACGGCATGTTGGATTGCAAGAATCGGTCTATTTATTAGCAAATAGTATGGGTTTAGAGCTAGATGAAGTTACAGAAAGTTTACATCCTGTAATTGCAGAAACAGCAGTTGCATCTCAAGCTATTAATGTTGATAAAGGCGATGCTAGAGGTGTTGAGCAAATAGCTCATGGGTATGAAAATGGAATTTGTAAAATAAAAATGCATTTTAAAGCTGCAATAGGAGAGTCGCGTTCTTTTGATAAAGTAACCATTAAAGGTGTGCCAAATTTTACTTCAGAAATTGATGGTGGAATTAATGGTGATATTGCGACCTGTGCCATTACAATTAATTGTATTCATAGTGTTTTAAAAGCACCAGTAGGTTTACAAACAATGGCAACTATTGCAGTTCCCGGATTTATAAGTTAAGATGGAAAAAACTAAAAAAATAGCGGTTTTATTAATTTTATATGTTGCTTTTTCTTGTTCAAAACAGAAAATTGAAGCAGATATTTTAATTCAAAACGGAAGCGTTTATAACGGAATTGACGACCAAGCAACCAATAATTCTATTGCTATAAAAGATGATAAAATAGTTTTTATCGGAAATGAAAATTCAGTTTTAATCAGCACTAAAAAAATAATAGATGCTACTGGTTTAATAGTTTCTCCTGGATTTATAGATCCACATACACATGCGGATAGAGATTTAAAAAACCCGAAAAATTCGCATAACAAACCCTTTTTATTTCAAGGAATAACAACGGTTGTGACAGGAAATGATGGAGATAGTTTTTATCCAACATCTAAATATATCGATGTATATACTTCTCAAGGAATTGGCACAAACGTCGTTCCGCTTTTTGGTCACGGAACTATTCGTCAGCAAGTAATGGGAAAAAGCGACAGAAAAGCAAAAACTGAAGAACTAGTAGAAATGCAGCGTTTAGTGCAGCAGGAAATGGATGCTGGTGCATTCGGAATTTCTACAGGATTATTTTATGCTCCCGGAAGCTATTCAAATACAGAGGAGGTAATTGCTTTGGCAAAGACGGTTGCTAAAAACGATGGAATTTATGATACTCATTTGCGCGATGAAAGCTCTTTCACTGTTGGATTAATTCCTGCTATAGAAGAAGCCATAAAAATCGGGAGACAAGCAAAATTACCAATACATATTTCTCATATAAAATGTTTAGGAGTCGATGTTTGGCATCAAAGCAAAGAGATTGTTTCGGTAATTGAACAAGCACAAAAAGAAGGAATTAAAGTTTCTGCAAATCAGTATCCGTATGCTGCTTCTGCAACAGGTTTAAAAGCTGCAGTTGTGCCACGTTGGGCAGAGAGTGGAGGAAAAGACTCTTTATTTATTCGCTATAAAAATGCAAAGTTTACAGAGATAATTTTAGAGGAAACTAAAAAGAATATCATTCGTCGTGGAGGTCCAGATAAATTGTTGATTGTGAAGTCTACGGAACCAAAATTTGTGGGAAAAAATTTATTAGAAATTTCTAAAATGCTAAATATTTCGCCAGAAGTGGCTGTTTTTGAAACTTTAAAAACTGGTTATATACGAGTAGCTTCTTTTAATATGGATGCAGATGATATTCATACATTTATGAAACAAGATTGGGTTGTTACAGGTTCTGACGGAAATTCAGGGCATCCAAGAAAGTATGGTTCTTTTCCAAGAAAATATCACAAATATGTTCAGCAAGAAAAAGTGATTGATATGGCTTCATTTATCAATGGAAGTACTTCAAAAACTGCGGCTATTTTCAAAATTAAAAATAGAGGAAAATTACAGGTTGGTTATTTTGCAGACATTATCATTTTTAATCCAAAAACATTTAAGGATATAGCGGATTATACCGATGCTTTTCAGTTCTCAGAAGGACTCATTTACAGCATCATTAATGGGAATATAGCCGTAGATAATGAAAAATTTACAGGAAAACTTTATGGGAAAGTATTAAAAAAATAAACAAATTTAAATACAGTTAGTTAGAGCTATATCTCCATATAGTTTAGGATTATTGCATCAAAAAATTAAAGAAACATGAAGAAAATTAAGGTATATATTTCAGTATTTCTACTACTTTTTTTAGTGAGCTGTAAAGGAAGTCAAAAGAAAAAAGAGAGCATCAAAAAGGGCACCATTATAAGCACCATTGTGAATGATAAAGATAACTTTTATCATGTCGATATGGCAAATTATCCCTTTTCTGATACTTCATTACCAATAGGTGTTTTCGATTCTGGAACTGGTGGATTAACTGTTTTAAAAGCAATTGTAAATTACGATAAAAATAAAAATATTTCTCATAAAACGGGTAGAGATGGGATCTTAGACTTTGATAAAGAATCTTTCATTTATCTAGGAGACCAGGCAAACATGCCTTACGGGAACTATCCCAAAGAAAATAAAGTCGATTTACTAAAAGAGCATATTATAAAAGATGCGCAGTTTTTAATGAATAATAAATATTATTCTAATGCAAAAGATGCTCTTGTAAATACAGGTAAAAAGCCTGTAAAAGTATTGGTAATTGCTTGCAATACAGCAACGGCTTATGGTAAAGAGTATATTGAGGAATTCCTTAAAAAAGCAAACGCTAACCTCAAAGTAATTGGTGTGATTGATGCAGGAGTTCGGGGAACTTTAGGCACTCTGAATAAAGAGGAAGATGCAATTATTGGTGTATTGGCAACCGCCGGTACTGTTACCTCAAAAGGATATCATAATACGATTGTAAAGTTTAAAGATGAAATGGAATTTACAGGAAATATTGAGGTATTTTCTCAAGGTGGAATAGGAATTGCAGAAGCAGTAGACGAAGACCCAAATTATTTTAATAAGAATTTAAAAAAACCAAGAGTCGATTATAAAGGACCCGATTTAAAAGGGGATGTACAAATTGATAAAACATTATTCGATGTGTATAATTTTGATTTTAATGATAGTAAAATGCTATGTGATTCAGAAAAAACAGATGATTGCTCGATGCTACAAATTAATGATGCAGAAAATTATGTTCGGTATCATTTAGTAAGCTTACTAGAGCAAATAAGATTGTCAAAAACAAATAATAAATTAAAATCTATTATTTTAGGATGTACACATTATCCTTACTTAATCACTGAAATTAGTGCAATTTTAAAAGAGTTATATAATTATAAAGGAAATGATGGTGCGTATGTATATCGTGCTTTTATGGTCGAAAATATTCACTTAATTGATCCTGCAGTGGATACCGCAAAAGAATTATACGAGTATTTAAAGCTAGAAAAACGATTCAACCTAAATGGAAATATTAAAAACAGTGAATTTTATATAAGTGTTGCAAATAAGGACAATACTAATAATGTAATTGATAAAGACGGTCGTTTTCCTTATGCGTATAAATATGGCAGAAATGCAAATGAAATTCAAGAATATGTAAAAGTGGTGCCTTTTAGCCGAAAAAATATTTCTGATGCTATTTTAATGCGATTTCAAAAACAGATTCCGTACGTTTATCAATTAATGCAAAATTTTAATAATACCAACCCAAAAACGAATGAACTTTCGAAAGAAGAAAAAATATAGAACTATGAAGAATTTAATTTTTATTTTATTTCTTTCAATGCCTCTTTTTTCTCAAACCGCAACAGGAGACATTGAAATATATATAGACAATATTATAGATAATGTACCCAATAGTTTTGGGGATGAGTATGAAACACCAAATAGTACGCAACTAAATAATTGGGATACTGTTATTGATTTTTTATTAGCAAATGATATCACAAATGCTAGAGCTGCTGTAAATAGCCTTAATTATCAAGTAACCGTTTTTACAGACACTTCTATCTCTCCTAATCAAATTTTCTATGTATTGGAAAAACAACCCACATCCTCTAATTATTGGGGCACGTATGTTTTTAG
>TARA_B110000967_G_scaffold208449_1_pt1 | contig 14897 bp, 8 predicted proteins | sample TARA_B110000967 | Tara Oceans TARA_B110000967 (sample SAMEA4397903) | marine metagenome | biome: Polar Biome; feature: [DCM] deep chlorophyll maximum layer (ENVO:01000326); material: water (ENVO:00002006), including particulate matter (ENVO:01000060) such as... | depth 35 m
TTTGGTACCGACATTCAAGGTTCGAGTCCTTGTAGGCCAACAAAAAAAAATCCTAACAAATTAAATTTGTTAGGATTTTTTATTTTCACAGATTTTTTTTTAAGTATTCTGTAACGTACTGCTTTAATGTGCTTTAATGGCTTTTTATATCCTGAATTTATTCACTTGATTTCGCGCAAATTCGTCTTAAGATCAATTTAAAATCCTTTTATCATTTTCATCAATCAAAATATATTTATTAATAATATATTTCGTGACCGGTTTTAATTCTTTTAAGGTTTCTGGATGAATACCTCGGTGTGTAAAAAAATTGATTTCTCCTACCTCAGATTTTCCATACCATAGAATAGGTTCTCCGTATAAGAAGAAAAGTGTTTCGTTGGTTACTTCTATCTTTTTAAAGTTATGAATATCTATATGGTATCTAGCGTTGTTGATTGCATTTTTTGCGGAACAAGGAGATTCAAGGAAAAGATTAGCTTTCCAAACAATACATTTTCCAGTATCGATAGTATTGTATTTATAAATAAAAAAGAACAAAGAAAAAAGGAGTAGGATACCGCTTACAATACTTATTTTATGTAAAAACATCTTTTCTTTAAAATTCAAAGTAATTTTTTGCCTGCTTGGTTTCATGATATTGTGAGGCACTTCATGTTCTGATTTATACTCCTCATAGTTTTCATAATTTAAATACGCTGCCATTACATTACAAAGAAATTTATCTGGCTCTTTTACGCTAACATTTTTTTTATCCTCAACATACTTTTCATATACCCGAGTTGCTTTTTTTATGCCAATATAATTTTTGTGAGTATAGCTAACTTCTTGAAGCTCTTGAACCCAAAAAGTAGCTTTCGCATTTTTATTCTTCTTTAGTTCTCTTTTTTCAATCTCATTAAAAAATTCAGTAACAAGTGCTTTAATCATAGCTATTTATTTATGTATTCAAAAATAAACATTTTTGACAAAATTTTGTGAAGGTTGTCTAAAATTAGACAGTTTATTGTTGTCCAAGAACTGTCTAAACCTTGACTACTGTTTACTTTAAATCAGTTCGGATATTTGCTTCAGAATTAGTTTTCTAAAAAAGAAAGAGAATTAGTACTGCATAAACAGGATGACATAGTGGTGTTTTTTTGAATTGGGAAAACAAATTAATAACACTATTTCATGCGACAATTTCCCGCGAGAGAGGCGCGCGACTCTTTTAAATTATTAGGTGTTGTGATTAACATTAAGGCTGAATTCTAAAAATTCGGATAGCAACACTATTGTTTAATTTTTAAAGAGAAATCATGAAAAAAGTATGTATAATATTCGCAATAGTACTTGCAAACAGCATTTTTATATCTTGTACAGATATGGATGAAAATTTAGAAAATGATCCTGTAAAATTAGAGATATTTGCAACAGGAGGAGAAGATGGAGATGTTCTGGAGGAAGATGAAAGAGAAAACCCTGCAAATGGAGGTTAGTATTTCTAAATATTTATAGTATTTTAGAGGGATGAAACACATAAAAGTTACATTCCTCTTTTTTATGATGTTGTTTTTTGTATTCTGTAAAAAAGAATTTACAAGAGAAAACAATTCCTTCAAAAAAAAAACTGAAGTAGAAAATTTTATTCCTGTTGATTTTTCTAACTATAGCAACCTAACGTATCAAGAACAACTAGAGTTGTCAAAAAAAATATTAAAGCAAGCTGCTATAAGTAAAGCAGATATGTATCTAGTTTTTAATACGAATAGTTTTGTATATAGCAAACTTAATAAACTTGATAGTGCTATTTATTATCAAAAAGCGATGTTAAATATGGATCTTACCAAAAAGAATGATACACTTTTAGGTAAGATTAATTTTAGATTGGGAACTTATTTTCATAAAAAGAACCAAGTGGATAGTGCTTTTTATTATTACAACAAATCGAAAGAACACCTTTTTAATACAAATGACAGTTTGCAACTTGGGAAGTGCTTACTTAATATGGCTTATATAGAAAAGAATTTTGGTAACTATACTAAAAGTGATTCAATTGCAACAGCCTCTATAAAGTTTATAAATGGAAAAAGAGCATCAACTACAGCTTCTGCCTATAATGTTTTAGCGATAAATTCAAAAAAAAGATTTTTATACAAAGACGCGATTTCTTATTACACAACAAGTATTGGTATTTCAAATAGGAAAAGTTCAAACATAACGTATAAAAATAATTTGGCGAATGTATATAAAGAACTTAAAAATTATTCAAAATCAATTTCAATTCTTGAAGACTTATTAAAAGATTCAATCAGCAACTTAAAAACAAAGGCAAGAGTTATTGACAATTTAGCACATGTAAAATGGATAAACAATTCTAAAGAGCCTGTTTTAAAAGATTTTTTGTTAGCTAAATCAATTAGAATTCAAGAAAAAGATACGTATGCACTGATCGCAAGTTATAGTCATTTGTCAGAATTTTTTTATAAAAAAGACAAAACAAAATCGTTGCTTTATGCAAATAAAATGTACGAAATTTCAAAACAAGAAAAAAGTCCACAAGATCAAATAGAAGCGATAGAAAAAATTATAGCGCTAAAAACCCCTCAAAAATCTATAAAATATTATAAAGAAGGTATTCGTTTAAGAGATAGTTTGCAAAAAGCAGAAACAAAACGACAATATAAGTTTGCTAATATTAAGTACAATTATGAATTGGAAGAAAAGCAAAAATTAAAATTTAAAAATTTAGCTTCTGAAAATAAATTTATTGCAGAGCAAGCAAATAGCCAGAAGAAAAATATTGTTTTGATAAGCATTATTTTAGCCTCGGGTTTATTGTTTTTAATTTTTATAAGAAAACAGCAACACAAAAAAAGAATTTTGCAAGAAACGTATAATACAGAAACAAGAATAGCAAAAAGATTACATGACGAATTAGGGAACGATATTTTTAATACACTTACCAAGATTCAGAGCACAAAATTTAAAACAGAAGAAATTATAAATGATTTAGATAAAATATATTTGCAAACGCGGGGAATTTCTCATGAAAATGATTCTATTGAAACCGGTAATAATTTTGAAAATTATTTTAGAGACTTAATAGCAAGTTATAATTTTGATGCCTGTAAAATTATCTTAAAAGATTTATCTTCTTTAGACTTAAATACATTGAATAAGGAAAAACAAATTGTGTTTTATAGAGTTTTTAACGAGCTTTTTGTAAACATGAGAAAGCATAGTAATGCTACTTTAGTGGTTATTTCTTGTAAAAAAATAAACAACCGTTTAGAAGTTGTGTATGCTGATAATGGCGCAGGTTTTAAAGACAAAAAAATTATTTTTAAAAATGGACTTAAAAATATGGGAAACCGTATAAATACTATTAACGGATCCATTAATTTTGAAAACAGAGCGAACAATGGTTTAAAAGTTGTTTTAAGTTTTAAAAAATAGAAAATGGTTGAAAAAGTTATAGTGGTAGAAGATTTTGATGTGATCAATAGTGGCATTATATCTGCTCTGCAGGAGATCGAAATAAAAGAAATAGATTCTAGCTCTTATTGTGATGAAGCTTTTTATAAAATTAAAAAGGCCTATTTAAAAAATAAGCCTTACGATTTAGTAATTTCTGATTTGTCATTTGTAAACGATGGTACTCCGCAGAAATTAAAATCAGGTGAAGAGTTAATAGAGAAAATACGCAAAGAATATCCTGATTTAAAAATAATTGTTTTTTCAGTTGAAGATAAATCGTATCGAATTCAGCATCTATACAACAATCTAAAAATCCAGGGCTATGTCTGGAAAAACAGAAACGGGCTAAAAGAATTAATAAACGCAATACATTCAATTTTCACCACAGATAAATTTTATATTTCGCCAGATTTAAATAGTCTCATCAACCCCAAAAAAGCGGTAGAAATTACAGATTTCGATATTTTTTTAATAAAATATTTATCTTTAGGTTTTCTTCAAGACACTATTAGTAAAAAATTAAAAGCAGAAGGAATTACACCCTCGAGCAGAAGTGCCATAGAAAAAAGATTAAAAATTTTAAAAGAACATTTTAATGCAAAAAATCCTACGAATTTAGTGGCTATAGCTAAAGATTTCGGACTTATTTAACATCACTTTTTAATCATAAATTATTTAGACTACGGAAACCCGTAGTCTTTTTTCGTTTTAATTAATTAGTTTTGATTTATAAAAAATACACAGAAGAAGCATTGAAAGAAAGAACAGGAAGTTATTCAATTTATTATTGAGAAACGCAGGAGAAGTTTCAATCAAAAAATTAAACGAAAGATAGTATAGATTATTCATAGACAGTAAAGAAGTAGAATTGGATTTTTTCTTGAAACAGCAAAAACTTTTGATTTCGATGCAGCGTTGAAAATATGGGTATCAAGTGAAAGTTTGCCATCAGTCAGTAAAAGATATAATAAATAGATAAATGTATATGATGTTCAAAAGTATTTAACGAGTAAATTTTTTCAATAATATTATGTGAAAGAGCGAGTGCCAATTTTAAAGCCTTACGGTTTAACGTAAGGCTTTATTTTTGATTAGGTTTCGTTTTTACTCACTATAAAATACCGGAAACGATTCTTTTAAATATAGATCTAGTTAAATGGGTATCACATCATTTATATGGGGTTATTTTATATTACAAATCATCACAAAATAAATAATAAGGCAAAAAAATAAGGTGAAATAAAGAAATAAACAGTTTTATTTTAAAGCCTAACGGGAACCCGTAAGGTTTTTTCTTTTAGAGGGTTTACTTTTGAAAAAAATTAATTCAAAAACTGAATTTATGACAAATTACTATGTAAATAATAAAGCGCAAGCAAATGGAGTTCATAAAGTTCATACAGAAGAATGTATGTACTCCTCCTCAAGTATAAGCAGTGTAGATTTAGGAGATTATTATGGTTGCGATGCCGCGATAAGAAAAGCTAAAACTATTTATACACAATCTAATGGCTGTTTTTATTGCTGCAAAGCTTGCCATGCATTGTAGCTAAATGAACTTATGGGATTTTAAACACAAAACAAAAACGATGAGATACAATTCAATCAAAAGGAGAAGTTATAAGCAATAAAACAAATTTTTAGTTTGAAAATTAATAAAGAATGAATAGTTAACAAGAAGAGGCAGATTTTAGACAATCTATGGTTGAAATTATTTGTAATTTTAAAGTAGATCTTGTTCCTGCAAAATACCATAAAACGAATTCAATTTTAGATAAGATTAGGAAGCAAGATATAGCCGTTGGGCTCACAATAATTTAGAGTACAAATTATATTTTTAAGGGAGGATTTACAAGGAAGAAACCTTATTACTTAATAGAAAATCTGTTGTGAATTGATTTCAAATTGTATTTTTACGTGAGAATTCACAAGGTCAATCCCAAAATATTGAGTACAACCAATACTTTGGGATTACTTTTTTAAAGAAAGAAAAACGCTGAATATATGGATATCAGAAATGAAAATCGTTGTTTTTTAATTTCTAATTCTTTATTACAGGCTAAAAGAATTGTAATTTTATTAGAAGTAGATTTGAAATTGTCATTTGAAAATGATCTAGCATTAATATGGCAATATCCTCTATGGGCAAAGATCCTCTAATTTCTCTTGTTTCTGGCTCTTGAACCATCAATTGCTTTTGCTTTAATTTTAGATAAGTTTGTATTACCAATTCTATTAATGTTTAACTTCCAACAGTTGCCTTTAATTGATTTTTTAGTTAGATCAAATTCAAGTTTATTTAAAGATCCAAACTCAAATTTATTTTGAATAGATTTTGCTATTGTATTTGGTAAGCCATATAATCTAGAACCTGTAAAACTTACTATTTTATATATTCTAGAAATTTGTTCTTTTGATAAATTATTAAAATCTACTAAAGATTTATTTTCTAATTCTTCATCTGTTGGAACATATACTAAATCATTCGGAGAGAGCGTAAATAAAAACGTACCTTTTTCATTATTTGGTTGGATTGGAAAACGTTTTTGTTTGCGTAAAAATGCAGTTTGTTTCTGATGTGCGATTACTTCATTTAAAGGGATTGTTTCAAAAACTCTTTTTTTCTTCTTTTCGTCATAATAAATTGCGAAAAACAAATTTGTCCCTTTGGCGGCCTCAACAAATTTAGTTGCTTTCATACCACTTTCTCCAATGCTAAACTTATTTCCTTCTTCAAATAAACGTACTTTATAAATAGGATGATGTTTTTTACCATTATTCAGTGCATTTATATTGTTGTTTAAATCATCTAAACCATCCGTATTAAAGGCTAAATCAAATCTTTCTTTCTGTTTATCATCCACATAGTTTTTTAAGTGATTTTTTAAAATTATCCGAATACCGCTATCTGTGACAACGTCTAGGTGTTTTTTAGTGAATTTTTCCGTTAAAGCAACTCTAGTTGCAGTTGCACTTGAAGTCCACTCAAATACTTTAATTTTCGTAATTTTTTTTCCCTCAATTAATATCGGATTCTCTTTTAAATGTTTTTTTATCTTTTTTAAATCGTTGTCAAAGATAAAAGCTAAACTTTTCACTTTATTTTTAATTAATTTATCTAAAATTAGCGCTGGTTTATCTAAATAATTAAGGAGATTACTTTCTCCTTTTTTTATTCTTTTTATTTTAACTAAACCAGAAACTGTTTCTTTATGCATAGGTTTTCTAATTGCCCAATTTGTTTTATTAGTAGAATTTCCTGGTCCTTTTTGTTGTACTAATTCTTTTTTATAACTGCCATTCTCTTGAGCTATCCATTGCCAAGTTTTATTATTCGTTTTATTTATTATTCTTAAATTTCGCTTAAAACTAATAACTATTTTTTCTAAATTTTCTTGAGCTTCACTAGAGAAATTTACCCAAGGAAGCTGAAAGTGTTTTGTGAAGTCTCCCTGTTTATTTTTTATTAATAAACTAGACTTTAAACTATAATTTTCTTTTTCAGGGTTTAAGGAACTTAAATAATTAGTGTGTTTTTTTGTACAACAAGCAACAATTAAAGCATCTAAGGCATGATGTCTATGATCTATTCTTTTTTTACTAAAACTTCTTGAAATTTCATCGGGTACTTTTGTTCTAAAAGCATTTATTTTAGAATCCCACTCTCCGAAATCTTTTGAATTTGTGAGCTCATTTAGCCTTATGAATCTTGGAGCTATTAACTCATTCCATTTGTCATTTAAACCCCAATCTTGTTTTAGTTTAGAAGTTATGGAATCCGTTACTGGCACAAGGTTTTTTGTAGTTGATTCTCTCTCTCTATGCTCTCTTACAATATTGCTTAATAGGGTTTTAATAATTTTACTAATATATCTGCTATCATTCAACTGTCTATTAATAAAGCCTTCAGGAATATCTTCGGATAATAAATTTTTAAGCTTTGTTCTATTCTTTTTAAAATATTGATTGCAATGTTTTTCATAGTGCCTAATACTAAATAGCTTTACAGTATTACCTTTGCTTAAAGTTATGATTCTTCCACCTTCCCCTTTTAAAAATTCATAAGCTGTTTTATTATCTTTTAATTGATTGACCTCACTTTCACAAATAATTTTATTGGTCATAGAATTATCAAAATAACGAGATTTCGGAATAATATGTTCTATTTGATAATCAATAGAAAATAAAGTACTTAAGGGTATTGTTTCACCAGTATAAGGGGAGATATAACCCTGTTCTAACCATAGTTTATATTTGTTAATTTCAGATTTTGTATGCGAGTTATTTTTTCTAATTTTACTAATAGCATCTTCATTTATTCTTGAAAAAGAAACCTCTGGATTTTGAAATACACCCTCTTCATAAATTTTTAAAATTTCTTGATGATTTGGAGAATACGGTCTTATATCATGGGTAGTGTCATTTTTAAGTTCTTCTAATAATGCTTTTATTCTAGCATTTGTATTTTCATTTTCAGTGTTTCTTGACGACATTGCTTTACGCTTGTTACTAGAGTTTTTCATTTCCCTACCTAATTCTACATGAATTTCACTAAAGAAGTCTTTTTTCCCTTTGCCGTAATATTTCCATAGATCTCTTACAATTCGTAAAGTTTCAGTAACAACTTGCTCTACGATGGGGTTTCTTAAACTATGTTGCTTAAATTCCTTTAAATAAATATCAATATCATTCGGTGATTTCCATGGTTTAATGATTCCAGATTCGGAATGACGTTCATAAATAGCATAGCAAGCTTGATACGTATTTAACCCTTTTAGCAAATTTTTATCTTTAAAGTCTATAAAGCTCTTTATAAATTGTTCGGGTATCTCATCATCTACGATGCTTCTTAATCGATCTCTTTTATCTCCTTCAAATACTGCCTTATCATAATCTATACTCTCTAGTCTTTCTTGTATTTGTGTAATTCTTTTTTTAACATCCTCTGCAATTTCACTTTCATCCCAATACCTGCCCATTCTCATTAAAGGCAATATTTTCTTGATTGCTTTTTCTGAATAGGCACCATAGTCATTTTTAAACGGAGGATACTTTATAAATGCTTCTGTGAAACTGTCTTCATTAAAATTATTTTTTAAAGCATACGTTTTAATAGCCTTTTCGAATTCTTTTTTATCTTTTACAGAATAGATAATATGCCATAATGCTAATTCTTTCTCTTTTGTTAAAGCATTATTTTCAGTGTAGTTTTTTACTTTTTTTACTTTTGATAAAAAAGTGGCTCTTGTTTCATTTGCTGGGTATTTTTTATCTTCGACATAATTCCATCTATAATTTTTTTTATTGCTTTTTTCTATCTTTTTTTGACCAACTAAAAAATCAATAATATGTTTCTGTTCAACTTCTTTTTTATCATTTAAAAAATCATATAATTTTACCCAATCATCATCAGAGTTAAAAATTATGTGTGTTACATCTTCATCTAATTTACCATTTTTAGTGTTTTCTTTCTGATAAATTTTTAAATTCTTTAAAAACTGCCACAATCTAAACTCTTGAAATAACGGGTGAGATTTCGGGATACATTTTATTTTTTGAGTATTTCGAATTCCGTCTTTCATAAAAAATCGTTCTTCATACCGACAATCAGAAATTGTAGACTTTTTGCTTTTTAAAGGTCTTTGATAAAAAATAATATCTTCTATAAATAAGTAGTCAAAACCTTTATCTCTAATATTATTTTGATGTGCTTCATTTCTTGGATATAATTCTTTAATACATTCTTTGTAAAATTTTCTATCCTTTAATTCGGGATGAAAATTTATTTGTGTTTTTAAAATTTCTTGCAGTTCTTCTTTATAAAATTTTCTTTCAATAGTTTTAATTAGTTCTCCTCTTATCTTTTGGGATGGTTTCTTTAAAAGTATTTCGTAAATATATTGCCCAACTCCAATAAGTTTTTTTTCGTTATTAAAAGATTGAATTTCTTGTTGTGTTTTTTCTTTTATGGCAATCCAGTCTATTTCAGAATCTACAAGTTTAAAAGTTCTTTTAGTTTCTCCGTTTTTAAGCTCTTTAGTCGTTACTATAAATTCTTTTTGTTTGTGCAACCAACTTTCAGGTTTTGTCGTTTGCTTGTCATATTTGTACCCATTTTTAAAATAAATCTCAAAAAGAGGCTCTCCAGTTTTTTTTATAACTTCTCCACTATCCTTTACTTCGGCAACAAGAAGTATTTCGAAGGTTTTATGTTGCATTTTATCATCATCGATATCTTCTCCTCTTAATTGATAATAACCTCTTTTTTGATTAAAATTTAAGAGTACCCAAGCCAATTCTTGTTTACTTATTTTTTGAGTTAGTGCTTTTTTACGCAAATAATATAGAGTCCAGTCTAAAGGTATTTTTGTTTGTTGGCCGCTCTTTTTAAATTCAGCAGCCATTTCATTGAAAGAATCCATAAAAATAAATTCATGTTTTCCTTCACTATTTTTTTTATAATTTAGTTTTACTTCTTCTCCATTTTTAAATTGCCCAAAATTTTTCTCAAAATCGATCACTTCTTTATAGTGTTTTGGTAAAAAGTCTAAAACATTTAAAACCCTATGTAGTCTCTCTCTTCTTAATAAGTTTCTTTGAAGTACTCTTCTAACCCTTCTGTAAGCTGTTCTTTCTGCTGTTTGAGAATGGGACTGTCCTGAATCAAATTTACCTAAAATATCTTGAGACATAGGAATTATTCTACTTCCTAGACCACTTATTTTTCCGGTTTTTTTCTCAAAATCTTGGGTTGTTAAAGCCCAGCCAATTGAGTTTGTCCCTAAATCGAGACCTAAAATATTTTTCATTGCATGTTTTTTTATGTCTTATAAAATTATAATAATAAAAAATCTAAATATTGCGGGAAGCCGTAAATAAGTATAGTTTTTTTAATATATATTTCCAGCACAATTTGAAATCAATTCACAATAAGGATTATTCCGTTGTGAAAACATTTAAAGTGGCATCATATTTAAGTATGATGTCGCTTTTTTTTATTAAAAAAAAAAGCGACATCCAAACCGAAATTTATTATAAATTCGAGGACACTCTTTGATACCTGCTTTTCCAATAGGTGCCATACTTTTGTTATTTGGGTATTGCATTTGATTGACCTAGAAACCAAGTAATAAAATGCATCGTTTCCGATTACCTTTGCTTAGAAAGTGGCGTTCCAAAATGGCTTACGGGTTTATTTAATCTTTAAGACACGGCGTGTATACAATTTTCATGAGTTCTATGTTTTCTAGATTTTTAAGTGACGCCTGCCAGCAATCATCATGCTGTAACATTCAAAAAAGTTATTTATGACGTGTACTTTTAGCATAATTATGATTTAATTCTACCATTATTTCAGAAAGACCATAGTTATCAGGTGCTATTTTACTCTGGTTGAGTAGGTTTTTAGAGCTTCTTCGCTCAATATTTTGATCAATAAATCATTTTAGAAATACGTACAATATGTTTTACAGCACCCAAAACAATACTTCTATTTTTACAGAATTCAAATTCAAAACATTCAAGTTGTTTTGATCATACTTATATCGAGGCCATTTTGGTGGAGCAATTCTAAATTTAACAGGGTATTCGTTGCGTTTTTTTGGAGCGAAATGCCATAGGTTAGCATCTTTTTTTTAAATAAATTTCAATTTAAAACCTGTTATAAATGTTGATCATAATTTATAATCATCGGATTTTTAGATAATAAAAATAATAAAACTGAATTCGTTTGTGAGCATAATCTAAACATAGAAAAGGGTTAAATATTTAAAAGTAGATACTTCTAAAACCTAGTAGAATTTTAAAAGTTAAAAACCCTATTCTATAAAATTCAAAAAAAGCAGCTTGACTTCGGGGTATCACAGGATTTTAAATTGCTTTTTTTACAGAGTTTGTGTCTAGTTATTTTTTAATGAATTTTAACGTTTTTAAATTTCCGGATTCATGAAATACGGACAACATATAAATTCCTTTTATGGTTGGTAATTTTAAACTATTTAGAGCAATAGATGGGTTTTCAGGATTAATGACTACTTCCTCACTATAAAGTGTTTTTCCTAATAGATCTCTTATGATCAAATTATTTTTTCCAATCATTTTGAGTGGAAATTTCACATTCAAGTTTTGCTTCACAGGGTTTGGATACAATTCAATATCTTCAGAGTCAAAATAAGATTGATTAGAGCTTATTATTTCGGTTTTGCTACTACTAACTGATTTGTTTAAATTTGATTTAACAGGCTGCCCATAAATAAATATTTCGTTTACCGCTGCAAACACACTTTGATACATAGAAAAACGTAAATACCTAGTTACAACATCTGTTGTGTTTTTACTCCAGTTGTTAAAGTTGTCACAAGGATCAGTGAATAAAGTCATCCAATTAGATGCATCACCATATTCGATTGTAAAATCTTTTGTATTATGCATGTCATGCAGATTTATATCAGATATATGATATTCTTGTCCTAAATCTACAAGGATGTGATACGATTCATTATTCATTGCATAAGCTGGTTTCCAAGAATTGCTGGTTGCATGATCTCCGGATGGCTCATTTATATGCTGTTCATCAAACAAAAGTAATGGGGAGTTTACACTTCCTCCTTGCACAAGGTCTGTTACCATATTTGTTGTGACCACGATATGATTACTTTCAATAGTTTCTTCTTCTTCTTCTTCTTCTTCTATTTCTAAATTTTCTAGAACAGGATAGCCATAAACGATTATTTCATTAACAGCTGCATACGGACTTTCTTGCATCGATAAACGCAAATACCGTGTAGATATATCGGTGATATGTTTGTTCCAAAATCGAAATTTATTTAAAGAATCAACAAACAAAGCAGACCAATTCGATGGATCGCCATATTCAACAGTAAAGTCATGACTAGCGTTCATATCATGAAGGTTTATTTCAGAAATATAATATTCCTGACCTAAATCTACGACCACATAATAGGGTGCATTCGCAGATGTATAAAATGGCTTCCAAGAATTGCTTATTGCAGGTTCTCCAACTTTTAGATTCAAGTTTTGTTCATCGAACAAAAATAAAGGCGAGTTTACACTTCCTCCTTGCGCAAGATCTGAGACCATATCTGGTACAATAACTATTTGCTTAGATTCTTTAACAACTGGATATCCATAAATGATCATCTCATTAATTGAAGCAAAAACATTCTCAAACATCGAAATTCTTAAGAACCGTGTAGTTACATCCGTTTCATTTCTACTCCAGGTTTTAAAAGTATCACAAGGGTCTATAAATAGTGTAGACCAATTCGATTCATCTCCAGATGCTACTGTAAAATCATGCGTATTGTGCATATCATGCAAATTTATTTCTGATATATAATACTGTTGCCCCAAATCTATAACTACATGATAAGAAGCTTCATTCATTGCATAATCTGGTTTCCATGAAGTGCTTGTAGCATGCTCTCCTGTGTTCACATTTATATTTTGTTCATCAAATAGAAACAATGGATCGTTTACGCTACCTCCTGGTGCTAAATCGGTAATCATTTCGGCGGTAATGATAATTTGTTCAGGAACTGGATCAAAATATTCAGGTCCGCCGGGTGCACCCATATTTTGATATTCAATTGGGTTATTGCTTTTAAGCGAATAATCATTATTAGCAGGATCTGTAAACTCAATTTCTGGAATACTTACTAAAGTATTATTTACAGCTGTAAAGTTATTCGAGTTACCTGATTGGTTTAGAAAAAATGTAATGTCGGTATCAAAGTAATTATCTTCAGCCGTTACATAATTAATTTCGTTATAATTTTTTATGATTTGATTTCCATTGATTTCTCTAAAATAATTTTGTTTAATATCTAGAGGTGCAAGGCTATCACTAATTTTACGGTTATCCGCAAAAATCCCCAAATTAGATGCTATATAGTTATTGGTAAATTTACAATCACCTTTTCCCATTACAATAATACCAGTTGCAGGTGCTTCTATAAGGATGTTGTTATATGCATTTACAACACTGTTGTCGCCTATTTGAAGTATATTGGTGTGGTATATCGCGTTTTCTAAACCTGCATTTAAGAGTGTATTGTTATAAATTTCTACATCTTCAACTGCATTTGCTATTTGTATTGATTCTCTTAATGTATTACGAACAATATTATTGTAAATTTTAACGCCCTTAAACTCCATTCCAGGTGACTTTGTTTCACCAATGTACATACCTTCTGATACGTTTTCAATAAAACAGTCATGAATTGATAAATTTTCAAATACAGGAATAGGAGAAGGCGGGTTGCCTTCATAATTTTTTTTAGCCAAGATGCCGAAAAAGCCATCATGATCTATTTTTATAAACTCTGCCTCACAATCAGAGCTCAATTCTGAAAATGCCAACCCACATTGATCTGCCGATAATTCAAATCCGTATTTATAATTTGGGTGCCCGGCGCCGCTAATTTTAATATATCTGCAATTTTCGAAGGTAATAGCGCCCCAACTGTAACTATTTGGGCTCTCAATTTTTACTTGCCCGCCTTTATTAATAATCACAAGCGGATTATTGATATCTCCATTTGTAAATTCAAATCTTAATGGATTCGTTCTAGAAGAAGAAATAAAGATAGTGTCTCCGCCAATGGTTGCGCTGCCCAATGTTTGTTCGTTTACATTGTATGGAAAACTGTTGTCGATTGTAAAATTCTGGTTTTGGGAATAAGAAAGTAAACCAAAACATAAAGTCGAAATAAATAAACAAATTATTCTCATTGGGATATGAATTTAATTAAAAATGGAAAATTATGCATTTATTTTGGAATATCTGTGGAATTTCCGAAATAAATTTATACGATATCTATAGACCAATGGTAATTTTTTATCGTTGAAAGGTTACTTTCCTTAGTTAAAGGGTATATAAGACACCTTGCAAATCCTATCATGTTTATGAGTTTCTACCGACTTTCTAGCGATGAAAGTGGCAGAACCGAGCATCAATAATTGAGGAGTTATTCTTTTGCCTAAAAAACTTTTTTCTTAATATTTATTGGTGTGTACTCCTGTTTTTGGCAATATATTTTGGTCTTAGTTTTATAATTAAATCATTCACAAATACCACCCAATAAAAATATTTAATAGCATAGTGCTATTAAATAGGTGATATTCTTAATTTATTTTATAAAATTAAATTTCAACTAAATAAAAAGTCTGATAGGTTTTTGAAATTGTATGATACTGATGTAGTTGACTTTTTATATTTTTTTTGAACCTGAAAGTTTGCTTCAAATCTTTTAAATTTCTATCCAACAATATATTTTGAGATGGATTTTAGGAATAAAAGAAGATTTGAATTCGTTGACTGCTTTTGTTTCCTGTTTAAACTGTTCAGTGATTTTATAAAAATAAAAAAATGTATATTATTTCTTAAAAATATTTTTGGAGTACTTGCTTGTTCTATT
>TARA_B110000967_G_scaffold134546_1_pt1 | contig 14856 bp, 16 predicted proteins | sample TARA_B110000967 | Tara Oceans TARA_B110000967 (sample SAMEA4397903) | marine metagenome | biome: Polar Biome; feature: [DCM] deep chlorophyll maximum layer (ENVO:01000326); material: water (ENVO:00002006), including particulate matter (ENVO:01000060) such as... | depth 35 m
AGTAAAAATAACCCACGATATTATTGATGAAACTTTTTCAGAAAAAGCAATTATTCCTGGAGAAACAACCACTGAAGATCTCGTTTGGTATCTGCGTCAAAAAGTAACAGATTTAGGTTTAGAAACTTGGTTTCATCCAACGATAGATATCCAAAGAAATAATGAAATTTTGAAATCTCATATTGCTTCTTTTTCAAAAGGAAAAGAAGAACAAATTATTCGAAAAGGAGATTTGTTACACTGCGATTTTGGCATTACTTATATCGGTTTAAATACAGATTGTCAGCAACATGCGTATGTTCTAAAGGAGGATGAAAATGAAGTTCCATATTTTCTAAAAGGGGCTTTCAAAAAAGGGAATAGAGTACAGGATATTTTAACGAGTACGATGAAATCTGGTAAAACAGGAAATCAAATTTTATCAGAATCATTATCAAAAGCAAGAAAAGAAGGATTAAAACCATCCATTTACACACATCCTTTAGGGAAATATGGTCATAGTGCGGGAACAACAATTGGCATGTGGGATTCTCAAGGTGGTGTGCCTTTTAAAGGCGATTATCCACTACAAAAAAACACGGCGTATGCAATTGAATTAAATACAACGGTTACCATAAAAGAATGGAATAAAGACATTAGAATTATGTTAGAAGAAGCCGGTTTTTTTGGTGATGATGTTTTTGAATATGTGAATGAAAGACAAACAGCAATTAAACCTATAAAAACAGAATAAATGAAACACAGATGTTTTTGGGTAACAGGGAGTAAATTATATCAAGAGTATCATGATCATGAATGGGGACAGCCTGTTTATGATGATGAAACTTTGTTTGAGTTTTTAGTTTTAGAAACCTTTCAAGCGGGTTTAAGCTGGATAACAATCCTAAACAAAAGAGAAAATTTTAGAAAAGCATTTGATAATTTCGATTATAAGAAAATATCAAAATATCCAGAAAGTAAATATGACTCTTTGCTTCAAGATGCAGGCATTGTCAGAAATAAACTAAAGGTTAGAAGTGCCATTTCCAACGCACAATTATTTATGGAAGTCCAGCAAGAATTTGGTTCTTTCTCTAAATTTATTTGGGCTTATGTAGCTAGCAAACCCATTATCAATCGATTTAATGAAAGAAAAGACGTGCCAGCAACAACGCCTTTATCAGATAAAATTTCTAGAGACTTAAAAAAACGTGGTTTTAAATTTGTTGGGTCTACTGTAATCTATGCTTATATGCAAGCGATAGGTATGGTAAATGATCACACAACAGATTGTTTTAAATATTCAAATTAATGCGCATATTATTAGTTCCTAAAGAAGATTTAAAGCAGATTATTGCTATTTTTAATAGAGAAATTGGGCGTTTCGTTTTTTTTGTTTTTGTTTTATTTTTTGATAGTAATTATTTTTCTGAAAATGTAACAAATTCTCAAATTTGGATTAACATTTTAATGTTGGCAGGTTTTTTTAAAATGTATTTTAGATCTATACCAAGAGTAAAAGAACTCATGATTTATGCCGTTATTCTAGGTTTTGGAGGAGAATATCTTTTTTCTAGAGGATTAAGTATGTATACGTATAGACTAGAAAATGTGCCTTTGTATGTGCCCATAGGGCATGCGGCTTTGTATGGCCGAATTTTTATGTTTAGCAAAGCAGCAGTGGTCAGAAAATACCATAAAGAAGTTGAGCAGTTTTTTGCAATTATTATTGCGGTTTTTGCAACTATTTACCTTCTTTTTTTTACAGATGTTTTTGGATTTTTCATGACAATTTGTGTTTTTTTATTGCTTTGGAAAAGACCAAAAGATAGGTTGTTTTTTTATGCCATGTATATTTTAGTGGCTATTTTAGAAATTGGAGGCACCGCCTTTGGATGCTGGAAATGGCCAAATACTGCTTTTGAAGTTTTCGGTTTTCTACGAAGTAATAATCCGCCAAGTGGTATTAGTTTATTTTACTTTTTACTAGATATTGGGTGTTTCGTTATGTATACACAACGACATAAATTAACTTGGGCTAGACTTAAAAGTATCCGAAGAAATCACACATAAAATTTGTACATTTATATATCAATTATAAACCAAAATAAAATGAAAATAAAACAGCTAATTTATCTTTTTTTAGTAGCGATGTTATTGACCTCTTGCGCACCAGAAGGTAATAAAGATGCTACAAAAGAAGCAATTGAATTTGATTATTTTGTAGAGCAATTTGCAGATATTAAAGTGTTACGCTACAAGATACCGGGTTTCGAAGAACTCAGTTTAAAGGAGAAAAAACTTGTTTATTATCTAACACAAGCAGGTTTATCGGGAAGAGATATTATGTGGGATCAAAATTACCGTCATAATTTAAGTGTAAGAAAAGGATTAGAAAGTATCAATAAAAATTATACTGGAGATAGAGATACTGAAAATTTTAAATTGTTTAAAACCTATTTAAAAAGAGTTTGGTTTTCTAACGGAATTCATCATCATTATTCAAATGATAAAATAAAACCAAAATTTACAAAAGAGTATTTCACAAACTATTTATTGAAAAATTCGGATACGCAATTGTCTTTAGAAATTGTTGATGTACTTTTTAATGATGCAGACAATAAAAAAGTAAATAAAAAATCTGGAGTTGATAATATTTTGTCATCAGCAATTAACTTTTATGCACCAGATATTACAGATAAAGAGGTGGTAGATTTCTATAAAACCGCGTATAAAGGTCCAGAGGGTATGCCAGTGGAAGCAGGTTTAAACTCTAAATTAGTGAGAGAAAATGGAAAGCTTGTCGAAAAAGTTTGGAAATCAGGCGGAATGTATGGTACTGCAATCGATCATGTTATTGGTTGGTTAAAAAAGGCACAGGGAGTCGCAGAAAATGCGAAACAGGCAAATGCTTTGGGCTTGTTAATCGACTATTATAAAACAGGAAGCTTAGATACTTGGGATGCTTATTGTATTGCATGGGCAACTTCTATTGAAGGGAATATTGATTGGATTAACGGTTTTATAGAAGTGTATAATGATCCGAAAGGATACAGAGGATCTTATGAAACGATTGTTCAAGTTAAAGATTTTGACATGTCCCGTAAAATGAAAGTTTTATCAGAAAATGCGCAATGGTTTGAGGACAATGCACCTTTAGATCCAACGCATAAAAAAGACAGTGTTGTCGGTGTTTCTTACAAAACCGTAAATGTTGCAGGTGAAGCTGGAGATGCATCTCCAAGCACACCAATCGGTGTAAATTTACCAAACAATAATTGGATTCGTCAACAACATGGTTCTAAATCTGTTTCTCTTGGTAATATTATTGGCGCTTATAATAATGCAGGTGGTACAGGTCGTTTAAAAGAGTTTGCACATGATGAAGAGGAAATCAGATTAGAAGAAAAATATGGTCAAATTTCCGATAAATTACACACCGCTTTGCATGAAGTTGTTGGGCATGCTTCAGGGCAAATAAATAAGGGGATTGGCCAACCTAAAGAAACCCTTCAAAATTATGCTTCTACCATGGAGGAGGGACGTGCAGATTTAGTAGGATTGTATTACTTAATGGATTCAAAACTACAAGAGTTAGGCTTAACTGATAACTTTATAGAGTTAGGAATGGCTGCTTATGATGGTTACATCAGAAACGGATTAATGACCCAATTAATACGAATTAATTTAGGCGATGATATTGAAGAAGATCATATGGTTAATCGTCAATGGGTCTCTGCTTGGGCGTTTGAGCAAGGTGCGAAAGAAAATGTGATAGAAAAGGTTTTGAAAGAGAATGGAAAGACTTATTACAATATTACGAATTATGAAAAATTAAGAGAAATTTTTGGCAGCTTGTTGCGTGAAACACAGCGTATAAAATCTGAAGGAGATTTTGAGGCTGCTAAAAGTTTGGTAGAAGGCTATGGTGTAAAAGTAGATCAAGCAATTCATAAAGAAGTTATGAAGAGAAACGCGCAATTTACAGGGGCAGCTTATAGTGGTTTTGTAAACCCTGTTCTAACACCAATTTTAGATGAAAATGAAACCATTTCAGATATTTTAGTAAAACAGCCTGAGAGTTTTGAAGAGCAGATGCTCTTTTACTCTAAAAATTATAATTTTTTAGGAACTAAAAATTAAAATTTTTAAAACATACAATTTCAAAAAACCGATTCTTAAAAGAGTCGGTTTTTGTGTTTTTATCAAATGGTAAGAAAAACATAAGACCCAGGCCTTGGATACCATTCCAAAGAAAATGCGAAAAGCGTAATTAATGTCGATGGCTCAAGTAATGTGCTGCACATCAACAGGAAAAGATGAAGAAGGCGAGTTTAAAAGAGATTTTTATGAACTAAAATTAGAGCGAAGCAACATCATGTATTTGCCTACAGTTTGGACAATTGTGCGCACTGTTGATGCTGAAAGTCCTTTGTCTGAGTATTTAAAAGAGGAAGTGAAAAAGCTAAATGCATAATTATATATCCTTATCAATTATCACGCAGAATCCTTTTCACAAGTATTCTATCAAATTCATTCCTATAATTTCGAAGATTTAATTACCGATGTAAAACACAAAGAAACCTCAAGTTTTAATAAGTAAGGCTATACCATTTTAGATCATGATACGCTAAGCGCATTAGAAAAAGTGTAAAATTAATTACCAAATATAAAACGGATTGCAACAAAAGTAGCGATGATTATTCCGCCATAGATAATCACTTTTGTGCCTGCACCTTTATAATAACGTTGATGGTTTTTAATATCTTTTCTATAACTCCAAACAATTAATGAACCGAAAGCAAGTACAAAAAAGATCATAAAAATAATTCTTCCTGTAGTAAAATATGCACCTAAAAACATCTTTTTTATTCTTTATAAGTTTTAAACTATTTGATTCTTATGAAGTTTTAATTTTCATAAAGTTTCTCTATATTGTCGTTTGCAAAATTACGAATAAAAGTAAGAATAGCATTTGTAATTGAAAACATATGTAATTCTAAATTAATTAAAAACATAAAAATGAATCGGTATCAATACTAATAATTTCTATTTTTAAGAGAAATTGCGTCACAATTGAAAACTGGTATTGAAAATAATTATAATCTAAACAAACAAATGAAAAATAAAATAGCAGCAGTAAGCAAATTTCACACAGCTTTTAAAATAAATATGAATCACAAACCAATAGCCGATATTGGTGAAGATAGAAAACAATTACGTTTTGAGTTGATGAAAGAGGAAAATGAAGAATATTTAGAAGCTGCTAATAAAAACGATTTGGTAGAAGTTGCAGATGCTTTAGGAGATATGCTCTACATTTTGTGTGGTACTATTATAGAACACGGTATGCAAGATAAAATTGAAGCCGTTTTTAATGAAATTCAGAGAAGTAATATGAGTAAATTGGGTGAAGATAGCAAACCAATTTACCGAGAAGATGGTAAAGTTTTAAAGGGACCAAATTACTTTAAGCCTAATATTAGAGAGATTTTAGAAAAGTAAACATGCTTTACATTTGGAAAATATATATTTTAATCGAATAAAAAATTTATTTTTAATGAAATAATAGCTTCTCAAAATAAATTTATAATTCAAAATTAGCTCCTTCATTTGCAAAACGAAAACCTAATTTTTCAATTTCTTTTCGTTCTTTACTATCTTTTTGAAGAGCAGGATTTGTATGATTAAAATGAATGAATATTACTTTATTTTTAGTGGCTAAAGATTCGTTTTTAAACAAGTTCATCGTTTCTTTAATAAACGGATGTGGTACTTCTGTCATCGCTCTTTTTACTTCATTTTGATCTAAAAAAGTAGCATCAACAAAAGCATATTCTACCTTTTTTACTTCTTCAATAATATTCTTTTTCCATTTGTGCCATTTATCAATATCAGGAATAAACAATGCAGTGTTTTTAGTTCCTTCAAGTTTATAGCCAACAGTTTCAGAAAACTCATCTCTATGCGGTACTAAAAAAGGCGTTACTTTTAGTTTGCTATTCAAAATTATGGTGGAGTCGTGCTGCAAACTTTTAAGCACAATATTTTGCAAAGAAACCAACTGACTCCAAGGACCATTATTGGTTAAAAATTCTTTCATTTTTGGCATTGTAAAAACAGGAATATTTTTTTTACCATAGGCTTCTCTCCCAAAATACATGAGTCCTGTATAATGCCCAATATGTGCATGTGTTAAAAATATACCATCAATAAGTGTTTCTTTTTTTATGTGTTTTTGTTGTAATTCTGCTAATTGTGTATGCATATCTGGAGTGGCATCAAACAACCACTTTTGTTGATGTTCTATATCAACCAAACCTAAAGAGACCACACTTTTTTTAGGTAGATTTCCATTATAAAAATCAGCACAGCATTGTTTTTGACAGCCAATATGCGGATAACCTCCATCTTGGGCAATTCCCAAAATTGTAATATATTGTTGGTAGTCAATTTTTTTATCTTGAATTTTAGTATTACACGAAACAAAGAATAAAGAGAGAATAAGTAGTATGAAGTTTATTTTCATGTTTTATGAATAGAATACTTAAACAAGTTGAGAAGCAAAAGGTACATTTTTTAAATCAAAAAAAGCATCAATTTTAAAATTGATGCTTTTACTATTTTTATGAATTAGAGATTATTTAACGAAAACCCTCCATCCGTATGGATCTTCGGTTTTGTTCGTTTGTATGTCTGTGATAAATTTCTTTAATTGAGATGCATACGGATTGTCTAAAGTTGGTAAGTCAAAATCATTTTCTTGATATCCAAAACCAGCAATTGGCGAGATGACTGCTGCTGTTCCTGCACCAAACATTTCTTTTAAATTACCGTTTTTTGCAGCTTCTACAACCTCGCCAACAGAAATTTTTCTAACCTCTGTTTTTATCCCATTATCTGCAGCAATTTGTAAGATACTTTTACGTGTAATCCCGTCTAAAATTCTGTCACTTGTTGGGCTTGTTATTAGAGTGTCATTAATTCGGATAAAAATATTCATTGCACCCGCTTCTTCAATAAATTGGTGTGTATTATCATCTGTCCAAATTACTTGATTGTATCCTTTTTCAATTGCCAACTGTGTTGGATAAAATTGTGCGGCATAATTTCCACCAGCTTTTGCAAAACCAACACCGCCATTTGCAGCGCGCGCGTATTTTTCTTCAATAAGAACTTTTACTTCTCCTGCAAAATAAGCACCAGAAGGAGCCGTGCAAATAATAAATTTATAAGCGTCTGCTGGCGATGCATGAAAGCCTTTACCTGAAGCGAACATAAACGGTCTTATGTATAAAGAACTTCCTTCTTTTCTAGGAATCCAATCGCTATCAACCTCTAATAACTTCTTTAATCCTGCCATAAAAACTTCTTCAGGAATTTGCGGAATTACCAAGCGTTCAGCCGATTTATTTAAACGCTTACAATTTTCTGTAGGTCTAAAGAGTAGGATGTTTTCTTCTGCATCTTTATAAGCTTTCATTCCTTCAAAAATAGATTGTCCATAATGAAAAATCTTTGCTGAAGGATCTAAAGTTATTGGTGAATACGGTTTAATTACAGGTGTTTGCCATTCTCCATTTATAAAATCACATTCTAACATATGATCAGAATAGACACTTCCAAAAGGTAAATTGTCAAAATCTACAGAAGCAATCTTCGATTCTTTAATACGCTGAATTTCTATATTTGAGGTCATTTTTGTATCATTGTTTGTAGTACAAATGTACTAAATTTATGTATTCAAATCTCAAAGAAATAAGCAGATTTCTTCTTAAATTTATTACTTTTGTGATAAATGGATTTTAAAAATATAAAATGAAAAAGGTAATCAAATTTTGTGCAATTGCATTGTTCGTGTTTTCAGCTTGTAAAAAAGACAAATTAGAAAATTCAGAAAACAAAGAATTAAATAAAATAGCAATGAATTTTGATGTTTTTGGCGATAAAATTACAGCAGAAAAAGCAATGTCTTCTGGTGAAATGTTAGAAAAATTTAACAACATGAAAGTAGGTGATACGATTAATGCGAAATTTGCATCAAAAATAAATGAAGTGTGCTCTAAAAAAGGATGTTGGATGAAATTACCCGTTGGAGACCAAGAAACTATGGTTCGTTTTAAAAACTATGGTTTTTTTATGCCTTTAGATGCTGAAGACAGAGAAGTTATTTTAGAAGGAAAAGCTTTCGTGCAAGAAACTTCTATAGAAGAGTTGCAGCATTATGCAGAAGATGCAGGGAAAACAAAACAAGAAATTGCCATGATTAAAGCACCAAAGAAAGAGTTTACCTTTGAAGCGAGTGGTGTTTTGTTGAAGAAATAGTTTTTCTGATTATTTCTAGGTGTTTTTTGTTTTCAATGTCATTTCCATGAAAGAGGGTGATTTCCATGAATAATTTTATTATTTAAATTGATGAAAAGAGAAATTTTAATAACTTCAGATGGTTCTACAACCATTCATTTACCAGATTGGGACGAGCAATATCATTCTAAACACGGAGCGATACAAGAAGCGTATCACGTTTTTATAAAAAGTGGGTTAGACAAGATATTAGAAAATAATACGAATAAAGTTTCGATTTTAGAAATTGGATTTGGTACAGGTTTAAATGCATTTATCACTTTTTTAGAAGGCGATAAAAAAAACATAAAAATTGATTATGTTGGGATGGAAGCTTATCCTGTTCTAGCTGATGAAATTGAAAAGCTAAATTATGTTTCTGAATTGAAATCAGCAGCATATCAGGCTGTTTTTGATGCAATGCATGAAACTTCTTGGGAAGAAAAACAAACAATTTCAGAAGCTTTTCAGCTTACAAAAAAGAAACAATTTTTTGCAGATATTACAGATGAAAATGCGTTCAATTTAATTTATTTTGATGCATTTGGTGCTAAAAATCAACCAGAATTGTGGACGGAAGAAATTTTTCAGAAGATGTATAATGCTTTAAAGACTGATGGTGTTTTAGTTACCTATTCGGCAAAAGGAAGTGTAAGAAGAGCCATGCAAACTGTTGGATTTTTAGTCGAAAGATTAGATGGGCCTCCAGGGAAAAGAGAAATGTTAAGAGCTACTAAAAGGTAAGTAGTTAGCAGTTTTAGTATCCAGTATAACTGACTTTTGAAGCCCTAAAAATTCGTTAGATAATTTTCGTTAAATTTACAATTGACCTAAGAAAATCATCAACCAATAAATCATTAACTCAAATATCAATGGAATTCAAAAGAAGATTTGGAAAACAAAAAGAGTCAAAACCTAAAAAAGGAATCGTGTTAGTGATATTATTGGCATTGGCTTTGTTTCTTTGGTTTAAAGCAGAACCACTTTTAAACGCAATATTTTAATCTAAATTTAATTTTTGAAAGTAGAAAAAATTATTTTAGGCATAGATCCAGGAACAACCATTATGGGTTTTGGCATCATAAAAGTTGTTGGTAAAAAGATGGAATTTATTCAAATGAATGAATTAATGCTGACTAAATATACAGATCATTATTTAAAGCTAAAATTGATTTTTGAGCGCACAATTGAGTTGATTGATACGTACAATCCTGATGAAATAGCGATTGAAGCTCCATTTTTTGGTAAAAATGTACAGTCGATGTTAAAGTTAGGCAGGGCACAAGGAGTTGCTATGGCCGCCGGTTTGTCTAGAGAAATTCCGATTACAGAATATTTACCTAAAAAAATTAAAATGTCAATTACTGGAAACGGAAATGCCAGCAAAGAACAAGTAGCTTTAATGTTAAAATCGCTTTTAAATTTAAAAACTTTACCTAAAAATTTAGATGCTACAGATGGTTTGGCAGCTGCAGTTTGTCATTTTTACAATTCAGGAAAAGTGGTTGGAGGAAAAAATTATACGGGTTGGGCGAGTTTTGTAAAGCAAAATGAAAAGCGGGTTAAGAAATAAATTTAGTTTTCACCAGCGGCATTAGGAGTATTCAGAAAATTAGAATGCATGAGTTTTACAGATTTGTTAGCGCTTAAAAAAATTATCTGTGTTCGTTATGAATATTTTAGAAGCAGCTAAATTTTTTACGAAAGAAGAAAATTTTCTCTTACTGATCATGTAAGAAAACCTTCAAGAAGTGTTTTGCTAACATTTTTGAAGTGTATAGAAAAGAATAATATCCGAAACATTTTGCAAGCAATTTAAATGATTCGGATGCTGAAAATTCAGAAACCTGTGCAGGGTTATTACTTGGTTTCAAGTGCAGTTATATCGAGAAAGAAACATTTAAAAGGCTATCCATAGAAAATTTGGATGAGTGAAGCTTGTAAATTATATTATTAATAACACGACTAAATTTGGCATCAAGTAGCTGCCAACTGATACTGAAAACTATTTTGGCAGGAATCTACATTCACATACCATTTTGTAAGCAAGCATGTTTTTATTGTGACTTTCATTTTTCTACTTCTTTAAAAAAGAAAGACGAACTTATTAACTGCTTGATAAAAGAAATTGAAATCCGGAAAGAGGAACTCAATAATTCGATTATAGAAACCATCTATTTTGGCGGTGGAACCCCCAGTTTGTTATCAACCAATGAAATAAAAATTTTGGTCGATGCCGTTTATAAAAACCATACAGTTGTTGCTTTTCCGGAAATTACTTTAGAAGCAAATCCAGATGATTTATCAAAAGAAAAAATAATTGAGCTTTCAGAATCACCTGTAAATAGATTAAGCATTGGCATACAGTCTTTTTTTGAGCAAGATTTAAAGTTGATGAATAGGGCACACAATTCTAAGGAAGCAAAAGAATCACTATCGTTAGCGATTCGTCATTTTGATAATATTTCTGTAGATTTAATTTACGGAATTCCAGATTGTACAAATGAACAATGGAGAGAAAATATACAAACAGCATTGAGTTTCGGAGTACCACATATTTCTAGTTACGCTTTAACAGTAGAACCAAAAACGGCTTTGGCAAGTTTTATCAAAAAGGGAATTATTAAAAATGTAGATGATGAAAAATCACAAGAGCAATTCTTAATACTAATTGATGAATTAGAGAAGGCCGGTTTTTTGCATTATGAAACCTCTAGTTTTGGGAAAGAAGGCTTTTTTAGTAAAAATAATTCTTCTTATTGGTTGGGCAAAAGCTATTTAGGGATTGGTCCCTCTGCACATTCTTTTGATGGAAAACAACGAAGCTGGAATGTTAGGAATAACACTGCTTATATCAAAGTAATTCAACAAAATCAATTACCCATAGAAAGAGAAATTTTGTCTAATACAGACCGATATAATGAATATATTATGACAGGTTTAAGAACTATTTGGGGAGTTTCTTTAGAGAAAATCAATAGGGATTTTGGTTATAAATATGTGACGTATTTAGAAAACCAATCAAAAAAATATATTGAGCAAGAATTATTGTATATTGAAAACGGAATTTTAATAACAACCAAGAAAGGGAAATTTTTATCTGATGGAATTGCATCAGATTTATTCATGATAAACTTGGCTTAAAAGAAAAGAATTCAGCATACATGAAAGCAGTTATAGAATATAATTCACGTAAAATAGAAATTGATGTCTCTAAACCTATCGATATTTCTATTGCCATCGATGTTACAAAACAAAATGTAAATGCTTGGTATATTGATGATCCAAAAATTTTTCCTGAAGAATTAAACGGAGAATTTATTAAGGTTTCAGAAGGAGCTGTTGTAAATTTTAACAATATTCATTTTAATCCACATTCTCATATTACGCATACAGAATGTGTAGGTCATATTACAGAAAAAATACATTCTATAAATCAGAATTTAAAGCATTATTTCTTTTTGGCAGAAGTTATTACGGTTGCGCCAGAAAATGATGGTGAAGATTTTTATATTTCAAGAAAACAATTGCAAGCCGCTATTAGAAATAAAAAAAGAGACGCCATTATTATCAGAACATTGCCAAATTTAAGAGAAAAAACTTCGATGCGGTATTCAAATACAAATCCAACGTATTTGTTAGAAGAGGCTGCTATTTATTTAAGAGAAAAAGGCATCAAACATTTGTTAGTTGATTTACCTTCTGTTGATAAAGAAAAAGATGGCGGAAAATTATTGGCACATAATGCTTTTTGGAATACTGCTGGAGAAATACGGATGGATGCTACAATTACAGAGTTTATATACGTGTCTAATAAAGTAGAAGATGGTGAGTATTTATTGAATTTAATGATTGCCCCTTTTGAGAATGATGCCACACCAAGTAAGCCTATTTTGTATAAAATTATTAAGTAATTATGAAAAAAATCGCTAAAAGAAAGTACTTTTTTTATGTAATTTTAATCGTAATAATTCTGTTGATTAAAGGAGCTGTTTTTGCTGATATTTCTGCAGATGATTTAAAAAAGGAATATGCAAACGAACATTCTAAATTTATAGAAATTGATGAAATGCAAGTTCACTATAGAGACGAAGGTAAAGGTGTTCCTATTGTTTTAGTGCATGGAACAGCTTCCTCATTGCATACTTGGGATGCTTGGACAAAAGAACTTACAAAAAACTACAGAGTTATAAGAATGGATCTACCTGCATTCGGAATTACAGGCCCAAACAAAAATGCAGATTATTCTATAAAAGCATATACAGCATTTTTAGATCAATTTTTGACGAAAATAAATGTTGATTCTTTTTATTTAGTAGGAAACTCTTTAGGAGGCAATATCGCTTGGAACTACACCGCTGAAAATCCACAGAAAATAGAAAAACTAATTTTAGTCGATGCAAGTGGTTTGCCAACGAACAAACCACAACCTGCTATTTTTAAAATGGCAAAAACACCTGTTTTAAGTTCACTTTTTTTATACGTTACTCCAAAGTTTTTTATTAGAAAAAACATGAAAGAAGTGTATGGAGATAAAAGTAAGTTAACAGATTCTCTGGTAACTCGGTATCATAAAATGGCATTACGAGTTGGGAATAGACAGGCATTTATAGACCGAGCAAAAATAGATTTTAAGCTGGGAGCAAAAGTAAATGTAGATAAATTAAAAAGTATTCAAACTCCCACTTTATTAATTTGGGGAGCAAAAGATACTTGGATTCCTTTAGATAACGGAAAACGCATGGATCGTATATTACCTAACTCAAAATTAGTAGTTTTAGAAAATTCAGGTCATGTACCTATGGAAGAAAATCCCATAGAAAGTTTGAAGATTTTGAAGGCTTTTTTGAATGATTAGATTTGACTAAAGCCATTCTCACTTATAAATCATACCCAAGCTGAAGCCCTCGCTCATTGAAAAAATAGAGAAATCTATAAATTTAATGTCATTAAAAATCTAAAACCACTTTTTACGCTTAAAATACCAAATAGCACATATGGTTATAAAAACCATAATTCTGAGTAAAACAAAATACCCATATTTAAACTTTAATTCAGGAATATTTTCAAAATTCATTCCGTAAATCCCTGCTAAAAAAGTTAACGGAATAAAGATTACAGATAAAATTGTAAGTGTTTTCATCACTTCATTTATGCGATGGCCTTGTATGCTGAAAATTAAATTTATTTTACTTTCTAATTCTTGCAATTCTAATTCTTGCAATACAAAATCGATATTCGAGATTAAATTATTTGTTTGTTCTTTTAGTTCGCTGAAATGCTTAGTTTCAAAACCAGCAATTTCTACTTTTTCTAGCTTTAGGGTTGTATCCTGTAAACTTAACGTAGCTTTTTTAAAATTGAATAATTCTTGTTTTCTTTTTTCTACTAATGAAGTGAATTCTGGAGTTAGTTTTATGTGCGTTGAGTTTAATTTATCAGCATTTAATTCAGCATTTTCTTCATAGATATTTTGGTAATTTTCAAGAATAGACTTTAATAATAAAAACAATAAATAGTCCGCTTTTTTCTTTCTAACAATTCCTTCATTCTTTTGTAAACGTTCGGTTTAGAAATTCATTTTCTATAGCAAAGTACTTGTAGATTTTAAATAAAGATACTTTTTAAATTTATATCTTAATAGATTGTTTATGGATGAATCAGTATTAGAATTTTTTAAAATTTACGAAGAAATTGTTATCAATTTCTATCGTTGAAGAATTGATTGTTTTGGTCTGCCAATCTTCAGTAGGTTTAAGCATTTGTATTTTGTTATCAGCAGAAATTTTAAGGGGCATATTAAAACTTTTTACAACATTAATCCAACGATACCTTAAAACTCCACTTTCAATTTCATACTCGAAAATAGGTATTTTTACTGTTCTTAAATATTGATTAAAAACAGGTGTTAAATCGATGCCAGATTGGGCTGTTATATAATTTTCAATTTCTTGTGTTGTAGCTGTTGTATGATAAAACTCTTTATTTAATCCACGCAAAATTTCACGCCATTTTTCATCGTTATTTACTAATTGTCTAATTGTATGCAACATATTAGCACCTTTATAATACATATCTCCAGAGCCAGATTTATTTACATTATAGGTTCCAATAATTGGTATATCGTTTTGAATATTTTTACGAGTGCCAATAACATACTCCGAAGATGCTTTTTTACCGTAATAATAATCTAAAAATAGATTTTCTGAATATGCGGTAAAACTCTCATGAATCCACATATCTGCGGCATCTTTGTTTGTAATATTATTAGCAAACCATTCATGACCAGATTCGTGAATTATTATAAAATCAAATTTTAAGCCCCAACCAGTTCCGGACAAATCTCTGCCTAAATAACCATTTTGATATTTGTTTCCGTAGGTAACAGAGCTTTGGTGTTCCATGCCTAAATAAGGCACTTCAACCAACTTAAAACCATCTTCATAAAAAGGGTATTTACCAAACCAATGCTCAAAAGCTTTCATCATTTTAGGAGCATCTTTAAATTGTTTTTTCGCTTTTTCTAAATTATCT
>TARA_B110000967_G_scaffold194177_1_pt1 | contig 14810 bp, 13 predicted proteins | sample TARA_B110000967 | Tara Oceans TARA_B110000967 (sample SAMEA4397903) | marine metagenome | biome: Polar Biome; feature: [DCM] deep chlorophyll maximum layer (ENVO:01000326); material: water (ENVO:00002006), including particulate matter (ENVO:01000060) such as... | depth 35 m
AGTTTGTCTGAAGACGAATTGATAGAAAAAATAAAAGATGTACACGTCTTAGGAATTCGTTCTAAAACAAATGTTACACAAAGAGTTTTAGAGGTGGCAGAAAAATTAATGGTCGTCAGTGCTTTTTGCATTGGTACCAAACAAATTGATTTAGAGGCCTGTAAAGAGAATGGAGTCGTTGTTTTTAATGCTCCTTACAGTAATACGCGTTCTGTGGTTGAACTGGCAATTGGCGAGATTATTATGTTAATGCGTAGTGTTTTTCAGAGAAGCACGGAAATTCATAATGGGCAGTGGAACAAAACGGCAGCTGGTTCTAGAGAAGTTCGTGGAAAAAAATTAGGAATTATTGGTTACGGTAATATTGGTTCTCAGCTTTCTATTTTGGCAGAAGCCTTAGGAATGGAAGTGTATTATTATGATGTAGAAGATAAGTTGGCTTTAGGGAATGCAAAGAAAATAGTTAAGTTAGAAGATTTATTGTCAATTTCTGATGTAGTTACTTTACATATAGATGACAATGCTGCGAATAAAAATTTCTTCGGGGAAAAAGAAATTAGTCAAATGAAAGACGGCGCTCATTTAGTCAATCTTTCCAGGGGGTTTATTGTTGATATTCCGGCGTTGGTTGCTGCTCTAAAAAGCGGAAAATTAGCTGGAGCCGCAATTGATGTTTATCCAGAAGAGCCAAGAAAAAACGGCAATTTTGTTACCGAATTGAAAGGAATTCCAAATGTGATTTTAACGCCTCATGTTGGTGGAAGCACCGAAGAAGCACAAAGGGACATTGCAGATTTTGTTCCGAGTAAAATAATGGCCTATATTAATTCTGGAAATACAGTAGATGCAGTAAACTTCCCAAATATTCGTTTGCCAAGGCAAACAAATGCACACCGATTTTTACATATTCATAAAAATGTGCCTGGAGTAATGGCAAAAATAAATAAGATTTTAGCGAAGTACGACTTGAATATTATAGGTCAGTATTTATCTACAGATTCTAAAGTGGGCTATGTAATTACGGATTTAGATAAAGAATATAACAAAGAGGTAATTGAAAAATTACGAAATATAGAAGGAACAATAAAATTTAGAGTCTTGTATTAAGATACAATTTTTAAAGTTTAAAAAAGGCCTTTCAATTATTTGAAAGGTTTTTTTTATGCCTGCTGGCATTGCGAGGAACGAAGCAATCTCTTTCTGTAAATGAATAGATTGCTTTTTTTAATTATTTTACAAGGGTGTGAAACCCCCTTGCAATTGAATAATTCTCTGTGAAACTCTGTAAAAATCCTCGGTGAATCTTTGTGTAATAACTCAACTATAACTTCATTTTATCCTTTAAATTAGTAATATTCTTATCCTTAACCCCTAAATAACGTTTACTGCCCAAATACCTGTTTTTATTCATCTCATCATAATTAGACGCATTTTTATCCATAGAACTTAAATGAACATTTCCAGAAGCATGTATAAATTCCATTTTATCATTACCTAGCCAAATGCCAACATGCACGGCACGTAGTTTTTTTTCTTTGGATGCTTTTGTTCCGAAAAACAATAAATCACCTTTTTCTAAACCTTCAAAAGTTAAAGTAGCATCGACCGTTTTACCAGCATTTATTTGTTGAGAGGCATCTCTAGGAATGATAAAACCATTCATTAAGTAAACCATTTTAGTAAAGCCGCTACAATCCATTCCTTTGCTAGAAGTTCCACCCCATAAATAGGGAAAACCATCCATTTTTTTGGCAACAGTTTCAATGTTTTCTTCGGATGCAACTAAATGCTGTAACCAAGAGTTGTACATAATCCCTTCTTCTTTTTTGATAAATCCAATTCTGTTATCGGGATACCTTACTTGGTAAAACTGATTGTTTTCAGAAATATATTGCAATAATCCACCTAAAGTAATGTCAGAAACAATTTGAGAATGCGCTGATGCAGCAACATATACATAGCCGAAATTTTGTGTAAAAATAATTTTTTTTGAGGCACTCCAGCGATCAAAGGTAGCTTTTGTCATTTTTGTAATGCCTCCTTTATCAACCCAAGAAATATAATGATCGGGAGTCTGAATTCTGTAAAAATCACCTTTTTTATCTAGTACTTTTAAAGACATTCCTAACAAACCTTGCGTGCCTAATTCGGCAGAATGCTTGGGTTCAGAACGAATGTTAATGACAGAATTTCTGGCAACTGCATATTGTTGATTTCCTACAGCAGAGTCTGGTAGCATTCGAACATTATTAACAAACGTTAATTTTCTATTCTTTAAACTGTCTAAAAGTATTGAAAATGCCTTTTTAGAAGTGGTTTCTCCCGTTAAAATTATTTTTCTATTTGAAGTACTAAATTGAATGTCAAATAATTCAACACGTTTATCGGGTGCAAATTCTTTTTTTATCGAAGTATGAATATGCCCTATTTTAGAAATCGTTTTTGAGTCATTTTTACAAGATATAATAGAAAGCAACAATACAAGGTAAAAGTATTTTAGGATTTTCATTAAGAATGATTTGTCGCAAAAATACAAAACTAAATGCTGTTTTGTAAAATGAAGGAAATCATTCTGAAAAAGTATAGATTCGTTTGTGTTATTTCACGAAATTCGTGCCTAAATCATTGAATTCTCAATAGGATTGTTTTATATTTGGAATAAATCATTTTATATTGAATGGAATATCAAAATTCGTTAGTATTTGCAAAACAATTAGATCAGGAAGATAAACTGGCTCATTTGCGAAGTCTGTTTCATATTCCGAAAGATAAAAATGGAAATGAATGGATGTATTTTACCGGAAATTCTCTGGGTTTACAGCCAAAAGCGACCAAAGAATATATCAACCAAGAATTAGAAGATTGGGCCAATTTGGGAGTTGAAGGTCATTTTGATGCTAAAAATCCGTGGTTGAATTATCACGAATATTTAACCGAGAAAATGTCAAAAATTGTGGGAGCAAAACCCATTGAAGTTGTCGTGATGAATACACTGACCACCAATTTACACCTGTTAATGGTCTCTTTTTATAGACCTACCAAAACAAAATATAAAATTGTAATTGAGAGTGATGCATTTCCTTCTGATAGATATGCCGTGCAATCGCAATTAAAATTCCACGGTTATTCAGACGATGATTTGATTGAATGGAAACCAAGAAAAGGGGAGCAATTATTGCACATAGAAGATTTAGAAACGATTGTTGCCAATCAAGGTGATGAAATTGCGTTACTTTTAATTGGTGGTGTAAATTATTATACCGGTCAGTTTTTAGATTTGAAAAGAATCGGAGAAATCGGACACTCAAAAAATTGTATTGTAGGAATTGACTTGGCACATGGAGCAGGAAATGTGCAACCAAACTTGCACGAATCGAATGTCGATTTTGCAGCATGGTGTACCTATAAATATTTAAACTCGGGTCCTGGAAGTTTAGCAGGATTGTTTGTACACGAAAAACATTCAAAGGATAAAAACTTACCGCGTTTTGCCGGTTGGTGGAATCATAACAAAGAAACGCGTTTTAATATGCGACAGCCTTTTGATGTGATGGAGGGAGCAGAGGGTTGGCAGTTAAGCAATCCGCCAATATTATCGATGGCGGCAATCAAAGCTTCTTTAGATTTATTTGATGAAGTTGGCATGGGTGCTTTAAGCGAAAAATCAGAAAAATTAACAGGGTATTTTGAGTTTTTAATAAATGAAATTTGTTCTGATGATATTAAAATTATCACACCAAGCAATCCGAAAGAAAGAGGTTGTCAGTTATCAATTCAGGTTAAAAAAGCAGATAAAAGTTTGCATAAAAAACTAACAGAAAATAACATTATTACAGATTGGCGTGAACCCGATGTTATCCGTTGTGCACCAGTGCCAATGTACACTAGTTATCAAGATGTTTATAGGATGGTGACTGTTTTACAAACACTTTTGTAAAACAGTCAAGCTGAATTTATTTCAGCTTTTTATGAAGTAAAACGATGTTAAATTAAAAAGATTCTGAAACAAGTTCAGTAAGAATATGATTAAAAAAGATACAATATTAATAATTGGAGCCGGACTTTGTGGCTCATTACTGGCATTAAGACTAGCGCAAAGAGGTTACAAAGTTGAGTTGTATGAAAGTAGACCCGATTTAAGAACCGTAGATATTTCTGCAGGACGTTCTATAAATTTAGCTTTGTCAGACCGAGGTTTAAAAGCATTGCGTCTATGCGGAATGGAGGAAAAAGCAAGAAAAATTTGCATTCCTATGTATGGCAGGTTAATGCACGATACAGCTGGAAATACATTTTCTTCTAATTATTCAGGGCGAGAAAATGAATATATCAATTCAATTTCTCGTGGAAATTTGAATGCAATTTTATTAGATGAAGCAGAAAAACATGAAAATGTAAACATTCATTTTAATAAAAAATGCAATTATGTTGATATAGAAAACGGAATTGCTCATTTTGAAGATTATAAAACGAAAGAAGCTTTTTCTATAAATGCAGCGGTAATTTTTGGAGGTGATGGTGCGGGTTCCTCTTTAAGAAAAAGTTATATGGATGAACGAAAGTTCTTGTTTAGTTACTCTCAAGACTTTTTAAATCACGGGTATAAAGAGTTAGAAATTCCTGCTGACAAAGATGGAAAGCATCAAATAAGTAATGCACATTTGCATATTTGGCCTCGTGGCGATTTTATGTTAATTGCTTTACCAAATATGGATGGTAGCTTTACAGTAACCTTATTTTTAAGTTATGATGAAGGGGAGTTTAATTTTGATAATTTAACATCCGAAGAGAAAATAACGGAGTTTTTCGAGAAAGAATTTCCAGATGCGTTGGCTTTAATTCCGAATATAAAGGAGGAGTTCATCAACAACCCTACAGGACCTTTAGGAACTGTAAAATGTTCGCCTTGGAGTTATCAGGGTAAAACTTTACTAATTGGTGATTCTTCGCATGCTATTGTGCCTTTTTATGGTCAAGGAATGAATGCTTCTTTTGAAGATGTTTTTGTGTTCGATGAGATTTTAAGTCAAGATTTAGGCGATTGGGAAGCTGTTTTTAAAGCCTATCAAAAAGCAAGAAAACACGACACAGATGCCATTGCAGCTCTAGCTATTGATAATTATCATGAGATGAGAGCTCATGTTGCGAATCCGCTTTTTAAAGAGAAAAGAAAGATAGAAATGGATTTAGAGAAAACATTTCCAACCGAATATTCCTCGAAGTATTCTTTAGTAACTTTTAATGAACATATTGGTTATGATGAAGCCATGAAAAGGGGCAGAGCCCAGGATAAAGCGCTGTTGCATATGATTGGAGGTGAGGAAACTCACACGCATTTAAAGATGACAAAAGAAGAGTTGAAAGTGGTTTTAGAGAAAGTGATAATTGAAACAAATCGTATTTTAGAAGAAGATAAAGTTGCAGGTTTGTAAAAAAGCATAGGCCCATCCTAGCCTTACTGAAGGAAAAGAGCTAGCTTGTTTGAAGAAAAAAAACAGGAAATAGAATATTACAACTTAAAATAAAAATTAATAAGAACTCAAATCCCCGATTTGAGTTTCTCCCTATCGGGGAGATTAAGAGGGGCTTAAGATGAAAGTAACACCAAGAGGCGCATATCCGCATGTAAAAGTTGTAGGAGATTTTATTTTTGTATCTGGAACTAGTTCCAGAAGAGCAGACAATACCTTTGCAGGAGTTGATATTATTGATGAAATGGGAACAAAATACTTGAATGCAGAAACGCAAACTAGAGAAGTTCTAAAAAATATTGATAAAAATTTACAGACCGTTGGCGCAAGTATTAAAGACGTTGTAGATGTTTCTTCCTTTTTAGTAAATATGAATGATTTTGCGGGGTATAATAAAGCGTATGCAGAATTTTTTGATAAAGAAACTGGCCCAACTAGAACCACTGTTGCAGTGCATCAATTGCCACATCCAGATTTGGTGGTGGAGATTAAGGTGACTGCGTATAAGAAAAAGTAGATGCTTAAATTTTTTAAAAAAATTCGTAAAATTCTAATATTACAAAATAAATCTTCTATATAATTTAAACCTATTAAATGAAAAATTTATCCTTTTTCTTTTACTATTTTAAGTTAGTTATCAATAAGTCTCTGTCCCAAAAACAAAGCACTCTTGTTTCTTTTATTATACTAGAATGTTTTTTAATAGATTTATAACGGAATGGCGCAAGATAAAAATCTACTTTAGCAAATACATTTGTTTGGAGTTTCTTTAAAATAAATTGCAATTAGAGAGGATTAATCTTTAAGAGAAAGAATCTTTTAAAAATTTGTTTTTCTTTTTCAATGAAGAGAAATAATTTAGAATTCTTAAAATTTGAATATATTGTGCGTTCAATATTCTAAATTCTTCGACTTGTTTTTAAAAAGAAAATGAACTAGGTAAAATGATAAAACATTTAATTTAAACTATTGATTTAGCGAAACCAATAATTAAATAAGGAACGAAATGGATGGATTTAATATAGTTATGGTCATTGCAATTATTCTATTTGCAAGATTAGGAGTACGATTGTTAACAGGTTATTTAAAAATGAAAAAGGAACAAAAAGACGAAGTTGATGATTAAGTTCTTTGGTGAAATCCGTAAAAATTTACTTCTGAATAATAAATTTAGTAAATACTTGCTCTATACTATTGGCGAAATAGCGCTTGTTATGATTCCTATTTTATTAGCATTGCAAGTAAATAATGAAAACGAAGAAAGGAAGTCTAATGATCTTGTAACTGCATGCGAGTAGAATATAGCTTTAGAATTAAAGACAGATATTTTACGATTAAAAGAAATAGATCGTATTCGAACTATTTGGAATAATAGTTTGCTTGTTTATGTGAAATATTATAATTCTGAAAGTGTCAATATGCAAATTTTAAAGCGCAATTCTGATAGTACTTTTACTGGCCTAAGAGTATTTAAAACAAGTATTTATTTCTATACAAGATTTAATAACTACTGGGAATTTAAAACTATTTCCAATGGATAAAAAAAAATGCGCTCTTAAAATTTCAGTAATTTATATAAATTACTTGTTTATCCAGAGGCATTATAGATATCAATTTAACAGCCGATGTTTTAGAAGAAACAGAAAAATTAATACATGTTTAAAAATTAAATTAAATTTAACTTTTCTAAATTAGATTAATTTTATAGTGTTTATAAAATATCTAAAAATAATTGAAGACAACAGCATGAAAATACAAAACTACATAAACGGGGCGTTTGTAAATCCTGTTGAGAATCATTGGATAGAAAATTACAATCCAGCAACTGGAGCAGTTTACGGCCAAATACCAAACTCAACCAAAGAAGATGTTGACAAAGCATATGAAGCTGCGGCAAAGGCGTTTCCAAAATGGAGCATTACTAGTTTGGATGAAAGAAGCAAAATTCTCTCTAAAATAGCTGACTTAATTATTGGAAAATTAAAGTTTTTAGCCGCAGCAGAATCAAAAGACAATGGAAAGCCAATTAGTTTGGCAAAAGAAGTTGATATTCCAAGAGCGGCAAGTAATTTTCAGTTTTTTGCAAATGCTATTACACAGTTTTCATCTGAAGCGCATGAAAGTGTTGGTCTGAATGCTGTAAATTTTACTTTACGACAACCCATCGGAGTCGTGGGTTGTATTTCTCCTTGGAATTTACCTTTGTATTTGTTTACTTGGAAAATTGCACCGGCAATTGCAGCAGGAAATTGTGTTGTTGCAAAGCCTAGTGAAATTACACCCATGACCGCTTTCTTATTAGGTGAAATTTGTACTGAAGCAGGTTTGCCAAAAGGCGTTTTGAATATTGTTCATGGTTTGGGAACTTTAACAGGACAAGCAATTGTAGTACACCCAAACATCAAAGCAATTTCTTTTACCGGTGGGACAAAGACAGGAGCTCATATTGCACAAGTTGCTGCACCAATGTTTAAGAAGCTGTCATTAGAATTGGGAGGAAAGAATCCGAATATTATTTTTGCAGACTGCAATTATGATAAGATGTTAGCAACTACAGTTCGTTCTTCATTTGCCAATCAAGGTCAGATTTGTTTGTGCGGAAGTAGAATTTTTGTAGAAGAAACGATTTATGACAAATTTAAAGCAGATTTTGTTCAGAAAGTAAAAAACTTAAAAGTTGGACATCCATCAGATGAGTTAACGAATATTGGAGCCTTAGTTTCAAAACCGCATTTAGAGAAAGTTGCAACCTATATTAAAATAGCTGAAGATGAAGGCGGAAAGGTTTTGTTTGGAGGAGAAAGGGTGACTGTTGCAGGTAGTGAGAACGGATATTATCTAGAGCCAACAATTATTGAAGTTGCAGATAATAAATGTAGTTTGAATCAAGAAGAAGTATTTGGTCCTGTAGTAACAATAATGTCGTTTAAAACTGAAAAAGAAGCGTTGAGTTTGGCAAACGATGTTAAATATGGGTTGTCAGCTACTTTATGGACAAATAACTTGAACAGAACCATGCAGTTTTCACAACAATTACAAACCGGAATTGTTTGGGTAAATACATGGATGTTACGTGATTTACGCACACCGTTTGGTGGTGTAAAAGCATCTGGAGTTGGTAGAGAAGGAGGTTTTGAAGCTTTGCGTTTCTTTACTGAAGCAAAAAATATCTGTATTAAATATTAGTTGATATTAATTATCTCGAGATTGGGAATCTCATCAAAGAATTATAAATTAAAAGATTCCAGATTAAGTTTGGAATGACAAGTTAGAATGAACATTAAAAGAATTGGAGTATTAATTGGGTTACTTATCCTGACAGTTGTCGTTTTTTTTCCTTCTCTTAAAGGAGGTTATTTAAATTGGGATGATGATATGCAGATATTAAATAACCCCGATGTCTTAAATCTCTCTTTTCAAAGTGTGAAAAACTATTTCACCACTTTTTATGTGAAATCTTATCAACCTTTAGCATCTTTAAGTTTCGGTTTAGAATATTATTTTTTTGGAAACAATCCATTGGTACCGCATTCAGTAAATTTAATAATACACTTATTAAATATAATTGTTGTCTACTTTTTGCTAATTAATTTAGTGCCTAAATTTAAGAGCTTAAATGTTTTTATTGTAGCTATTTTTGCTTTGCATCCATTACAAGGAGAACTAATAGGTTGGGTTTCTACAAGAAGTACATTAATTTTTAGTTTCTTTTTTCTGCTTTCATGTCTGTATTATGTTAAGTTCTTGAAAAAAGAAAATACATCAAATAAGTATTTATGGTGTTCGCTACTATTTTTTGTGTTAGCTCTATTCTCTAAAGCATCAGCAATTGTACTGCCATTTATTTTGTTATTAATTGATTATCTATTTGAAAGAAAATTATCGATTAAATTATTGGTAGAGAAAATCCCTTTCTTTATTGGTTCCTTAGCAATTGGAATTATTAGCTTGGTTTCCAGAGATGTTGTTGATTCTGAATCTGGCTTTAATACTTATTATAGCTGGTACGAGAAATTAAGTATTAGTAGTCAATCAGTTTTTTTATATCTTAAAAAGTCATTATTTGCAGATGATTTATTCTTTTTCTATGGATATCCATATAGAGTAACAGAAGATGGAAATATTGGGTTTTCGTTTTTAATAGCACCGTTAGCAATACTTTTAATTGCTCTATTTTGTTTGCTTGTTTACAGGAAATTATCACAAGAGTACAAAAGATTATGGGTTTTTGGTTTTGTATTTTTTATGATTAACATTTTTATTGTAATTAATATTATCTCATTTACAAATTCGTTTTTTTCAGAGAGATATATGTATATTGGAGTTATTGGGGTTTACATTTCTATTTCCACTTTATTACACATTTTTATTAAAAATACACCATTACTTAAATATGGGATATACACAATACTAGCGATCTTTTTATTTCATCTTGCAAGCACATCTAATGATCGCGCTGGTATTTGGAAATCTGATTTAACTCTTTGGTCATACGTAGAGAAATTTAAAATTCAGAGTTCAGAACCTTATAGAATTTTAGGAAAGATATATGCAAAAAGTAATAAGCACGAAAAAGCAGTTAATTATTATAATAATGGGATTCAAATAAACCCATACAGTTCTGATTTGTACTATTGGAGATCTTTATCTATACTAGAAATGGGCGACTTAAAATATGCTCTAAAAGATTTAAATAGAGTAATTACTTCTAATGACAACTTAAAAGGAGATGCTTTTTATCAAAAAGCATTGATCTTTAAAAAGATGAATTTAATAGATAGCGCTCAGGTTAGTTTAGATAGTGCAAAATACTATAACGTACAACAAGCAATATTTAAAACAGATAAGAATCCTTTGAAAATTGATCAATTTCAACAATTAGAAAAGACGTCGTTAAGGAGAATAGATTCAATGATTAAAATAAATGATCTTCAAAATATGATTGTTGAATATGAAAAATTGGCATTATTTTTTCCAGCTAAAATCAACTACCAAATAGAAAAAGGAAAGTTAGAATCACAACTTCAAAAATGGGATTCATCAGTTAAAACTTTTTCAAAAATAATTGAGTTAGCGCCGTCAAATAAAGAAGCAAGATTAAATAGAGCCTACGGTTATTTTGTGGTAAAAAAATATAGAGAGTCAATAGAAGATTATACAGTTGTAATAACGACTTTAAAAGATGGTTCTGGAGAAGTTTATTATTATAGAGCATTAGCATATTTCAATAACAAACAAACAAACCTAGGTAGAAGCGATTTAGAAAAAGCTAAAAATTTAGGGTTTGCAATCCCTAAAGAGATTCAAGATAAGTTTGTAAATAAAAGATAAAAGTAAAAAATGGATTTAAAAATAAACAGTAGAAACGCCTTGGTTTGCGGAAGCACTCAAGGAATCGGGAAAGCATCGGCAATTGGGTTGGCTTCTGAAGGAGTTAATGTAACATTGATTGCTCGTAACGAAGAGAAATTGAAAGCAGTGCTTTTAGAGTTGCCAAACAACAATCAAAAGCATTCTTATATTGTGGCAGATTTTTCAAATCCACAAGAGTTGAAAGAGAAAATTGAAGCGTCAAAGTTGAATTTTCATATTTTGATAAACAATACTGGAGGACCAGCAGGAGGGCCAGTTTTTAATGCCAGTTTAGATGAGTTTGAGAGTGCATTTACGCAGCATTTAAAATGTAATCATGTATTGGCTCAAGCAATTGTTCCATTTATGAAAGAAGAATGTTTTGGTAGAATTATCAATGTGATTTCTACTTCTGTAAAACAACCCTTAGATGGTTTGGGAGTTTCAAATACCATTCGTGGTGCTGTAGCTAGTTGGTCTAAAACATTAGCAAATGAGTTAGGTCAGTTTGGGATTACAGTAAACAATGTTTTACCGGGAGCAACAGGAACCGAAAGATTGAATGAAATCATTAAAAATAAAGCAGCAAAAACAGGAAAATCTTTTGATGCCGTGTCAGAAACAATGAAAAATGCTTCACCAGCAAAACGATTTGCAAAACCAGAAGAGATTGCAAATGCAGTGGTATTTTTAGCAAGTGAAAAAGCAAGTTTCATTAACGGAATTAATGTTCCTGTAGATGGTGGGAGAACGAAATCATTATAACAGAAACAGGAAACAAGGTTTTTAGAACCAAGACAATTTTAACTATCTTTAAGCAGTCTTGGCTCTTGTATCTAAAAGTCAAAAAAATCTAAAGAATATGAGCAATTTAGTACAACCTTTAAATTTTAAAAAGTGGATTGATGAACACCGTCATTTATTAAAACCTCCTGTTGGTAACAAACAAGTTTGGGATCATGGCGATTATATTGTGATGGTTGTTGGTGGGCCCAATAATAGAAAAGATTATCACTATAACGAAACTCCCGAATTTTTCTATCAGGTTGAAGGGGATATGATTTTGAAGATTATTGATGATAAAGGCGAAATGATCGATGTAGAAATTAATGAAGGTGACATTTATTTATTGCCAAGAAAAGTACCGCATTCACCACAAAGAAAAGAAAATACGGTGGGTTTGGTCATAGAATATCCTCGGTCTAAAGGAATGTTAGATGCGCTAGAGTGGTATTGTGAAAACTGTGGAACGCAGTTATACAGAGAAGAATTTGCATTAGATAACATAGAAACTGATATGCCTATAATTTTTGATAAATATTATTCAGACACAAAAAAATGTACTTGCGATGCTTGTGGAGGAGTTATGGAGGCACCCAAATAAAATAAGCAGTTAACCCAGTTGTAATAAGAAGTAAAAAAGTAAATAGTTCGTTATTACCAATGAGGAACTCATGAAGTACTTTGTTAATTAAGTAAGAGATTACTTCGTAAACTCGAAATGATAAAAATCATGACAAAAAGAAAATTACGTATAAACGGTCATTCACATTTATTACCTTATCCCGAGGAGATCCCGGGCTTTATGAAGGAAAAAGAAATTTTTTGGGTAGATGATGAACGTAAACATATGCTGCAAAAAGGATGGAAACGACCTGTAACAGATTCTAGTTTTTTCTTGGATGAGAAATTATTATGGATGGAGAAAAATAAATTAGATCATGCTGTGGTTTTAAACCTGTCTCAATTATACGGTAACGGATTGCGATTGGAAGAAATGAAGAAAGCGTTGCGTTTTCAGAATGATTTTAATGCAAAAGTGCAAAAAAATCATCCAGATAAATTTACCTGTGGTTTTGTTGTGCATCCTGGTTTTATTTATGGTGCTTTGTATGAAATGGAGCGTTGTGTTGAAGAATTGGGTTTAAAAGTTTTGTGTTTACCGACGCATTTTATGGACTCTATTGGGCAATGGCGTTGTGTTTTTGATAAAGAAAATGACCGTATTTTTGAGCTGGCAGATAAGTATAAATTGGCGATAGAAATCCATCCGTATGATGGAGATAAAATGATAAAATTAGAAAATACCAATTGGCGTTTTCATTTAATTTGGATGTTGGCACAATGTGGAGATGCCTATCATTTTTATACCTTAAACGGAATGCAAGAACGTTTTCCGAACATAAGAACTTGTTTCGCACATGGTGGTCAATTGGCACAAATGAATTTGGGTAGACGAATTCAAGGTTTTGATGGAAGGCCTGATTTATTTGAAGGAAAAACACACCCAAGAAAAGCAGTAGGTCACCCAAATATCTTTTTTGATACGTTGGTACATGATACAGATTCCTTGAAATTAATGATTGAAAGACAAGGCTCTAATCAAGTTTTAATGGGGCTAGATGATCCGTATCCGTTGGGCGAAATGGAGAGTGATAAGCAATCTTCTTATCCTGGAAAAATTTTAGATTTAGCGAGAGATCGAGATATTATCAACCAAAACCAGTACGATCAAATTTGGGAAGACAATACACTGCGTTGGTTATTTGGGGATGATGAAAAAGCTAAACAGGATTTGATTGCCAAAATACTTACATAAATTTTTAGTTTTCAGTCGCAGTTTTCACTTCGTTATTGACTGAAAACTGCAATTGAATTAGGTACTATTTCTCACACTTAATTAAAATTTCTTCTGCTCTAGAAGTCATAAATTTCGGATAGAATTCTTCCTCAATTTTTTCTTCTTTCCCTAATTCAATAGCTCTTTTAATCTCATCACAATAAGGTTGTGTAGATTTTCCAAAGAATTTCGCAGCGCCCATATTCCATTCTGCATATCCTAAAATTACGCGAGGATTATTTGGCGCAATGGCCAATGCTTTTGCGTATAATTGACTGTTTTTAGCCGATAACGACATGCCATATTTTTGTCCGTCAAAAGCAATATAAGCTGTGTTTAATAAAGCTTTTGTAATGATAATTTCAGAATTATTTTCTGAATTTGCTGATGCAGCGTCTAAAAACTCTTGTGCTTGGGTTAATTTTGCTTTTAGTTGCGCTTCATTTTTTAAACCAAAGCTGCTTAAAATTTCTACTTTTGCTGCATAATAAGTTGGTTTCCATTTTGTGGGTTCAGCTTTCGATATTCTTTCAAAAAGTTGAGTGGCTGCTGTCATTTTTCCTTGTTCCCAAAGACCAAACGCTTCCTGCATTCCTGCTTGATAATTGGATTGCGCTGCAATAACTCCTACATATAAAAGCACAATAATTAAGATCGATTTTTTCATTATAGATTGTTTTAAGCTGTCTGGTGTCGTTTTATATTTTAATCTCAATTGTTTTGTTTTCTTCTAACATAAATTTTGCATCCTCGTATTTTGGTGGCCCCATAAAACCAGTTGCATTGTTAGAACATCCGAAATCCTCTTTTGGAATTCCTATAAAATTGGTGTCCATTTTTTTATTATCATTTTCATCATGCACAAAAGAAACTGCATATTCTCCCCTTGGGATATTTTTAAAAATTACAAAGGCTTTTTTATCTATAATTTTTATAATATCACTTTTAAATCGTGTTTTTAAAAAACTGTCTTCATTGTTATAAACACCTACTAGTAAAGAGCCTTTGTCAGAGTTTAAACCTGCAATATGCACCGTTAAAGTAAACGTTTCATCTTGAGCATTTGTGCAGAAAATTCCTGTTAAAATAAGAGCGATTGTTAAAATTATTTTTTTCATAAGTATTATTTTATATGTTATTGATAGTTCAAATATCTGACGTTTTTAGCCAATTAAAACAAGAAACATACCGAATTGTATTTTTTTATTCCTGAACTGTAAATACAGCATTAATTTTTGATAAAAATGCTTCAGTTTCATAAGATAAAGCTTCTAAATGCCCTTTTCGGAAGTGAAAAATTCTTTGGGAGCCGAGGCATTTTTAAAAACAGTTTCTGCATGAATACTTGGTATAGATTTATCTTGAAC
>TARA_B110000967_G_scaffold50195_1_pt1 | contig 14646 bp, 12 predicted proteins | sample TARA_B110000967 | Tara Oceans TARA_B110000967 (sample SAMEA4397903) | marine metagenome | biome: Polar Biome; feature: [DCM] deep chlorophyll maximum layer (ENVO:01000326); material: water (ENVO:00002006), including particulate matter (ENVO:01000060) such as... | depth 35 m
GGTTACCTGAGCAATGACATGATGCCCCCTGGCGTCTGGCTGGACAATATTCCCAGCTGGGAATTCGGCGTGTTGGTGCAGATTCGCGATCTCAGCAAAGCCAATCGCGAAGCCTTTAGTCGCTCGCAATCCCAGTCAACTGAAGACCGGGATCTGGCTATCGCCGAGCCGCGACTGCATATTGATCACCGCAGCTGGGCAGTGCCCTGGCCCGAATCGCAATATGCCGAGGGACAGCAATACTTTCGCAACTATCTTGAGCGCCTCGCAGACAGACAGTCCCCTGATGCGCAATTCTTTGCCCGCGCCGACAATCTGCGCTACTGGTTGGCCACCGTTGAAACTCGCCTCGGCAGTCTCTCCCAGAGACTCTCTGCCAGTGTTGGTCAGCGACGTATTAATACCGATCTCTCAGGTGATGCTGGCGGCCGTCAGTCGACACAGAATGCCAACGAGATCGAGGTCAAAACCAGCTGGTTTGAGATCGATAATGTGTTCTATGAAGCGCGCGGTACCACCTGGGCACTGCTGCACTTTTTAAAGGCAGTAGAAGTCGATTTCGCCGATGTGCTCAATCGCAAAAACGCTATTACCAGCTTGCAGCAGATTATCCGCGAACTGGAAATGAGCCAACAGCCAGTTAATGCGCCAGTGATTGTTAATGGCGAAGGTTTTGGTTTGTTAGCCAATCACTCCTTGGTGATGGCCTCTTATATCAGCCGTGCCAATGCGGCGATGATCGATCTTCGGGAGTTGCTCTCTCAGGGATAAGTACGGCGTAAAAGCCGCGGCCTAAAGATAGGGTCGTAGAATAGGCATAAAAAGAATGAATGATATCTTCCACATAAAAGGAGTTAGTGGAGCGGGGTCCGAGTTGAGTCGGGCCTTGATTGCGGCGCGCCTACAGGGGGGCGTGATGGTTGTGGACCGCAATCTACGGGTAGTGATGATCGATCGCAAAGCCGCCGATTTCTGTAAGGTCTCTTCAGGACAGTCCCAGGGCAAACGATTTTACGCGCTATTCCCTGCACTGTTGGGCAGCGGTTTCTCCGCGGAATTACATCAAATTATCAGTGCCGCGGGCACCAGCCGTTTTACACGGCCCACTGACAATAGCCTGTTAGACCAGTTCAGCGAGGCATTTTCCCGGGATAGCTCGACACTGCTGGGGGTCTCAATGACTGCCTACGATGATGGTGCCAACAACTATGGTCTGATCCGCTTTGAGCTGCAGGCGGCGATCAAACATACGTCGACTAAAAGATCGCTCCCGGTGTCTGCGGGCACTCAAGTCGGCACGCTAGACAGCACTCAAGCCGGGGCTCAAATCGGCTCTCAAATCGAGAGCGCAGCAACCAGCCCAAACAACAATCCAGAAGCATCAGCCGTGGCAAACAGTCATCAAGCTGACAGCTTTATGGTGGATAAAAACTCCGCCTATATCACCACCGATCAATTTGGTTTTATCTCTCATATTAGCGCTGCCGCAGAAAGCCTATTTGGCTACAGTAATGAACTGTTACTTGGCAGCTCGGTACGGACATTGTTTCCCGGGCTTGATGAAATGCAGGGCTTAGACCTTGAGGAAAATATTAATAGCCTGGTTATGCAGCACAGCCAGGGCTACATGCTTGCCGCCACATCCCAGGGTGAGAGCCGCTATGTGGATATCAAATTATTTCATTCAGCAACAGTCCAAGATCAGCTAATTATTCTCTGCCGCGACTGCACTCAGGTGAGCCAGCAGGCCGACCAGCTGATTAATCGCGGCCAACTCTACGACCTCACCTCAAGACATATTGCCGACGCCGTAGCCCTTGTTGATGCAGAGGGCTTTGTTTTAGAGATGAACCCAATTGCCGAACAGCTCCTGGGTTTCAAGTTAGATAAATCCAGGCCCATGCAAATGCATGTGGCTATGCCCCTGGCCAATGAAGAAACCGGTATAGCCGAAACGCCGATTCAGGATGCACTGAACAAAGCGATCAATGTTGAATCCAATCAGTCCCTGTTATTAAAAGTCCGTGGAGCAGCGCCGGTGAGTGTCTCGGTATCGGCATTTCCACTGCGCGATGCCATGGGTCGTATCACCCAGTGCCTGGTAATTTTTCGACCTCTCAGTGAAGCGCGGCGGGTTTCAAGCCGCTTGCAATGGCAGTCCATGCATGATTCCTTAACCGGATTACCCAACCGTACATCCCTGTCAAAGCGCATCCAAAAAGCCATTGAAATTGCTCGCCATGAGGGGGAAATACATGCGCTGCTGTATATTGATCTGTACAATTTTTCGGTGATTAATGACACCAGTGGTCATACCGCTGGTGATGAACTGTTAAAGGAATTTGCCCAGCTACTGATCAGACTGGCCGCCCCCAGCGATATCACCGCGCGCATTGGCAATGACGAGTTTGCCCTGCTGGTGCACCGAGTCAATTACGACAAAGCGATGATGTTGGCCGAGCGCATCCTCGCTGAAGTCAAAGAGCTTCGCGTTCCCTGGGAAGGGGAGGTGCTAAAAATTGGCGCCAGTATTGGCGCCATACTGATCGACGACACCGCCCTTTCCGATATAGATCTGATGATTTCGGCGGGCTCATCCTGTGCCACGGCTCGAGACAAGGGCCGCAACAAAATTCACTTCCAATCCTTTAATGAAGAGGTGGCTCGACGCCGTAGCCTCGCCACCAGTATGCCGAAAATTGTCTCGGCCCTGGATGAAGATCGCTTTACATTATTTGCCCAGCCGATTGTGTCGCTAAATGGCAGTGCGGCAACCGCCAACTATTACGAAGTGCTGGTGCGCATGCGCGAAAGTGACGGCACTATTTTGCCGCCCTCAGAGTTTATTCCCGGGGCCGAACATTATTCTCTGATCGACGATCTGGATAAGTGGGTGTTTAGTCATTCGTTAAAATTTCTTCAGCGCTTGCAGGCTAAGGGTGTGGCTCTGCCGCTGTTATCGGTGAACCTCTCTGGCAGCACCGTGGGTGACGAAAATGCGATTGATTATATTCTGCGAGGTTTTAGCGACTCGGGAATACCGCCAAAGCATATTCAGTTTGAAATTACCGAGACTGCTGCGGTCAAACATTTGCATGAGGCGAAGCGTTTGATGTCAACTTTGCGTTCTGTGGGGGTGTCGATTGCATTGGATGATTTTGGCAGCGGGCTGTCATCATTTGCCTACTTAAAAGAACTGCCCATCGACTGCCTGAAGATTGATTCGAGCTTTATTCACACTATGGAAAACAGCGATGTGGATTATTCGGTGGTCAGCACCATCCATCACCTGGGTCATATTATGGGCATTACCACTGTGGCGGAGGGGGTGGAAAATGAAAATCAACTGCGCCTGCTAAAGAAAATTGGCGTTGATTATTTACAGGGTTTTCTCTTCCAACATCCCCAGCCGCTAGATCAAATCGGCCGCTAAATTCGCCGGCCTTTACAGCTTACTTTAATCCCTCTTTGAGACCATCATACTCAGCGCTGTGCAGACGTGGGCCATACTGGCCGACCACTGCGCTAGCCGCACGATTGGCAAAGACTGCTGCGGACAAGCATGAATAACCTTGGGTGATACCGTAAAGATAAGCGCCGGCAAACATATCTCCGGCGCCATTGGTATCAACTGCAGTAATAGGCTGGGCCGCTGCGCGCAGATAGTCATTACCATCAAATACCACTGAGCCTTCACTGCCAAGGGTTACCGCGAACTGCGCTGCGCTATTCTGCAACTGCTCCAAGGCCCGATCCAAGTTATCAGTCTGACACCAGCTCAGAGCTTCCTGTTGGTTGCAAAACAACAGGTCGACGCCATCGCCAACAATGCTTTTTAGGCCGTCGCGAAAATATTCAACAATGCCCGGATCAGATAAGCTCAGTGCAATCTTAGTCCCCGCCTGTCGGGCGATCTTGCAGGCCTCAAGAACCGCGTTTAGTGAACTCTCTCCGGTAACCAAATAGCCTTCAATATAAAGGTATTCTGAATTCTCAATGGCTTCTGGATTTACATCTACAGAGGCCAGCTCGGAGCTGATCCCTAAAAAGGTATTCATGGTGCGATCGGCGTCATCCGTAATCATCACTAGACATTTTCCGGTAATACCCTGTGCAGTCTGGGCGTCTACATTGTGGTCGACGCCGTTATTGATCAGGTCCTGCATATAGAACTGACCATTTTCATCGTCAGCGACCTTGCAGGATAAAAAGCCCTTGCCACCAAACTGGCTGAGAGAGATAACCGTGTTTGCGGCGGAACCACCACAGGCACGCTTTGACATCACCATATGATCACTGAGGTTTTCTAACAGGAAATGCTGACGTTCCTCGTCCACTAGAGTCATCAAGCCTTTTTCAATTCCCAGGTCACTGAGATTTTTTTCACTGACTTCGATTTCCGTATCGACCAAAGCATTACCGAGACCGCAAACATGATATTTTTTCATTATTATAATCGCCGCTGCTTATGCTTTCGGGTAGTGGGTGACAATGCCCTGCTGGGTTGCCAAAAATAATACGTCAGCCGCTTTTAGAGCAAAGAAGCCGTTGGTCACCACGCCGGTAATTTGATTGACCTTTTCTTCCAATGCCTGGGCCGATGCAACCGGATAGAGATGGTGTACATCGAGAATTTGATTGCCATTGTCGGTAATCACGTTTTCACGCCACACCGGATCGCCGCCCAGCTTGACCAGCTCGCGAGCCACATAGCTGCGGGCCATGGGAATGACCTCTACTGGTAGAGGGAACTGACCCAGATAGTCGACCCACTTACTCTCGTCGGCAATGCAGACAAATTCATTGGCTACCGCAGTGACAATTTTCTCCCTGGTCAGTGCTGCGCCGCCGCCCTTAATTAACTCAAGGTGGGGATTGGCTTCGTCGGCGCCATCGATATAGATAGTAATTTCCGCCGCCGCATTCAGTTCGATAACCTCGATGCCATGACCGCGCAGGCGCTCGGCTGAGGCGTCAGAGCTTGCTACTGCAGCCTGAAAGCTATTCTTGTGTTCGGCGAGTAAGTCGATAAAGCAGTTAGCGGTTGAACCTGTGCCAATGCCAACGATACTCTCGGGGTTGATCTTGCTTAATGTGTACTCGACTGCAGCGGCCGCTACCGCGAGTTTTAATTGATTCTGATCCACCTGTGACCTCACCATTATCTGTTTTTGTAAGCGCGCAATTATACGGTTATAAGAGCAATAAAACAGATTCATTGTTTTAGGCTGGCGTAAATCGGCTTATCAACTTACCATTGATTCTTCAGACACAAATTATGGAATCTCCATGCCCAACAAGTACGTGAAAAAAATTCTCGATGCGCGTATCTACGACCTGGTGATCGAAACGCCAATCGACCCAGTACCACTGCTCTCTCAGCGACTCAATAACAATGTGTTGTTAAAGCGCGAAGACCTGCAGCCGGTGTTTTCCTTTAAGTTGCGCGGGGCTTACAACAAGCTGCGTCAGTTGACTGATGAGCAGCGCGCTACTGGTGTGATTGCCGCCTCGGCGGGAAACCATGCTCAGGGCTTGGCCCTGGCGTCTAAAAAGATGGGTGTCAAAGCCACCATCGTGATGCCCAAGACCACACCGCAAATTAAAGTGGACGCGGTGCGTGCTCGTGGCGCCAAAGTGGTTTTGGTGGGTGATAACTATGATGCGGCATCTACTCATGCGCAAAAATTGGTTGAAGAGAAGGGCTTGGTGTATATCCACCCCTTTGATGACCCAGACGTCATCGCTGGGCAGGGCACCATTGGTATGGAGATCTTGCGTCAGTTGCCCGGTGATCTGGATGCGATCTTTATCGCGGTGGGCGGTGGTGGTCTCTGTGCTGGTGTCGCAGCCTATGTTAAATATGTGCGTCCTGATGTAAAAATTATTGCTGTTGAAGCCAATGACAGTGCCTGTTTGGATGCCGCTTTAAAGGCTGGCCGGCGAGTGCGCTTAAAAGAAGTGGGCATTTTTGCCGACGGCACTGCGGTTGCACAAATTGGCAAAGAGACTTTCCGGTTATTGAAAGACTTAGTGGATGAAGTGATCACCGTCAGCACTGATGAAATCTGTGCCGCGATTAAAGATGTCTACAGTGACACGCGAGCGATCTGTGAACCGTCTGGCGCTATGGGTTTGGCGGGTCTGAAAAAATATGTCGAGCGAGACGGGGTGAAGGGAAAGACATTGCTGTCGATTCAGTGCGGAGCCAATATCGACTTTGATCGGTTGCGCTATATTTCTGAGCGCACTGAGATCGGTGAGAAACGCGAAGCGGTGTTGGCCGTAACTATCGATGAAAGGCCGGGCAGTTTTAAGTTGTTTTGCAAAGCCATGCACAAGCGCAATATCTCTGAATTTAATTACCGCTTTAGCGATGCCAATAAGGCGCATATCTTTGTTGGCGCCCAGGTAGTTGATGAGGAGGATCGTCATCAACTAGTGGCTGAGCTGCGCGAGCAGGGCTACACAGTTGCCGATATGACCGATAACGAAGTGGCGAAATCCCATATCCGTCATATGGTGGGAGGGCGTTCACCCCAGGTGGGAGAGGAGCAGGTATTCCGCTTTGAGTTTCCAGAGCGACCCGGTGCGCTGTTGAATTTTCTGACACAGCTGGGGGGCGGGTTTAATATTTCGATGTTCCATTACCGCAACCATGGTTCGGCTTTTGGTCGCGTGCTGGTGGGTATTCAGGCGTCGAAGAAAGACCTTAAGAAGTTGTCGGGTTTTCTCGACAACCTGGGTTACCACTATGTCAACGAAACTGAAAACGAAGCCTATCAGTTCTTTCTTGGTTCTTAAATTCTTAGGCTCGAGTATTCGGCCCCTCGGGGCCGAAACCTTATTCTATTAAAGCAGATCGGCAATCTGGCGAATCTGAATCGCTTCAATACCGTCGCCAGCAAGAGTATCTGAAATCACTACTACTCGATCTTCCGGTGAAAACTCATCCCGTTTAATCATAATCGCCGCGGCGGCCGCCAGAGTGGCATCTGAATCCTTGCCAAAATCAATTTGATAACTGAGCACGTTGCGGTTCAATACGAGCTGACGTCTGGTGACTCCGCTGTTGGTAAAGGCGCAGATAATTGGTTCCTGGGGGTGACAGTTGGTCACTCGATTAGCCATGCGACCGCGCTTGGTAGGCACAATAATCGCTTTCGCCGAAATCGCTTCGGCAAGATTAACCGCCGCCTGAGCGATCTGTTGCTTGTCCCCTTCAATCACCAGGTTGTCGGTAAATCTTAGGCCGCGACTGCTTTCTGTGGAGCGGGCAATACGGTCGAGAATTTCAACACATTTAACCGGGTACTTGCCCACGGTAGTTTCACCGGAGAGCATAATCGCATCCGATTCCTCGTATACCGCATTGGCAACATCGGTCACCTCGGCGCGAGTGGGATTGGGGTTTTCAATCATCGACTCCAGCATATGGGTGGCGACAATGGCGCGCTTACCCATCTCTGCGCAGGTGCGCAAAATGCGTCGCTGAATACGCGGCAGCACTTCGAGGGGAACCTCAACACCGAGATCCCCGCGGGCCACCATAACGCCATCGGCGGCTTCGATAATTTCTACCATATTGGTGACCGCTTCCTGGTCTTCCAACTTGGCGATAATTTTAATCGTCTCGGCTTTGTCCCCGAGCAGTTCCCGCAGTTCACGAATATCTTCAGCCTGGCGGACAAAGGAGAGAGCGATAAAGTCCACATCCAAAGACATGCCGAACTCGATATCGCGACGATCTTTTTCAGTGATAGCGGGCAGATTGACACGAATACCTGGCAGGTTGACGTGGCGTTTACTTTTTAGCAGACCGCCGTCAATGACTTTGCACTGCATAACCCGCTCTTCTTTGCTCAGTACTTCCAGATTAATCAGGCCGTTGTCGACAGTAATAATGTCGCCGATACCCACATCGGTAATCAGGTCTTCATAGTTGATATGAATCGAGGATGATTCCACATCTTCGGCACCGCGAGCGACAATGGAAATGGTATCGCCATCGTTGAGGTGCAGATCATTGGCCATATCCCCAGTGCGAATCTCAGGACCCTGAGTATCGAGCAACACGGCGATGGGGTGATTTAGCTTAAGGTTGAGAACACGAATGGCGTCAATGACTTTGCGGTGGGACTCATGGGTGCCGTGAGACATATTCAGTCGCGCCACATTCATGCCAGCATTGGCCAGGTTTTCTAACATTTCCAGGGAGTCTGTCGCTGGGCCAATGGTGCAAATTATTTTAGTCTTGCGCATATTATCTCTTGGTCTGTGGCTATTTTATGTAAGGGGATATCCCAGCTCTGGGCTGTCAGTCCAGCAACTTCTTGCAGCTGGTGAGCTAGGCCGATCAGTTTTGGACCGGTTGGCTTACCCGGTCTTGGGGCCAGCGTGCGATCGTAAAAGCCGCCGCCCATGCCCAGCCGATTGCCAGCCCGGTCAAATGCCACCAGAGGTACAAGAATTAGGTCGAGACTCCAGGGCGGGGTGACTGCTGAGGATTTGAATTGCGGTTCGAGTATACCAAAGCGATTCTTGTGCAGAGTGTCGCCATATTGATATTCGGCAAAGTGCAGGCTGTTAGCTTTTAGGGGATCTATCAGGGGCAGAAAGCAGGCTTTTTTGGCTCTAAAGGCGGCATTGATAATCGGTGTTGGATCGATCTCGCCGTCATTGGCCAGGTAGACGCCGATGCGTTTGGCGCGCTGAAAGAAATCTTGTCGACAGAGTAACTTAGCCAACTGCTCAGAGGCCGCTCGTTGTTGGCTGGTGTTCAGCCCTCGTCGTTTTTCTCGAATGCTATTTCGTATTTCGCTAGGATTCATTGGCAGGTGGCCATGGTTAAAATAAATCCCAGAGTGCCGCTGTCAACGTGGCCTCGAACCGAGAAGTTCAAGGTGGCTACCCTCGCAATATATCAGGCTTTCCGACGCACGGAAGTGCACAACAACATTGGCGGAGAGAAACCGGGTAATAATTATCGGCTCAGGGACTTCTTGACTGGCGCACACCCCAGGAGCGAGGAGTATAGCAGAGCAAATTAAAAAGAACGCGCTAAAATAGGCTTAAAAATTTAGCAATTTGTCTTTGTTTTAGCCATTGAGGTCGGAGAGCGCCGAACTCAGTTTAGAGTTCATCGATTGCAGTAGATGGGAGGTCTCGGCACCGCTCGAGGCGGACTGCTCGCTGCGAATAAGATCGTGGGCCAGATTTAGGGCCGCCATGACGGCGATGCGCTCGACACCGATAATATGGGAGCCGCGACGGATCTCTTCCATTTTTTCATCGAGTAGTTTTGCCGACAGCACCAGCGCATCGCGTTCGTCCGGTTGGCAGTTGACCTGATAGTCTTTATCGAGAATGCGGATGTTGAGGGATATAGATGACATGCTTACACTTACTCCGCGTTTAGGTTTCTGAGTCGATTGATCATGGTCTCAATTTTTTGTCGGGCCATCTCATTCTGCTCTAAAAGCTTGCCGCGCTCACCGGCTAGGCTCGACTCTCTGGCACGCAGAGACTGGTTCTCGCGTTTCAGTTGCAGGCAAAGCTCGATTAAGCTGTCCAGTTTTGCTTCTAACTCTTGGTAACCGCTCATAATCAGAGTTCTTTTTAGTGAATGTCTTGGCACTAATATCCAGGCGTTAATATCCCGGCACTACAGCCGACTAACTATCTGACCTTGAACTATAGGCATTGTCACAGTTTTGGTCAATCAGATCATTAAGTCAATGTGGCGTGCAGTGAAATTATTAGAATGTTAGGATGCCTACTACCTGAACGAGGCATACAGATGACATTTGAACAGCTGGAAGATCTATTTTTTAAACTGCGAGTAAAGGCCGATCCCTCTGGGTTCCATGGCTTTCTCTGCGGTCGTTTATGCTGCGGCAAAATCCCTTTGGATCAGTTGATCGAAACCTCTACCGGTTGGTTGGGTTTATCGGAAGAGCAGGCCGACGGAGCAGCTTATCCGCTGCGGGATTTTTATGAAGCCTCGCTGACCAGTCTTGAAGATGTGGCCTTCTTGTTTCAACCGGTACTGCCCGATGATGAGCTGCCCCTGCCCGAGCGTTTGGTCGCTGTGGGCCAGTGGTGTAGCAACTATTTGTCTGGTGTTGGCGATGGTATGACCGACGGTTTTGCGGTGTCTGATGATGTTAAAGAAGCACTGGAAGATATTTCTGCCATTGCTCAGGTGTCGGTAGATTTTGAAACTGACGATGACGGCGAGCGCGACTACTCTGAATTGATCGAGTATATCCGTATCGCAGTGCAGCTGATTTTTTCTGAGTTGCACCCAGAGGCCGCCGGCAACAGTGGTCCAACCGTTCACTAACCGCGTCTAATGGCTATATCAGCCAAACCACCATCGAACAGCCATTCCATGCCCCGAGGAGCGCCATGATCACCGTCAAGGAGTACGCCGCTCGGCGCAGAGATCTTATGTCGATGATGGCGCCCAACAGCATTGCCATTATTACCGGCGCTGTTGAAAAAATTCGCTCCCGTGATACCCATTACCCTTTCAAACAGGCCACCAGCCTCAGTTATCTCTGTGGCTTTGCCGAGCCCCAGGCGGTGCTGGTGTTAATTCCTGGTCGCGAGCAGGGCCAGTGCCTGCTTTTCTGTCGCGACAAAGATACGTTGCGTGAAACCTGGGACGGATACCGTGCCGGACCCGAGGGTGCGGTGGCCGACTTTGGCTTAGACGACGCTTTTCCTATTGATGATCTCGATGAAATTTTGACCGGTATGCTCGAGGGTCGTGAGCGGGTCTATTATGCGATCGGTAAAGATGCCGACTTTGATCGCCATTTGATGGGCCTAATCAGTCAGATTCGCCAGCAGCAAAGCCGCGGTTCTGTGCCTCCCGGTGAATTTATCGACCTGGATCATCTGGTCAATGAAATGCGGCTGATTAAAACCGCTGCTGAGCTTAGGTTAATGCGCAAGGCTGGCGAGATTTCAGCGCGGGCCCACTGCCGAGCGATGAAGGTCAGTCGCCCCGGTATCTACGAGTATCAGCTACAGGCTGAAATCGAACATGAATTTATGACCTCTGGTGCTGCGGCTCCGGCCTATACCAGCATTGTTGGCGGCGGCAAAAATGGCTGCATTCTCCACTACATCGAAAATCGGCAGAAAATTAACAATGGTGATCTGGTGCTTATCGATGCCGGCTGTGAGTATGAAAATTACGCTGCCGATATCACCCGCACCTTTCCGGTGAACGGCAGATTTAGCGCCGAGCAGGCGGCGATCTACGATATTGTTTTGCAGGCGCAGCTTGCCGCCATAGAGCAGATCAAGCCTGGCGCCACCTACAATGTGGCCAATGACGCCACGGTGGCTGTGATCACCGAAGGTCTGCGGGATCTCGGTATACTTGATGGTGATGTGAGTGAGCTTATTGAAATGGAAGCTTACAAAGATTTTTATATGCACAGTTCAGGTCACTGGCTGGGTATGGATGTTCACGATGTCGGCGATTATAAAATTGATAGTCAGTGGCGTGTCTATGAGCCGGGGATGGTGGTTACCGTTGAGCCGGGCATCTATATCTCTCCTGATAACAGCAGTGTCGATGAAAAATGGCGCGGGCTGGCGGTGCGTATAGAAGACGATATAGCGCTGACTAAAACGGGCTGTGAAGATTTAACCGCTGGGGTTCCCAAGATCCGCAGTGAAATTGAATTGCTCATGGCTACGGGCTAATGGCTACAAAATGATGAATGAAACCAGCAAGCAAAGCAGCGTCGAGCACTACGATTTGGTTATCGTTGGCGGCGGCATGGTGGGCATTAGTCTGGCGTTACTGTTAGCGCAACAGCAGTCGGACTGGAAGGTGCTGCTGCTCGAGGCTCAGGCCTATGACAGCTCAGGCGTGCACAGCCCAAGTTTTGATTCCCGCTCAACCGCTCTCTCGTGGAGCAGTCGCAAAATATTCCAAGCCGCCGGGCTCTGGTCTGCGCTGGAATCTCACACCAGCGCCATCAACAACATTCACGTCAGCGACCGCGGCCATATAGGCCTAACCCGAATCAGTGCTGAGGAAGCCGGTGTTGAAGCGCTTGGTTATGTGATTGAAAACCGCTGGATTGGTGCAGGTTTATTAGACAAGCTTGCCGCCACTTCGGTTGCAATGATGGCCCCTGAGCGAGTTGCAAAAATAACCCCGCTTAAGTCTGGCGTGCGTGTGGATCTGGAAAATAGTGGCGACAGCATTCAGGCCTCATTGCTAGTGATAGCCGATGGCGCCAATTCTCAAACCGCGCAAAAGCTCGGTATTCATAGCGATCAGCAGCCCTACGGACAGCAAGGCATTATTGCCAATATAGGGCTGCAAGAGGCTCATAATGGTGTGGCCTACGAGCGCTTTACCGATCAGGGCCCCATGGCCATGTTGCCGCTGCCGGATTTTGAAGGCAGTCCCCGCTGTGCTCTGGTCTGGACTCAGCCGCCGCAGCGCGCAGCAGAATTGATCGCCGCCAGCGATAAAGAGTTTTTAACAGCCCTGCAAGAGAGCTTTGGTTACCGCATGGGTATGGTAGAAAAAGTCGGTGAAAGGGTGGCCTATCCCCTGGCGCTGACCACGGCCAGCGAACAGGTGCGGCGCAACATTGTGGTGCTGGGTAATGCCGCCCACAGTTTGCACCCAGTTGCCGGTCAGGGTTTTAACCTGTCGCTGCGGGATGTGGCGACACTGGCGGATGTGTTGGGCAAGGCTAAATCTGCCGGACTAGAGTTTTCTTCTCTGGAAGCCCTTGAAGACTATCAGCAACAGCAGTTAGCCGATCAGCAGAACACCTTGATGTTTAGCGACAATCTACCGAAATTATTTGCCCAGCGATCGTCGGTTGTGGCTCTGGGACGAAACTCCGGATTGGTGATGATGGATCTGCTACCGAGCCTGCGCAGTCGCTTTGCCAAATTCGGTATGGGTATGGCCAATAAGGAGGCTGGGCATGGCAGTTAATCAAACACAGCAGCATCGAGAGTACGACGTGATCGTAGTCGGTGCTGGCATGGTCGGTGCCGCCTTTGCCTGTCTGTTAGCGCGTTCAAATACTGGCTTATCCATAGCCCTTTTGGAAGCTCGCGCAACTGCCGCGTTTAATCCCGAGCAGTTTGATCCCCGAGTCGCAGCGCTCACTAAAAAATCACGTAGCCTATTGGACTGCTGTGGCGCCTGGGACTCAATTGCCGCCCAGCGGGTCAGTGCCTATGGCGCCATGCAGGTCTGGGACGCTGAGGGTACCGGCGAAATTCATTTTGATTGCCAGGATGTGCAGCAGCCCAATCTGGGCCATATAGTTGAGAACTCTCTAGTGGTTGAATCCCTGTTGGCTGAGGTCAGCAAGCTGGCTAATATTGATTTCCTCTGTCCGGTTAGCGTGGCTCAATACAGTCAGTCGGAGTCTCAGGTCAGCGTTGAGTTAAGCAGTGGCGAACAGCTAGTTGCGCCTCTGTTGGTCGCCGCCGACGGTGGCAATTCAAGTATCCGAGAGCAGTTTAAGTTTGCCACTCGAGAGTGGGATTATGGCCACAGCGCAATAGTGGCCACAGTGCAAACCGAGTCAGTGCATCAGCAGACCGCCTGGCAGCGTTTTATGTCAACGGGGCCATTGGCACTATTGCCTCTAAATAAACAGGGTGACCATCATTACTGCTCATTGGTTTGGTCTCAGGAATCCGCTGAAGCTGAGCGCTTGATGGCCTTGGATAACGTGGCTTTTTGTACTGAGTTAAGCCGTGCCAGTGAGCACTGTGTAGGTGAAATTCTCTCTGTGGATAAGCGCTATGCTATTCCCCTGCGTCAGCGGCACGCCAAAGATTATGTGGTTGAGCGGGTGGCGCTGTTGGGGGATGCGGCGCATACGATTCATCCGCTGGCAGGTCAGGGGGTCAACTTGGGTTTTGCCGATGTTAAGGCCTTGGTGGATACACTCTGTGCCGAGGCGAAGCGGGGCAATGATCTGGGTTCACTGATGTGCTTGAATAAATATCAGCGTCTGCGCAAGCCGGAAAATTTGGCGACTATGGCGGCAATGGAAGGGTTTAAGCGGCTGTTTGCGGCGGACAATGTGGCGGTGAGATTGTTGCGCAATATGGGGCTTGGCAAGGTCAATAAGATTAAGCCGCTGAAGAATGAGATTATTAAGCAGGTGATGGGGCTTTGATGGAGTTTGAGAATAACAAATAATTTGTCACCCTGAGCGCAGCCGAAGGGTCTCATGCAGCTGGCTGGTTCTCGTAGGATGACAGAGTAATTTGCGGCTCAGAGCCTAATCTTTAAACGACACCATAATCAGCTTAAACGACCCACTGCGAGCGACTTCCCGAACCCGCGGAAAATAGTCCAGAGCCTTTTTTTCCAGGGCAATAAAATTATTCACCACAAATAAGGCGCGCCCTTTGGGAGCTAATAATCGCTTGCTGGCGGTCAGAAATTTCGCCGTCAGCTCACTGTCGATATTAAACCCCTGATGAAATGGCGGGTTGCAAATAATCGCATCGAAGCGCTCTTCAAGTTGGCTGCCAGCATCGCCGGAAATAACGGTTCCATTCACTTCCAATGCGGCAAAGTTTTTCGTGCAGGCGTTTAAAGCCGCGGCATTATTGTCCGTCGCGGTGATC
>TARA_B110000967_G_scaffold78870_1_pt1 | contig 14392 bp, 14 predicted proteins | sample TARA_B110000967 | Tara Oceans TARA_B110000967 (sample SAMEA4397903) | marine metagenome | biome: Polar Biome; feature: [DCM] deep chlorophyll maximum layer (ENVO:01000326); material: water (ENVO:00002006), including particulate matter (ENVO:01000060) such as... | depth 35 m
TGATATGGTGTGTTTTCCTAAAATTTCAAGTGGTTTAACACGATATGGCTCTCTTAAAAATAGCCTATATTGCTATATTTTACTTATTTTTCTATAAACAATTAGATTGGAAAAATTAAAAGTGAAAAAATTAAATCATCTAGCTGAAATATACAAAAACTATGACACTTATGTAGTTGATTTATGGGGTGTAATTCATAATGGAGTTAGGCTTAATCCTAAGGCTATAGAAGCAGTTAAAAATCTAATTAAAGGTGAAAAAAAAGTAGTTTTTTTATCTAACGCTCCAAGACCAAGCAAAGAAGTTAGGAAATTTTTACGAGAACTAAAAATGGAAGAACAATATTTGCAAAATATCATGACTTCAGGTGAGGCAGCAATGCTAGCATTACAAAAAGAAAGTTATGGTAAATTTTTTTACCACTTAGGACCAGAAAGAGATAGTTCAGTTTTTTTTAAAATTAAAGAAAATAAAACAACTTTAGAAAAATGTAATTTTATATTATGTACTGGATTATTTGACAACCAAGAAAGGGATCTTAATTATTACAAAGACTTATTAAAAGAACATACTTCAAAAAAATTAATTTGTACGAATCCAGATTTAACTGTGCACAGAGGTGAGTTAGAAGAATATTGCGCTGGTACGGTAGCTCAAATATTTGAATCACTAGGAGGAAAAACAATTTATTTTGGTAAACCTTATAAAGAAATCTATAAAATGTGTTTTAGTAAAGAAGAAAAAGTCATAGCTATTGGAGACAATCTTAATACTGATATTAAGGGAGCTAATTATATGAAGATAGATTCTATTTTTATATTTAATGGCGTTCATCGTTCTGAGCTCACTCAAGAAAGTGAACTCAGTACACTGTCTAAAAAATATAAAGTTAATTTTAATTATTTTCAACCAGAACTTATTTGGTAAAATGATAGTTTATAGAAATTTAAATATAAAAAAAAAACATAAAAATTCAGTTGTAGCTATTGGTAATTTTGATGGATTACATGTAGGTCATCAAAAAGTTTTAAAAGAAGCAAGACAAAAATCAAAAATAAAAAAACTAAAATTCGGATTAATTACTTTTGAGCCAGTACCAACTATGTTTTTTAATAAAAGTATTAAAAACCATAGAATTAACTCACTAAGACAAAAAATTTTTTTTTTAAAAAAAAATAAATTAGATTTTTTAATTATAATTAAGTTTAATAAAAATTTTTCAAATCTTAGTGCAAAAAGTTTTATTAAAAAGATTTTGTTTAAAAAAATTAAAAGTAAATATATTTTTGTTAGCCGAAATTTCAAGTTTGGTAAAAAAAGACTTGGTGATATTAGAACTTTAAAAAATTTTGAAAAAGAATATTCTTACAAAACAATAGTCACTGTACCTCAAAAGAAAAAAGATAAAATAGTATCTTCCTCTTTAATAAGAAAAATTATTTATAAAGGTAGAGTTCAAGAAGCAGAAAGGTTGCTAGGTAGGCCTTGGTGCATTGAAGGAAAAGTGATTAAAGGTAATCAAAGGGGCAGGAAAATTGGCTTTCCCACATGTAACATTAAACTAAACCCATACACTTTGCCGAAACTTGGCGTTTATTCGGTTTGGGTTGAGATCAACAAATTAAAAAAAAAAGGGATAGCGAATATTGGCTACAGACCCACATTTAATGGTAAAAACTTATTACTCGAAGTAAATATATTTGGAATAAAGAAAAACTTATATAAAAAGATACTAAAAATTACTTTTATAAAGTTTATTAGATCAGAAAAAAAATTTAAAAATATTAACCAATTAAAATTACAGATAAAAAAAGATATCGTTGTTGCAAACAAATAATGTCTAAAGAAAACTTACATCTTCCAAAAACTGCTTTTTCTATGAAAGCAGACCTTGCTAAAAAAGAACCAGATATTTTAAAGCGATGGGAGCAAAATAAAACTTTTGAAAAAATTAGAAAAAATTCAAAGGGGAAAAAAAAATTTATACTTCACGATGGTCCACCATATGCTAATGGTCACATTCATATGGGCACAGCGCTCAACAAAATTTTAAAAGATATGATTATTCGTTTTCATCAAATGAACGGAAAAGACTCCGTGTATGTCCCGGGCTGGGATTGTCACGGACTTCCTATAGAGTGGAAAATTGAAGAACGTTATAAAAAAAATAAAAAAAATAAAGATGAAGTTCCTATTAAAGATTTCAGAAAAGAATGTAGAGATTTTGCAAAGGAATGGATAGATACACATATTAAAGAATTCAAAAGACTTGGTGTCACTGGTGACTTTGAAAATTATTATTCAACAATGAGTTTTACAGCAGAAGCTCAGATTGTAAGAGAGCTAGGTAAATTTTTGTTGGATGGAAGTTTATATCAAGGATTCAAACCTGTTTTTTGGTCAACCGTAGAAAAAACAGCACTAGCTGATGCAGAAGTAGAATACAAAGACCATACTTCAAATACTATATTTGTACCTTTTAAAGTTAAACATACAAAAAAAGATTTTTTAAAAGACTCGAATATTATCATATGGACAACAACACCATGGACAATTCCCGCAAACAAAGCTTTAGCTTTTAATAGTGGCATACAATATTCTTTAGTTGAGATTGGTGATCTTGAGAATTTTAAAGAAAAAAGAATTGTGGTAGCAACTGATCTTTTGGACTCAATTGTTAAATCTTGTGGAATTGAAAAATTTACAATTTTAAAAACTTTTAATGGTGCTGAGTTTGAAGGGACTATGTGTGCGCATCCTTTTCAAACCCTAGGTTATGACTTTGATGTCCCTATGCTTGATGCAAGATTTGTAACTCTAGAGCAAGGAACTGGCATCGTTCATTGCGCGCCAAGCCATGGTCCTGATGATTTTAATTTATGTCTCAAGCACAATATACCATCAAAATACACAGTCGATAATTCAGGATTTTATACTGATGAAATCCCTGTGTTTACTAAAATACATGTTTTTAAGGCAGACCCAATAATTATAGATAAATTGAAAGAACATAAAAAATTGCTTAAAAATGATAAACTTTTACATAGTTATCCTCACTCTTGGAGATCAAAAGCTCCTCTAATTTACAGGGCAACACCACAATGGTTTATTTCTATGGAAAAAAACTCCCTAAGAAATAAAGCAATAAAAGCCATAGGAGAAACTACTTTCTACCCACCTAAAGGAAAAGAAAGATTAATGTCTATGATAGAAGGCCGGCCTGATTGGTGTGTATCAAGACAAAGGTCTTGGGGCGTTCCTTTGCCAATATTTATTAATAAAAAAACAAAAAAACCCTTACAGGATCAAAAAGTTATCAATCGAATAGCTGAAATATATGAAAACGAAGGCTCAGATTGTTGGTTTACTGATGATCCAAAAAGATTTTTAGGTGAAGAACACAATAAAGATGATTATGAAAAAATGACAGATATTGTCGAGGTATGGTTTGATAGTGGTTGTACTCATAGTTTTGTTCTTGAGAAAAGAAAAGATCTTAAATGGCCAGCAGACATGTATCTCGAAGGTTCGGATCAACACAGAGGCTGGTTTCACTCATCGTTATTAGAATCTTGTGGAACAAGAGGTAGAGCACCATACGAAAGTATTTTGTCACACGGATTTGTAGTGGATGGGAAAGGGATGAAAATGTCCAAATCTGCTGGAAATGTTATCGCACCTGAAGATATTCTAAAAAATTATGGAGCTGACATATTAAGAGCTTGGGTAGCTTCCTCCGATTATGCCGAGGACATGAGAGTAGATAATAGTATTTTAGCTCAGCATGCTGAGTCGTATAGAAAAATCAGAAATACATTTAGATTCATTCTAGGAAATATAAAAGATAATTTTGAAAAACAAGATTTTAATAAAATTGATCTGAATTCTTTTCCAGAATTAGAAAGGTATATTCTAGGTAGACTTTTTCATTTAGACAAATCTATTGAAGAAAATTTAAAAAATTATAATTTTCATAAACTTTATAAAGAACTTTTGAATTTTTGTTCTCTAGAACTTTCCTCTTTTTATTTCGATATAAGAAAAGATGTTTTGTATTGTGATGACTTAAGTTCACAAAAACGTAAATATTGTATTATTGTTTTAAATATAATTCTAGAGTGTCTACTTAAGTGGTTGGCTCCAATATTTGTCTTTACAACCGAAGAAATATTTATTCTTTTAAATAAAAATGAAAAAAGTATACATGAAACAATATTTCCTAAAATCCCACACAAATGGGAAGACAATACATTATCAAAAAAATGGCAAGATCTTTATCTAATTAAACAAAAAGTAAATATTGCTATAGAAGAGAAAAGAACAAATAAAGAGATAGGCTCTAGTTTAGAGGCAAATGTGATAATTAACGCAAATGAAAAAGAATTTAAACTTCTAGAGAGTCTAAACTTAGAGGAATATTTTATTGCCTCGAAGGTTGAAAAAATTAAAAACAAACAAAATGATGAATTAAAAATAGAAGTTAAAAAATCTTTAGGATTAAAATGTACACTTTGTTGGAAAATATTGGATAAAAAATGTGACAGACAACATTGTGGAATAAATTAATGAGTATTTCTAAAAATTTAATAAATAAATTTTTTTCAAAAGATCTAATATATTCTTTAGCAATTATTGTAACTATTTTTACTTTAGATAGGGTCTCAAAAATATGGATTATTAGACAGCAAATAAATAGTAACGGAAATATTTTTATTAATGATTATTTAAACTTTAATCTTGTTTGGAATACGGGCATTGGATTTGGTTTGTTTAGTCAAAATGCCAATAATTACTACCACATGATTTCTTTTTTGATATTTTTAGTTATAGCTTTCTTGTTCTATATAATTTGTAGAGAGAATTTTATAAACAAAGTTCTATTTTCTATAGTTTTGGGTGGAGCAGTAGGGAATTTTTACGATAGGTTGTTCTATTATGCAGTCCCTGACTTTGTAGATGTCCACGTTAACGATTTTCACTGGTTTACTTTTAATATTGCAGATATATTTATCACAATTGGGATAATCATTTTAATTAGCAAAGATTTAATTTTAAATAAAAAATGAATTTTATAAGATCTTTATTTGCATTCTTTGCGTTGGCAATTATTCTAAGTAGCTGTTCTACTTTTAGCAAAGCAGGCAAAGTACTTAGAAATGAAAAAGTAACAGAATCTACAGATGAATTCTTAATTAAAAAAAAAGAACCTTTATCACAGCCCCCAGATTTTGATAAAATTCCTGTGCCAGGTACAACTGATGAGAATATAATAACAGGCCAGGAAAAAATTCAAAAAATTTTAAAAACATCAGAATCTACATCTAACAAAACCCAAACTAAGTCATCATCTTTAGAATCTTCTATTCTTAATAAAATTAAAAAGTGAATAAAATTATAAAAAATTTATTATTAGAAAACAGTATTGATAAAAAATATTTTAAAATAAATACTTATTCTCGAGATAAAAAAAAAATAAGTAAAATTATTCAAAATATTTATAGTTCATTAGACCAAAAAAAAGATACATTTCATATTCTAAGTGAAAAATTTAATTTAAATTTTGACAAATCTATTTGCAAAATTTTTTTAAAATATAAGTCTGTTGTGGTAATAGGCATGGGTGGTTCTGTTCTTGGCGCACAGGCTATTTATTCTTTTCTAAAAAAAAAAATAAATAAAAAATTTATATTTCTTGATAATTTAGACCAGTTAAGAATTGAAAAATTAATAAAAAATAAAATTTTAAAAAAAAGTCTTTTTATTATTATTTCAAAATCTGGAAACACAATCGAAACCTTAGTAAATACTAATTTATTAAAAAATAAAATTAATTCAAAAAATTCTATTATTGTTACAGAAGAAAAAAAAAATATATTAAATACATTTGCTAAAAGTAAAAAATTATTACATATAACGCACAAAAATTACGTAGGTGGAAGATATTCAGTTTTATCAGAAGTTGGTATGATACCAGCATATTTTATGGGTCTTAAAATAAATGGTTTTAGAAAAAATTTATTATCTTTTTTTAAATCAAAGAAAAATTTAATTTTAATTGAAAGTGTTGTAAAGTTAGCTCACATTTATAAGTTAAAAAAAATTAAATCTATAGTGCTTCTCAATTATGCACCTGAATTAAACGAATTTCTTTATTGGTGTCAGCAATTGATGGCAGAAAGTTTGGGTAAAAATGGCAATGGAATATTTCCAGTTGTTTCTCCAGTTCCACGAGATCACCATAGTTTATTGCAACTGTATTTAGATGGACCTAAAGATAAACTATTTTACATTTTTAGTGTAAATTTAGAAAAAAAAATGAAAACAAATAATAATGTTTTTGGAAAACTTTTTAGATTTGCAGAAAATAAAGAGTTGTCAAAAGTTATACACGCCCAAAAAAAAGCTTTAGTTAGAGTGTTAGAAAAAAATAAAATACCATTTAGAGAATTTAAAATTAATAAAGTTAATGAAGAGATTTTAGGTGAACTATTCTCTTATTTTATACTTGAAACATCATTAATTGGTAAACTAATTGGAATTGACCCTTTCAACCAGCCTGCAGTAGAACAAGTTAAAATTCTGACCAAAAAATATTTGAATTAAAACATGCCAAATATTATTTTGGATCTTCCATAATTCTTGGTCATAAGAATGTCTATTACGCTTGTGAAATCGTCTTTAGATTTACTCTCTCTATGAATAACGATTATATGATTTTTTTTATAAATGTTAGAATTTTTTATTATTTTTAGATCCTCAATAAAAAAATTTTCTGAAAATGGTGGATCTAAAAAAATAACTTCAAATTTGTCATTTTCATTTATTTGATTTAAAAATGAAATTATTTTTGTTTTAAATATATAACATTTTTTTTCAATTCTTAATTGTTCGATATTTTCTTTTAAAATACTAAAAGCTTTGTTATCATTTTCCACAAATGTAGTTTTTTTTACTCCTCTTGAAATACACTCAATTCCAAACGAACCAACTCCGGAATAAAGATCTAAAACATTTGAATTTTCTAATGATATTTTTATTAGTTTAGAATGTTCTAAAATATTGAATATATTTTCTTTCACAAAATCTCTAAGAGGTCTTGTTGTAGTAGATTTTAAAAAATCTATTTTTTTTCCCTTTAAAAACCCACTAACTACTCTCATTTGAATCTAATTACCCTCCAACCAATATCTTTTCGATAAAAACCATGTTTCCAATTAATTTTTTTAATTATCTTAAATATTTGATTTCTTATTTTTAAAAAATTATTTCCCATAATAACAATATTTAAAACGCGTCCTCCATTTGAAACAAGAGAATTATTTTTAAACTTTGTGCCTGCGTGAAATATAAATGTATTATGATTTAATTTCATTTTTGGTAATTTAATATTTTTATTGTTAACATATTTATTTGGATAGCCTTTTGCACAGAGGACGGCTGTCATACATTTATTTTTATTCCATTTAATTTTAATTTTGTTTAGTTTATTTTTAAGTGCCGCGCTTAATATCTTTACTAAATCAGTTTTTAATCTTGGCATTATTACTTGGCACTCAGGATCACCCATCCTAACGTTATATTCTATTAAATAGGGTTCATTATTTTTTATCATAAGACCGACATATAAAAATCCCGTGTAAGAATTTTTTTTTGCTTTAAGTGCAGCTAGTGTAGGTTTAACAATTTTGTTTATTATTTTCTTTTCTAAAATTTTAGTTATTATTGGAGCAGGTGAATACGCACCCATACCACCTGTATTTTGCCCCGTTTCATTTTCACCAACACGCTTGTGGTCTTGGGCAGAACCTATGAAAGAAAAGTTTTTTTTATCTACAACTAAAAAATAACTAGCTTCTTCGCCCTCCAAAAATTCTTCTAGAATTAGTTTTCTTGATGTTTTAAATTTACCCAAAAAAATTTCTTCGCTAAATCGCTCAACCTCTTTTTTTGAATGACATATAAAAACACCTTTTCCAGCCGCTAGACCATCTGCCTTGACAACGATAGGCAATTTATTTTGTGTTATAAATTTTTTAACATCTGTTTTATTCTTACAAATTTTAAATGCGGCTGTTGGTATATTGTTTTTTTTACATAATGATTTCATGAAAGCTTTAGAACCTTCTAGTTGAGCAGCGTATTGATTTGGTCCAAAAACCATAATTTTATTTTTTTCTAAAAAGTTTACAACTCCCTTAACTAAGGGTAGTTCAGGTCCAACAATCACTAAATCTATTTTATAGAACTTAATAGTTTTAAGTAATTCTCTAAAATTTAAAAAATTAATATTTAAGTTTGTAGCAATATTAGTTGTGCCAGCATTACCGGGGATACAGTAGATTTTATTTGTTATCTTAGAATCTCTTAATTTATGACAGATTGAATGTTCACGACCACCACTACCTATTAAAGCAATATTCATATGAAAAAATATATTATATATACTATTTATACATATGAATAAAAAAAAAGCTGTACTTAATTACGGGCCAAATCGTTTTGAAGTAGTAGAAGATGGTGATTATGTAATTTGTGCTATTTCTAAAAAAAAAATACAATTGGAAAATTTAAATTATTGGAACGTTGATTTACAGGAGGCTTATTATTCACCACTTGAAGCAAAAATCAAACATGAGGAATTAAGAAAAAAAAAATAATTATTTCCAGCGATTATGTGTCCAGATCCATTGTCCTGGGTTTTTAGATATCATTTTCTCAAGTATTTTATTTAGTTGAATGGACATGTCTAACTTAGCTGTTTCTGAGTCATTATTATTAGCGAAATTTACAGGTTCAAAAATCTCCATTTCAAAATTATCATTTAAATCTCTAGAAATATGAATTGGTACGATTTCTAGCTTATATTTTATACTCAGTTGAGAAGGCAAGGTAGTTGTTAAAGCTAATTCTTTAAAAAAAGAAAGTTTCTTCCCTTCACTAACTCGCTGGTCAATCATTAATGCTATACTAAAGTTGTTCTTAATATAACTTATAGCACTTTTGACACCAGGAATGCCTTTCTTTATCTGGTGCTTGCATACATACGTTCTACGAACATACTCCATAAAAGGGTTCAAAAAAAAATTATTTAAAGGTCTATAAATAGTAGCTAAGTTTATATTTCTTTTCGTTAACTCCATTGACATTAATTCAAAATTTGCAAAATGACCCGATACAAAAATTACTGGTTTTTTTTTATCAATTATGTTTTTTAATATATTCTCTCCTTTAATTTTTATATGTAAATTATTTTTTTTGAATTTTTTTAAAAAGAGATATTCTACAAAAGTTTTACCGTAGTTCGACCACATTTCTAGAATTATTTTTGCTTTTTTATCCCTATTATAAGATCCTATAAATTTATTTAAGTTACCGTCGACAACTTGACCAGACTTTATTAATGGACCTATATTAGTAAACAAATAAGCAAATAACTTTCTGGATAGTTTTAAACCAGTTAATTTTATAATAATAAAACAAAGATAAACTATGACAGCTTGTAAAAAATATTTAGTAATTTTTATCATAAGTATTTAACTATCTCATTTTCAAAATTATCTTTGTCTAATATTTCAATTTTAACATTTAAACATTCTATTTGTGGTAATTTAAAATGTTTAATTCTAAAAAAGTCTTTTTCTGTAGTTATAAGCTTTAAATTATTTTTTATAGAAATGTTAATTAAATCATCTAATTCATTAAATGAATAGTTATAGTGATCGGGAAAAGAAATTTTTTTTACTATTCTTAAATTATTATCTTCCAGTAAATCAAAAAAATTTTCAGGGTTTCCTATACCCGCGAAAGCAAACAAATCTTTATCTCTAAATTTTTCTGTATTAATAGGTAAATATTTTGAGTAGTGAATGCTTATTTTTTTAGAAATATTGTTTATTTTTTTTTCAAATTGATCATTTTTTTTACCATTAATTACAACGATCTGACTTCTTTTTACCGATGAAAAAGGTTCCCTGAGTGGACCAGAGGGTAAAGTCATACCATTACCAATTAACTGTTTTTCATTAAAACACAAAATATTAAGATCTTTAATAATTGATGAATCTTGAAAGCCATCATCAAGCACAACACAGTCAAATCCATTATCTATTGCATCTCTGATAGCCATGGAACGAGATGGTTTTTTAAATAAAGCTACTTGTTTTGAGGTGATTAATTGAAATTCATCGTCATGTTCTACGTAAGACTTTTTTATAATAGCAGTTTTTATTTTTAATTTTTTTAGTATTTCAACAATTTTTAATGATAATGGTGTTTTTCCAGTTCCACCTATATAGATATTACCAACACAAATAACAGGTACCTTAAATTTTTTTTTTTTTTTTATTTTTTTCAGTAATATTAATATTAATTGCAAAAATAACGATAATGGAAAAAAAATAAAACTTATAAAACTATTTTTTTTATTCCAAAATTTAGGCTTATTTAGTTTCATTTTTAATTTTTACTAATTTATCTAATTTTAAAATTGTCTCTTTTAATATTTTGTCACCATGTTGATTTAAAAAAATAATATTGTTATTTTCTTTTTTTTGGTATTTTTCAAAATCTTCAATTAATTTTTTTGATAGTTCTTTTTCATCGTTAACTTGCTCTGAAATATTACTTATTTTTAAAAAATCATAAATTTCTTGAAAATTATAAACATAAGGGCCATGATATATTTTGCAATCAAATTTAGCAGCTTCAATAGGATTCTGGCCACCAACCAGTTCAAGTTTTTTTATTAATGATTTACCGATAAAGACATTTTTGCAGTAATTAAAATATTCGAACAAAATGCCAAAAGAATTTATTATCAAAATTTCTTTTTTTGAGTCTATTGTGTCACCGTCGTTCAATATTTGACTGTTTAAATTTAGTTTATCTGATAAATTTTTTACATTAATGGCTCTATCAATATGTCTCGGTGCAATTATTGTTAAAATATTATTGTGTTTTTTTTTTATTTCCAAATGAGTTTTTAGAATTATCAGCTCCTCTTCTTCATGAGTACTTACTGCACACCAAACTTTAAATTTGTTTAATATTTTTAAATTAGGCTCGCTTAGTTTTCTATTTTCTGTTCTTACAGAAAATTTTAAATTACCAATATAAGATAAATTTTTTACATGCAGTGCCTCTAAGTTATTTTTAGATTCTTCACTACACGCCAAAGAAAGATCAAAGTTATTAAAAACTCTTTTTGCAAAATTAGGAAATATGCTCCATTTTTTAAAAGTCTTTTTTGTTATCCTTCCGTTAATTAAAACTAGAGGGATATTTTTCTCTTTAATTTTAAATAAAAAATTTGGCCAAATTTCAGAATCGACAAAACAAACTAAATCCGGTTTCCACTGATTTAAAAAATCTGTAGACAAATATTCTGTATCTAAGGGAAAAAAACGGTGCGTAACATTATTATACTGATTTAATTTCTTTTTTAACAAATTAGCAGAACTCAGAGTCACACTGGTAATCAAAAAATCTATATTTTTGTTTAAATTATTTATTTCTTTTATCAATGGTAATATACTTAAAAGCTCGCCTATGCTAGCAACGTGAAACCATAACAACTTATTGTTATAATTACGATCGACTTTAAAGTGAGATGAAAAAATCTTTTCTTTAAATCTTATTTTGTCTTCTTTTTTAAAAATTGTTCTAAAATAAATTAAAAGCACAAACAGAGGAAATAGAAAAAAAGTTAAGTATCTATAGGCAATTAGCATTAAATTTGCTTTAATTGTTTTTCATACAAAGACTTATATTCACTACATTTTTCTATTAAAAATTTATGATTTCCCGAATTGATAATTAATCCATTTTTTAAAACAAAAATCTGGTCAGCGTTATGAATAGTTGACAGTCTGTGAGCTATAACTAATGTAGTTTTATTCTTGATCAGACCAGTAATAGCTTTCTGTACTATTTCTTCTGAATCTGAATCTAATGATGATGTTGCTTCGTCCAATAAAATTACTGGTGAATTTTTTAAAATAGCTCTTGCAATAGATAGTCTTTGTTTTTGCCCACCTGAAAGTTTAACACCATTTTCTCCAATCATAGTATTGTATCCATCTGGTAATTTATCTATAAATTCGCTAGCAGCCGCGAAATCACAAGCTTCTATAATTTCACTCTGTGAGGCTTTACTATTAGCATATGCAATGTTCGCCTGGATCGTATTATCAAACAAAATAATATCTTGGCTAACCATAGAAATATTTTTTCTAAGAGATTTTAAAGAAACTTCATGGATACTCTGATTGTCTATAAGAATCTTTCCGCTTTGTGGCTCATAAAACCTAGGAAGCAAGTTAATAATAGTACTTTTCCCAGCACCACTGTGACCAACAAAAGCAGCCATACTTCCCCCTATAATTTCTAAATTAATATCTTTTATAGCTTTTACTTTAGTATTTGAGTAATGAAAATTTACATTTTCAAATCTTATACTACATTTATTTATCTTAAGATTCTCCAAGCTAGGATCGTCTTTTGTTTCCACAACTTCATCAATTATGGTAAAAATTCTTTTAGCCGCTGTTGATCCCTGATAAATCAACATATTGATTGTTGCTAGAGACCGTATTGGTTGGTAGGCAAGCATCATGGCTGCTAAAAAAGAAAAAAAATTATTAACTTCTAATTCTCCAGCAGATATCAATTTTCCAGAATAAAAAATAAACCCAGCAATCATAAAACCTGTCAAAGACTCCATGATAGGTGTAGCTCTAATCATAATACTAGAAATTTTTATATTTTTTTCAGTGACCCCAGTAATTATTTCATCAGCGTGCGTAGTTTCTTCTTCTTCTTTTTGAAAAATTCTAATCATTTTTGCGGCCTTAAAAATTTCTGTAAGAAACATTATTAGAACTCCTGATTTTAAGCTGGCCTCACCTTGAGCCTTACCTATTCTCTTACCAAGTTTTCTTGCAAAAAATGATGCTAGCGGCATCATTATTGTTGCAAATATTGCAAGCTTCCAGTTTTGATAAAACATCACAGTCAGTAAGAAAACCAGTGTAAAGCTATCCTTCATCATGTTCAGCACTCCAGTACTAACCAATTGCGTAACAGCGCCACAATCGAACATGATATTTGAAATATATTTACCAGAATGTCTACTTTCTAAAGTTTTAATGTCAGAACTTAATATTTTACCTGCAACTTCTTTTTGCAATTGAGCACCAATTCTTGCACCAACTTTAATGATATTTAATCTAGCTAAATAAAGAGAAATTCCTTTTGTAGAAAAAGCAACAATAATAGCAAGCGGTATAAACCATGCTAAAGTTTTATCTTTTTCTATAAAAATTTTTTTTACAGCTGGGTCTAAAAGCCAAGCTGTTGCAGAAGTACTAGCGGCAACAATTATTGAAAGCCCCAAAGAGAACATTATTGTTGTAAAATACTTTTTAACGTAATTTACGTATAAACGTTTAAGTATAATTTTTATTTCATCTACTGTCATAATTTTAATTAACTAAAAAAATTCCAAGAAATAATAAAAAACCTGAGAAATTATTAAGACTGAAAGCTTCCAAGCATTTTTTGGGACTATTTTTTTTAAATTTCATTATTTGATATATTAGACTTAAAACAAAAAATATAACTAAAAGTGTAAAGCTATTTAAACCATATTGATCATAAAATAAGATAATTATTAAAAAAGAGCTTAAAAAATAGCAAACGCTGACAAAAAACTTAATATTTTTTTTAAATTTAATAGATGTTGATTTTATGCCAATTATTTCATCATCTACAATATCTTGTACGCCATAAATAGTGTCATAGCCCAATGTCCAAAATATGGCTGCCATATAGAGCAAAATAATTTCTTCAGAAATACTGCCAGTCACAGCTACCCAAGCCATAACGATACCCCAATTAAAAGTTAAACCTAAAAAAAGTTGAGGCCAATAAGTTATCCTTTTCATGAACGGGTATGAGAATGCTAAAACCATTGAAGTAAAACCTAGAATAATCGTCAATACATTAAATTGAATTAAAATTAAAAAAGCTATCATACAAAGAATAGCTACATAGGTTAAAGCTAGCTTTACAGAAATCAAGCCACAAGCAAGGGGCCTTTTTTTTGTTCTCTGAACTTTCTTATCGATATCTTTGTCAACAACATCATTAACAATGCAGCCTGCACTTCTCATCAATACAGAACCTAAAAAAAATAAAAAAAGATAATACAAAAATTGATTTATATTTTGCTCTACGCTGTAAGCATAAGCAAGACCCCAAGAGCAAGGCCAGAAAAGAAGCATAATTCCAATTGGTTTATTTAGTCTTGTAAGATTTATAAATATTTTTAAGTCACACATCAGTAAATAATTACTTGTAAATACCAAACACTATCTACATAATCAATTTGAT
>TARA_B110000967_G_scaffold210084_1_pt1 | contig 14342 bp, 11 predicted proteins | sample TARA_B110000967 | Tara Oceans TARA_B110000967 (sample SAMEA4397903) | marine metagenome | biome: Polar Biome; feature: [DCM] deep chlorophyll maximum layer (ENVO:01000326); material: water (ENVO:00002006), including particulate matter (ENVO:01000060) such as... | depth 35 m
ACACTACGTACTATATTTTATTGAAACATGTGTTTGTAATCTTTGACGGCCTTTTTCTTAATTATTTGTTCTTACAACACAGCGTTTTTTCATCCTCATCCCACTTCCCTCTTACGTTGTCGCAGAAAAACTATTCCATTAAATTTACAGAAGTACAAGTTCGCACCTTAGGCAGTACTGTTATACACTTAAAAGCGGGTGCTGCACTCGCCGAATTGGTCAACACCTGGCATTGTGGAAAAAATGAAGGAACCACCGAAGCTGAAATCATCGTTTTTTACGCGGGTATAGAGGGAAAAGCCAATACAATATACAAAGAGATGGACACACTGACCACCCCACACTTAGTGACCAAAACTGAGCTGTTAACTGTTAGTCAGCCCCTTGCAACATTTTTTAACCAATGAATTTCAAAAAAGATGTTCTCCCTTTGTATAAAAATTTGCAAAGCTATTGGAGATACGTTTAATTTTAATTAATTTTAAGCTTTGTGAAATTACATTGTTAGCCAATCTTCATACCAATCAAAACCTCCAACATTTGCGCCGCTTTATGAACAGATTCACCTTTTTGAGAAGCCTCTTTTTGGCTGCCTTGTTTTTCTATTTGTTGAACAATCCTATTGGGAAGCTCCCCCCCTTAGGAAAAATACTGAGTCCCTCCGAAGGATTTTGGCAAAATGAAAAGGACGAGGTCACCACAGGGACTTTGGGGCTTGAAGGACTGAAAGAGCCCGTAAGAATCCATTACGACGCCCAGCTTGTTCCTCATGTTTTTGCGCAAAATGACTTGGATTTGTGCTTTGCCCAAGGATATATTACAGCCAAGCACCGTTTGTGGCAAATGGAATTTCAAACCCATGCTGCTGCGGGGCGTTTGTCGGAAATTTTTGGAAAAAAGGCCTTGGAGCACGACCGCATGCAACGTAGAAAAGGAATGGTTTTTGGAGCAGAAAACACACTCAGAGACATGGCAGCAGATGCGGAAACAATCGCCCTGCTGGATGCTTATACACAGGGAATCAACAGCTATATCAATTCCTTAGATTCCGCAGATTACCCTGTGGAATACAAACTCTTAAACTACGCTCCAGAAGCGTGGACTCCGCTCAAAACATCTTTGTTACTGATGTATATGACAGACATGCTTTGCGGTGGCGATGCCGATTTGGAATACACCAATGCCCTGCGCCTATTTGGTCAAAAACGCTTTGACGCTTGGTACCCCGATTTTTTTGACACCCTTGACCCTGTCGTACCCAAAGAAACCTCCTGGAAACACATAAGCAGTGCGATGACAGCTGTTCCCAACCAACAAATACCTTTGGACGTTATTGCTGAAACTTTTGAAAAACCCCATCCCAACAACGGAAGCAACAACTGGGCCATCTCAGCCGAAAAATCCTATTCTGGAAATCCCATTTTGGCCAACGACCCGCATTTGGGGCTCAACCTCCCTTCCATTTGGTTTGTCATGCAACTCGCCACGCCCAAACACAGTTCTTATGGAGCAACACTTCCCGGTGCATTGGGTGTTATTTCTGGGTTTAACAAACACATCGCTTGGGGAGAAACCAATGCCACCAGAGATGTCAAAGACTGGTACAAAATACAGTTTCAGGACGCAAGCAAAACTACTTATCGCTACGAAGGAACCTGGAAAGCTGCTCGCATACGTGTGGAAGAAATAAAAATAAAAGGACAAGCTTCTTTTTTAGATTCGGTGCGGTACACTCACCACGGTCCTGTTAGTTATGACGCTTCCTTCAAAGGCCGTCATGGCAAACAAGGCTACGCGATGAAATGGGTCGGGCACCTTGGAGGCAATGGACAACGTACATTCTTGGAACTGAATCGCGGTAAAAATTACGAGGACTATTTAGCAGCACTGCAACATTGGGTGGCTCCAGCTCAAAACTTTGTATTTGCCGCTTCTGATGGAGACATTGCGCTATGGGTACAAGGAGATTTTGCCAACAAATGGAAAGGACAAGGAAAATTTTTGATGGATGGAAGCCTTGCTACCAACGACTGGCAAGCCTACATTCCTAAATCCGACAATGCCTTTAGCAAAAACCCAAAACGAGGATTTGTGAGTTCTGCCAACCAATACCCTACAGATCAAAGTTACCCCTATTATGTGTTCAACGATGGTTACGAATCCTATAGAAACCGCATTATCAACACTTTTTTGAGCTCAAAAAACAAACTGAATCTAGAAGATTTTAAATCCCTGCAAAACAACAATTTCAATCTAAAAGCTTCGGAACTGTTGCCCACAATGCTTGCAGAAATCAATAGAGAAACACTCAATACTGAGGAGTTACGTATGTTGAAAATATTAGCAGCCTGGGATTATAACAATGGCATGAACGCCTTGGCACCAAGCTTGTGGACAGAATGGTGGAACCATCTCTACAAATTGACTTGGGATGAGTTTGAGCAAACAGACGTCGCTTTGAAAAAACCCTTTACCTACCAAACCATTTATCTTTTGAAAAACAAGCCCAACGACACTTTTGCTGACATTGTGGCGACAACACCTATTGAAGCTGCCAAAGACTTGTTCCTGATTAGTTTTCAATCGGCTATGAGTGTATTTGATACTTGGGACGCTAAAAGTCCCTACAAGTGGAGCAAATATAAAGGAACGGCTGCAAGGCACCTTCTGCAAGGTTTGCCAGCATTCTCACGCTTTGACATTCCCATAGGTGGTGAAGAGAATTCCCCCAATGCAGTTACCCATGACCACGGACCTTCTTGGCGGATGATTGTAGAGATGAGCTCCCCTCCCAAAGCCTTGGGCATCTACCCAGGTGGACAATCTGGAAATCCGGGAAGTGTGTATTACGACAATTTTATTGATACTTGGGCTGCAGGAGACTATTTTGAAGCCATTTTTATGCAAAGCACTACCGACACCAAACATATCCGCAGTACCCAAACCTTAAGCCCCAAATCATGATCCGAAAAATTTTAAATCTAGTTGCCATAGTAATACTTGCTGTTCTATTGGAACAATTTTTACCTTGGTGGTCGCTGATGCTCGCCTCTTTCGCCGTCTCTTTTCTAAGCGATTTAAAAGGAAGTGCCTCTTTTTGGATGCCCTTTTTGGCAGGTGCATTGCTTTGGTTGGTACATTCCTTTGTGCTCGCAAATGCAAACGACTTTGTGTTGACCAACAAAATGGCTGTTTTGTTCCCTTTGCAAGGAAGTGCAGCATTGGTCTTGCTCGTCTCAAGTTGTATTGGAGGGCTTGCAGCAGGTCTTTCCGGTGTGTTTGGCAAAGAATGCAGGCTTCTTTTGGATAAAAAGAAATAAAAAAACGCCTGCTACCGCACCTTTTCCAAATCGATTTCAACGAGGTCGTAATGCGAAGCTGAGGCAACGACTGCTCCGTTTTTGATAGCCAAAAGCTGAGGAGATTGGTGGTCTACACTAAATTTTTCAGCAATCTCACTGGAAATTGATCGGTAATTCAACAAATCCAAAAAATAAAAGTCAAAAGCCCCGTTTAAGGCTTCGTTTTTAGATTCAAACTGTTTGAGTACTGCATTGCTGATTCCGCATCGAGTACTGTGCTTGAAAAGAACCGATGTCTTTGCTGTTTGCTTTGCAATTGCAGATAATTGGCCAGGCTCGGTCAAAGAAATCCAATCAATTTTTGGAACTGTTGCTTCTTGCTTTTCGGCCTCCTTGCCGCGTAATTTGTCAAATAATCCCATGGGGCTTTCTTTTAATAGTTTTTGAACTACAAAAATAACATTTCCTTTTTATTATTTCAGGAATCGGACACAGAGATGCTAACTAATTACGAAAGAATCATTATTTTTAAAGAAATCTATACAATGCTAAAAACCTCCCTCTTCTCTCTGTTTCTCTTTTTTTCATTGACACTGCACAGCCAAAGCAAATTGAAAAGCGCAAAAGAAAATATAAATACCACCAAAACGAAGACAAGCAGCAAAACGTCTTTCCGCAAATCCACACCAGGCTTTCCTTCGAGAATGCATGCAGCAAACGATCCTTCTGTTTTTCGTTTTTTTGCCGAGATCACATATAAAATGACTTTGGGAGTTTTGTATTTTACCTTTATTGAGTCCCCTTGGGAACTAACGTCCAAACACTCCAAATCGGTCTTGACCCCCTACCCTTATGCAGCTGATCACCTAGGAGAATTTGCTTACGAGCCATCGAGAAAAGACAAAACATTCCGCTTACAAATTTCCAGTGAATACTTGTCGAACCAAAACCGCATAAAGGGCACTTATTCCAAAATAGACATTCAATTTGCAAAGCGCTTTGGTCTGACAGCCGATTGTGTATCTCTTTCAGAAAACATTCCAATCCTATCACAAACAGATGAATATGCACACAGTACCTTTTTGGTTAATTACTATCGCATTCGTACCGAAAAAATGAGCTTGTGGTATGGGATGGGATTGCGTTACGCTATGAATGGTATCCACAAAGCCGGTTTTGCTTACAGCTTGGGGACACGTATTTTTATAAAAAAGCCCCTGAGCTTGGAAAGTCATTTGACAGGATCTAAAATCAATGGAAGTTCCATCAACCAATTTGGAAACAAAGTGAAATACCATTTCAAACAGAGCTATTTTAGTTTGGGATGGAACCTATGGACACTAGGCTCTGAAAAAATAGGAACCTTTGCCACCGGTTTGGGAATCTATTTCTAAGCATCACTGTAGCTCCTAAAACTTACTGTCTGAAATTTTGACTTGATTTTTATGGAAAAGCCGACATTTTGACTCCTAAACAGTTAAAAACCAAGACATATTGACGCAAAAGAAACTCCTTGTATATTTGGGTTGCTTTTTGATATAAGAGTATCGAACTCTAAAAGAAACGCTATGAATACCAACAACTTTACCATAAAATCACAAGAAGTCGTTCAAAAAGCACAACAACTCACCCAAGCAAATGAACAACAGCAAATTGAAAATGCTCACTTGTTCAAAGCCATCTTAGAAGTAGATACCAATGTCACTCCCTTTCTTCTTAAAAAATTGGGTGTTTCTGTACCTGTATTTACACAAGTACTGGACAGTACGGTTCAAAACTATCCAAAAGTATCGGGCGGTAACTTGACCTTGTCTCAAACAACCAATAAAACCCTGATTGAAGCCAGCAATATCGCCAAAAAAATGAACGACGAATACGTGTCGATTGAACACTTGATCCTCGCTATCTTTAAGAGCAAAGACCCCGTTTCACAACAGTTGAAAGACCAAGGAGTTTCGGAAAAAGGACTGTTGTCGGCCATTACCGAGCTTCGAAAAGGAGAAAATGTTACCTCTCAAAGCGCAGAGGACACCTACAATTCTCTAAATAAATACGCAAAAAACTTAAACCAACTGGCAAGTGATGGAAAATTAGATCCCGTTATTGGACGTGATGAAGAAATTAGAAGGATTCTTCAGATTTTATCGCGCAGAACCAAAAACAACCCCATGTTGGTGGGCGAACCAGGTGTCGGGAAAACTGCTATTGCAGAAGGCTTGGCGCATCGCATCCTCAAAGGAGATGTTCCTGAAAACTTAAAAGACAAGCAAGTCTATTCCTTGGACATGGGCGCTTTGATTGCAGGAGCAAAATACAAAGGTGAGTTTGAAGAACGCCTCAAATCTGTGGTTAAAGAAGTAACAGGTTCAGACGGAAACATCGTTTTGTTCATCGACGAGATTCACACCCTAGTGGGTGCTGGAGGTGGCGAAGGAGCTATGGATGCTGCCAACATCTTAAAGCCGGCCTTGGCACGGGGCGATTTGCGAGCTATCGGAGCTACGACCCTTGACGAATATCAAAAATACTTTGAAAAAGACAAAGCTTTGGAGCGACGTTTCCAAAAAGTGTTTGTTGACGAACCAGACACAGAAAGTGCCATTTCTATTTTGAGAGGCATCAAGGACAAATACGAAGCGCATCACAAAGTACGCATCAAAGACGAGGCTGTCATTGCCGCAGTAGAACTATCCCAACGCTACATCACCAATCGATTTTTACCCGACAAAGCGATTGATTTGATGGACGAATCGGCTTCCAAAATGAGGATGGAAATCAATTCAAAACCCGAGGAATTGGATGTGTTGGACCGTAAAATCATGCAGATGGAAATTGAAATTGAAGCCATCAAAAGAGAAAAAGACAAAGCCCGGCTTCAAGCATTGAAAAAAGATTTGGCAAACGTAAAAGAAGAAAGAGATGCCGTGTTCAGCAAGTGGAGTAGTGAAAAAGAAATGGTCGACAAAGTACAAAAGGTCAAAGACGCAATCGAAAGTTGGAAATTGGAAGCTGCCAAAGCAGAACGAGAAGGCGATTATGGAAAAGTGGCAGAATTGCGTTATGGGAAGATAAAACAAGCCACTGAAGATTTGACCAAACTACAATTAGATGTAAGTAAAAACAAAGAAGGCGCATTGATCAAAGAAGAAGTGACTGCTGATGATATTGCAGAGGTTGTTGCGAAATGGACGGGCATTCCCGTGCAGAAAATGCTGCAAAGCGAACGGGAAAAACTCTTGGTATTAGAAGAAGAGCTTCATAAAAGTGTGGTCGGTCAAGAAGAAGCTATTGAAGCCGTTTCGGATGCAATCCGCCGCTCCAGAGCAGGGCTGCAAGACGAAAAGAAACCCATTGGCACCTTCTTGTTTTTGGGGACCACAGGAATCGGAAAGACCGAATTGGCAAAAGCCTTGGCGAACTACCTGTTCGACGATGAAAATGCGATGACACGCATCGATATGAGCGAATACCAAGAAAGACATGCTGTGAGCAGATTGGTCGGAGCGCCTCCTGGTTATGTCGGTTTTGAAGAAGGTGGACAATTGACAGAGGCTGTTCGAAGAAAGCCCTACTCTGTAGTTTTGTTGGATGAAATAGAAAAAGCACATCCTGACACATTCAATATTTTATTGCAACTACTGGACGAAGGCCGGTTGACAGACAACAAAGGCCGGGTTGCTGATTTTAAAAATTCCGTAATTATCATGACTTCAAACATGGGTTCAGACCGGATATTGGAACGCTTTGAATCTAGCAAAGGAGAAGACAGAGAAACTGTGGGTGTCAAAGCCAAAAGTGATGTCATGGAGGTGTTGAAACAAAACATCCGTCCAGAATTTTTAAACCGAATTGATGAGATCATTATGTTTACCCCGTTGAATCAAAATGAAATCAAGGATATTGTACACATTCAATTGAACAAGTTGTCGAAAATGTTACATGACAAACAAATTCATTTGGAAGTGACTGAAGAAGCGGTATTGGCCTTAGCTGAAAAAGGTTTTGACCCTCAATTTGGTGCGAGACCTGTCAAACGTGTCGTGCAAAAAGAGGTGCTCAATGCACTCTCCAAAGAGTTGTTGTCAGGAAATATCAAAGCCGAACAACACATTGTTTTGGATGCTTTTGATGAGACATTTGTTTTCAGAAATAAGCAATAAACAAAACAAACTCCACAAGAACAAAAAAGAGCGTTCTTTCTCAACAGCGCGCTCTATTTTATTGATTTGCATGTTTTTATACCTGATAACTAGAAGCTCTCGTTATGGTTTTTCTTGTTAAAAAAGGCATCCTATTTCAATGTTCGTTGTTTTCTAAAAACAAAAAACAAACCGATAAGAACCAAGGGGATGCTCAGCCACTGTCCTGTATTGAGAAACCAATCGTTGCGTTCGTCAATCTGCGCTTCTTTTAAAAACTCTAAGAAAAAACGCAGGGACCAAAGACTGGCAAAAAAGAAACCAAAGAGGTAGCCCAATTGCTCTTTTTTATGGGTTTTCCAAAACAAACGCCACAAGACAAAAAAGAGGATCAGATAACTAAAGGCTTCGTAGAGTTGTGTTGGGTGTCTTGGAAAGTCCTCTCCCAGTTTTTTAAAGACAAAACCGAAGTTGCTTCCCGTAGGCTTGCCGACAATTTCAGAATTCATCAAATTGCCAATGCGAATAAAAAATCCTGCTAGCGCAACCACAATTCCCAAACGATCTAATATATAGAGTAGAGGTTTGTGAAGAATATTTTTACTGTAAAAGTAGAGCGCCGTGATGATTCCCACTGCTGCTCCATGACTTGCCAAGCCTGCAAATCCTGTAAATTGAAAATGGGGATAAAACCGAACGGGCAAGAGAATTTCTTCCAAATGCTCTTTGTAATACGTCCAATCGTAGAAAAAAACATGCCCCAAACGTGCACCCAATACAGTAGCCAGCACGGTATAAACAAATAGTTTGTCTAGTTTTTCAAGTGGTATTCCTTCGTGGATGAATATTTTTTTCATCAAAGTCAATCCAAATCCAAAGCCCAAAACAAACATCAAGCTGTAATAGCGAAGGGTAAAAAAACCAAGGTCGATTCCCAAAGAAGGATCCCATGTAATGTACAATGAATTCATTTGTTTCTGTTTTTAGTAGGTTTTGTTGTGTCCTCGTTTTTGTTACGGAACGGGATCGTAGCCATTTCCACCCCAGGGATGGCAGCGTACAATGCGTTTTACCGACAAAATTCCTCCTTTCAAAACACCGTGTTTTTGAATGCATCCGATTGTGTAATGCGAACAGGTAGGCTCAAAACGGCAGGTGGAATTTGTATAGGGCGATATTGCGATTTGATACAGTTTTACCAAAGCAATGAATGGAAATCGAATTGTTTTTTTTAAAAGACTCACTGTATGATGTATGAAGTTTCTTCCTTTCCGTCTTTAAGCTGTATGTTCAATTCCAGCAATGCATCGCGAATTTGGTCTGAAAGCGCCCAATTTTTTTGTTCTCGAGCATCTTTACGCAACTGAATCAAAAGTTCGATACTTCCTTCAAGTTGTGCAGAATGATCGTTTTCTATAGTGTCTTCTAGTCCCAAAACGTCAAAAACGAAGGCGTTAAAAACGGTTTGAAACCGCGTCAAGTCTTCGTGTGAAATGCGTTCGGATCCTTGGTGGACTAGGTTGATATAGCGCAATCCTTCAAACAGTTGTGCGATTAGGACAGGACTGTTGAAATCGTCGTTCATGGCTGTGTAGCAAGATTGCTCCCAAGCATGCAATACTTCTTTTGCAAGTGTTGGTTTCTCAGAGGTTTTTAATGATTTTAAGAGGCGTACTCCCTGCATCAACCTGTCAAATCCTTTTTCTGAAGCCTCCATAGCCGAACTGGAAAAGTCCAAATTGCTACGGTAATGAGCTTGCAGCATAAAAAAACGGGTTGCAGAAGGTGAAAAAGCCTTGCTAAGAAGCGGTGTGTTTCCTGAAAAAATCTCGTCGGGTAGAATATTATTTCCGGTGGACTTGGCCATTTTTTGCCCATTTAAGGTCAGCATATTTGCATGCATCCAATAGTTGGCAGGTGACTTTCCATGACTGCAATTGGCTTGTGCTATTTCGCATTCGTGGTGTGGGAATTTGAGATCCATTCCTCCTCCGTGAATGTCAAATTGTTCTCCAAGATATTTGGTACTCATCGCAGTACATTCCAAGTGCCAGCCAGGAAAACCGTCACTCCAAGGAGAAGGCCAACGCATGATGTGCTCTGGGCTTGCTTTTTTCCAGAGTGCAAAATCTTGTGGATTATTCTTTTCAGATTGTCCGTCCAAAGCTCTTGTGTTGTGGATGGAATCTTCGATATTTCTTCCTGATAAGATACCGTAATGCGCTGTTTTGTTGTATTTCAATACGTCAAAATATACAGAACCGTTGACCGTATAAGCAAAGCCTTTTTCTTGAATGTTTTTGATCAGTTCAATTTGTTCAAGGATGTGACCGGTAGCTGTGGGCTCAATACTCGGAGGTAGGTTGTTGAATTTTTGAAGGATTTGGTGAAAATCAACGGTATAACGCTGCACCACTTCCATTGGTTCTACCTGTTCCAAACGTGCCTTTTTTGCAATGCGATCTTCCCCTGTATCGGCATCGTTTTCCAAATGCCCGGCATCGGTAATGTTTCTTACATAGCGTACTTTATAGCCCAAAAATTTTAAGTAGCGAAACACTGTGTCAAAAGACACAAAAGTTCGGACATTTCCCAAATGTACGTTGCTGTAAACCGTAGGGCCACAAACATACATGCCAACGGAACCTTCGTTTAGTGGGGTGAAAACTTCTTTTTGTTTGCTTAAGGAATTGTATATTTTAAGCGAGGTTTCTATGTGTACATCCATCTTGATACGAGCGTGTCTTTTAAAGTAGGTAAAGATAAAAACAATTGGGACAATTTAAACAATCCTGTATTTTTTATTTGAACTTTGAAGGATCATAGGAAATCGAACAAGCACTGTGTCCGTTTGGTAATTTGTTGTAAATTTAACCCCGATTTCACACACTTAGAAAAAAATCAAAAAATGCGCAAAAAAATTCCAAATTACATTCAATATTTAGGACTTCAAATTCTAACCGTTTTTGTTTATGCCCTGATCAATCGCACTGTTTTTTATCATTTTTTTGCGCATACAGAAAATGTTTCTGCCAAACTGCTAAACGATGCTTTTTTGATTGGGATTCGATTTGATATCAAATTGGCAGTTCTCCTGTTTTTTCCGTTGGCACTTTTTATGTTGATTGTGAATACAAAATTCTTCCAACGTTCCTTTTATAAAAAACTCAGTAGCTTTTATGTGGTAACGGTCTATTTGATTGTGACGTTGTTTTATCTTTTTGACTACGGCTATTACAATTACCTCGATATACGACTCGATGCTACTTCCCTCCGATTTTTTGACGACATCCTTATTTCCACTCAGGTTTTGCTAGAAAGCTATCCAATCGTTGAGGGAGGGCTTTTGTTGTTGGTATTTTTGTTTGGGGTGTATAAAATCAATGCATACGCTTATACTAAGTTGACAGAAAAGACAGGTGAACTTACAAAAAGAAAGAAGATTGTGTTTGGAATTGCGCTGTTTCTTTCCCTGTCTTTTGGTGTTTACAACAGTTTTTCCCACTACCCTTTGCGGTGGAGTCAAGCTTTTTTTTCAAAACAAAATTCCGTCAATCAATTTGCTTTGAATCCCATTCTGTATTTTTTTGACAGTTTTGCGTTTCGAAATACGGGATTTGACGAAAAAGCTACAAGGGATAGCTATCCGGTAATTGCAAACTTTTTAAAGCTTTCAAAGAGCCCGCTTTCGTATGCGAGAACCGTTTCATTTTCAAATGCCCATGCCGTGAAGCCCAACGTGGTTTTTGTCATGATGGAATCGGTTGGAGCTGCTGGAATGAGTGCTTATGGCAACCCCCTCAAAAGTACTCCTGTCATGGACAGTTTGGCTGAAAAGAGTGCCCATTTCACGAATTTTTTCGTACACAAAGCAGGAACTGCGGCCAGTGTTTTTGCGAGTGTCACAGGTTTGCCAGACATCGACAGGGTCAAAACCGCTTCTCGAAATCCTTTGGTAATCGACCAACGGATTTTGTTTGACCAATTTAAAGGTTACCAGAAATTGTATTTTATCGGTGGCAGTGCCAATTGGGCTAACATTCGCGGGCTCCTTCAGTCCAACATTGTCGATTTGGAGCTTTTTGAAGAAGGGAGCTACGAGGTTGAAAAAAGAGCCGATGTATGGGGCATGGACGATTACGAATTGTTCAAAGAGTCCGACAAGGAACTTGCAAGAAAACACGCAGAGAACAAGCCTTTTGTGGCTTATATTCAAACCGCTTCCAATCACATGCCTTTTACAGTTCCTGACCAAAAAGAAAGCTACCGTCCACTGACAGAAGAAACTTTGGATCAAGAGGCATTTCAGAAGTCAGGATTTAAATCCATCGCGCAACTCAACGCGTTGAGGTATTTGGATTTTAACATAGAAGTTTTTTTAAAACGTGCACAAAAATCAGGCTATTACGACAACACAATTTTCTTGTTTTTTGGAGACCACAACACCGCTATGAACCCCTTTGATTACATGAAACGAAAGGAGTATGCATTGGGCTTGAGTGTACACCATGTGCCCTTTTTTATCCACGCACCTAACTATGTAAAACCAGGTGTTTTTGAAAAATACGGCAACTTGTTTGATGTGTTTCCTACAGCTGCCGGTGTCGCTAAAATTCCACACACCAACCATACGCTGGGGACAGACTTGTTGGCGCCTGGACGAACTCGTTCTGCGGCATTTCTCTACAAAAAAGTTTCTGGAGAACCCGCAATTCACCTTTTGGAAGATGACTTTTACTTTTCCAGAACACTGACTACAAATAAAACGGGACTGTACAAGTTGAATGCTGCCGAACTTGTGGATGTAAAAGACAAAAACCCAACAATCAATCAGCACATGGACAGTTTGGTTCAGGCCGTCTACCAAAGTAGTAAGTATCTGTATTACAACAACAAAAAGCTATTGAAAAAATAGCTTTTGTCAGGAGTTGAGAATTGTTCTTTGTGCTTTTAGAACCTAGTAGTCTCTAAAAATTGCATGCATCATTCTTTTCTTATCGTTGATGCTTTCTTCTAAAGAAATCATCGTCTCGGTTCTGTTGACCCCTGAGATGTCATCAATTTTAAAAATGATGTTTTTTGCATCTTCTGTGTCTTTGGCTCTAATCTTGCAAAAGATGTTGAACTTTCCAGCCGTTACATAAGCAACCGTTACGTTTGGAATCAGTCTCAAACTACTGATCACTTCTTTGGTCATGGATGTTTTCTCCAAGTAAACTCCAATATGAGCGATAAAAGCATAGCCCATTTTTTCGTAATCTAAAGTGAGCGTGGATCCTTTGATAATTCCCTCCTCTTCCATTTTCTTGACACGAACATGAATGGTTCCGGCAGAAACCAATAGTTTTTTTGCAATGTCTGTAAAAGGAGTTCGTGCGTTGTCAATCAACATGTCTAATATTTGGTGATCAACTTCATCTAAAATGTATTTTTTCATAGCTAATTAATTATCAGATAAAACGTAAAAATACAAAATTACTAAAATATTTTCACCAAAAATAGATTTACATTACGAAATATTCAAAAAATCATGTTTTTTAAAGGTTGTTTCTTCAAGTCAAGTTCTTTGTGGCCAATGTTGGCAGAAAGGTCGCCTCTTGCGGCTTCTTTTTTCTCCAAATGCACTTGCTTGTTTTTGACTATATAATCGTACTGAAAAGCAATATCTAATACCGTTCCTTCTTCTGTTAGTACATTTCTACAAATGATATCGAAACAATCGCTCGCATTATTAGGAATGCCAAAATAGGGTGCGTAGTTGGAGAAGTTATCTGTTTCGCTCAAGAAATAAAGACCTTGCAAGATTGCGTAAAAATTGAATTTTCGCACCAATTCTCGATCATAGTCGTCGTAATAATGACCCGCTTCAATTAAAATAGTGTTGTGGCCCATTTTTTGAAAATTGTCCCCAGTGGCGGTTGGGTAAAATTCATCCGTATAACGACCGATGTGATTCGGAATGAGCTCAGACAAGAGTGCATTCATAGAGCTAATTACGCTCATGGTTTCTGTACGTCCCTTGGTCAAAGTTCGCTTTAAGTCTTCAGATGGTGCTAAAAAAGAGACAGCAGCAGGGTTTTTGGTGCCCTCGACGTTGAATATGGTTCGTTGGTCGTGAAGGTTAAAACAAAATTCAGGATTGAAAGTGTCCAACAAATTACGCAAAAGCTTGCTTTCCTTGGCAACCAAAGCTACGGCATCCCTGTTCAAATCAATCCCATTGGCATTGACACGTGTAAAGGCATCGGCTCCGTCAGGATTTAGTATGGGCACAAAAACAAGGCTGCACTTGTTTAGAACAGCTGCTTTTATATGGACTAAGTTTTCAGGACCGTCTAGGAACTTAAACAAGTCAAACATCGCTTTGGTGCCCGTGCTTTCGTTCCCATGCATTTGAGACCAAAGCAAGATTTTTCGTGACCCATTACCAATTTGAACAGAATAAATGGGGGTGTTTTTTTCTGAGCTCCCTAATTGTTTGATTGAAAACAAGGAACTGTCCATCGCGTTTAACAACGGAGTGATGGTGTCGCAGAGAATGCGACGTCCAGAAAGCGCTTTTTCATAATGGTTCGCATACCAGTTTTCTATGAGTGACAGGGGTATTTTTTTCATATTACAAATGTAAATAATCTTGTGTTTACAAATGTAATTATCTCCGACAAGCTTTATGTTTAAATATGTAAACAAATTTCACTTGCGCTCCCAAAGAGGTTCTTCCCTTGTGTTTCATTTTCTAACAAAGGTAGTAATAACAAGCTATATTATGTTTAAATTATTGTAAATGAGTCTTTTGAATTTACCTAAGTAAAGTTTTAGTTTAATAAATAATCAGTTCTTAAAAATAGATTTGCCCTGTGAGTAAAAAAAACTACATTTGTAAACACTCAAATAAGTTACA
>TARA_B110000967_G_scaffold143434_1_pt1 | contig 14307 bp, 7 predicted proteins | sample TARA_B110000967 | Tara Oceans TARA_B110000967 (sample SAMEA4397903) | marine metagenome | biome: Polar Biome; feature: [DCM] deep chlorophyll maximum layer (ENVO:01000326); material: water (ENVO:00002006), including particulate matter (ENVO:01000060) such as... | depth 35 m
TGTTTTACCGAAGCTGGTGACTGTTTGCCCATACATCGCGATATACAGTAAGACTCAAGACTGACACTTTCTTTTTGCAAGCAAAGGAACTGGCGCAAAAGTACCCGGCGACGGAACTAAGAGTGCGCCTGGTGGTGCGTATTTCCCATTTAACACATTCCGCCTCCCTGATTGCCCATACAAGACTGACTTTTCTTTTCACAATCTCAGAAAGGCGCGTACTGGGACTTTGAAATGAAGGAAGCCCAGGTGGTTGGGGCGGGGATGTACCCGGTGTGGACGGAGAAGAAAATGACGGACGTTTCGTACCTAGCTTGCGCCGCGTATCTCCTGGTAAGGGGCTTTCCCACACACCACATTAAGAGACGACTGATTGCCCATACGAGACTGACCTGACATTTATTTTCCCAATCGCAAGGAAAACGTCGGGTACCTCCCGAAACCGGCGTTTGCCACGCACAACGCGCGAACGGTGGCGGATATCCTGGCCATGACGAACGGCCCGGGAAATTTTGAAGCGATGGGGTGCGAGTTCCAACGCCTGCACGGCATGGGCGAGTCTTTTGATTACCAAGGCCTGCCCACGCGGGTGTACTCCCCGGTGGGCAAGCCCGATGACTTGCTCGCGTATTTGATTCGTCGGCTACTGGAAAACGGCGCCAACTCCAGTTTCCTGAAAAGCCTGGCGCAGAAACGAGACGACCTGATGAACGTGGACGTGTTGGAGGAGTCCTTTCTCGCGGATTTAGAAGCGGGGGAGTTCGGGGCGGAGGCCAGCCTTACCGCTGCTGCCGCAACTGCAACGGGCGGTCTTCCGTCGTCGCCCCGGGATTTGTACCGCGGACACCGCCTCGCCGCGCGCGGCGTGGATTTCGAACGGCCCAACTTTCCCGTTTTGTTCGCCGCCACGGAATCCTTCGTTCCGGCTCAAGGGAACAACGCGTTTCAATTCGTGGACGAGACCGACTTAAAGTTCAAGGAGATGATTCAATCCCTGAAACACAAGAAGTTCGTCTCCGTGTCTGGGGATTCGTACGTCGAGTCGGTTACCCGGCGCGCGAGGTCCGTATTTTATTTCCCAAATCCAGGCACACTGTTTGCCCATACAAAACTGACACTTTCTTTTATTTATCTCAGCGCGCTTGACACCGCGGCTGATTTGATCGAACGCGACAACGTCAAACTTTCCAAGATGATCATGGAAGAGGCTGGGAAAACGTTAGTTGACGCCGTGGACGAGGTCCGGGAGTGCGTCGACTTTTTCCGGTTCTACGCGCACCGAGCGCGGGAAACGCTGTTGACGCCGCAGGTGTTACCCACGGTTACCGGGGAGAGTTGTCTGTTACGCGCGCAACCCAGGGGGCCGTGGCTGTGCGTCGGGCCGTTCAACTTCCCGTTCGCAATCGTGGGCGGGTTAGCGTCCAGCGCGTTCGTTGCGGGGAACCCAGTGGTGATTAAACCGCACCCGTCAACGCCCCGGTGCGCCATGGCGCTGGCTGACATTCTGACCGCGGCGGGGGCGTCGCCTGGCGATATCACCGTCGTGGTGGATGACCCTTCTAACGGCGCGGGCGCGGCGCTTGTGAAGTCAGGCGCCTTCGCCGGGGTTTCTTTTGTCGGGTCGTCGCAAGTCGCGAGTAAAATAAACCTGAGCCTTGCTCAACTCTCCGTGGACAACGAAACGCCACTCGCCAGGCTCGTCGCGGAAACCGGCGGCCTCAACGCCCTGGTCGTGGACGCCAGCGCGTTACCTGAGCAAGCCTGCGACGCCGTGTTGCGGTCCTTCGCGCAAAGTGCGGGCCAGCGGTGTTCAAGCGCGCGGGTGTTGATTCTGGACAAAGGCGTGAAGCACGAGTTGCTCTCCATGGTGAACGGGGGTTTGGAAGCGCTGCGGGTGAGCTGCGACGTTTTGAACACCTCGACGGACGTGGGGCCCCTTATTTCGCGGCAAGCTGCGCAGAAAGCGCACAAGCACTGCGAAGAGTTGACCCGAAACGGGTGCGTGGTCGTGGCGCGGACGATCGGGACGGACGACTTGCAAAACGGCTTGTTCCACCCGAGAGTCATTGATTTGAACCCCGATTCCGGAACCGTATCCACGACACAGGCCCTTGATCTGATTGACAAGGTAAGGGCCTTTCCCACCCAACACATTCCGCCTCCCTGATTGCCCCCACCAGACTGACACTTTCTTGTGATTCGCACAAGGAAATCTTCGCCCCCGTGCTTCACGTGGTGACCTACGACGGCTCGCGTGAACAGTTGCGCCAGGTGTTGGACGGGATGAACAAAAAAGGGTTCGCGCTTACCGGTGGTGTGATGACGCGGTGCGCGAGCACGAAGAAGCTCGTGACCGACACCCTGAACTGCGGCAACTTCTACGTCAACCGGGACGTGGTGGGGGCGGTGGTGGAGAGCCAGCCGTTCGGGGGGCACGGTCTTTCCGGGAACGGCGCGAAAGCCGGATCCGAGGCGTACTTGGAGCAGTTCGTGTCCAGGAAAGTCATAAGCGAAGACACCACCGCGGCGGGTGGTAATGTGGAGCTCATGCGAGGCACCTCGGCGTGAGTGACGCGTACTTTAATTTGAATCGCCGAAAGCGGGCGGCGAGGGTATTTGACGTGCGCGTCAGATGCCCTACTAAAAAGGGGAGCGTTCTAAACGCCGAAAGCGGGCGAGGGTATTTGACGCGCGCGTCAGATACCCCACTAATAAGCAAGGTGCCGAGAGATACCTCACCTTAAGGTATCTCCCGGCACCTTCATGAAGTGTGTTGAAATACAACAAATAAATTCGTTACGGTGTGCGCAAACCGTTTCTTTATTTCTTCAGCGCGACTTCGGGTTCGTTTACCGCGCGGACGTACACGGCGTCTTCGCGACGGCCGGCGTGTTGATTTGGGTTTTTCTCATTTTTTCTCTCATCGCTCACCGCCACGGCCATTCGCGTCCCGTCCCCACTAAACGCCACTCCACTAATACCACCTCCGTACCGCTCACTCTGCCACACCCGCTTCTTCCGGACCCCGTCCCACGTTGCCACGAAGCCATCCCCTCCCGCGGTGGCGAACGCGCCTGATTTGTGAAACGCGGAGCCGTTTACGGAGTGCGGAACCGTTTCTTTCGCGTTTTCGGAGGACTCGCGAGGTTTCGTCCGGTGGCACTTGAACGCGTACGTGTCGCTCGCCTGTTCTGTCTCACCGAACCGTTCCCACGCCACGCGACCCTCCACGGAGGTGTTGACGAACCCCAAACCATCAGGGGACACTGCTAAAGATCGCGTTTGGTGGCTCAACACCGACGCGCGGTCGAACTCGAACACTCCGGTTTTCATGAACTCTTTCGGAAACAGCGACACGACCCGGCCGCCCGCGGTCGCGATGACCAACCGAGTCGGTTGGTGGTTTTTTGAGTCAAGGTCTTCTTGAGGTATTTCATCACTCTGTTCCCTTGCTTTGTGGTAAGCACTGAACAAAGCCATGGCGTGTGCTTTCCCGGGAAGCTCCGCGGAACGCACGCATCGCTTCTTCCTATCTTCTTTTAAATCCCAACACTTCACGACACCATCCCAACCCGCGGAAAACACCAGCCCGGTTTCGGGATCGAGGGCGACGCACCGCACGGTTTCCGCGTGCGTCCCGACCACGGAGCTAATTCCGCTGGTAATGCAGTGGTACGTCAGGGCCTTGGAAAGCCCCGCGCTGACCACGGCGAGTTCGTGTTGCCCGACAAAGCACGCATCCAGCACCGGGGCGGTCGTTTCGAAACGGCACGCCATGTTGGAAGATCCGTCACCTGCCACGTCGTGTACGGTAACGGTGCCGTCCCAGCTCGTCACGAGCAGCGCGTCCCTCGATTTCGCGAAACTCAAGCTTGTGATCCCGTCCCCCGGGGGGTCGGTGACCGGGATGCCCAGGCCGGCCATGGTTGGACCCCGGGACGCGCGTGTCGTGAAAAATGCGGCAAAGATCGGGGAAGACGTTTCCCCTCGAGGCTGGCGAACTGAAGGTCGTGGTTCGTCCCTCGTTAGCATATAGTCGGCAACTTTTGTACTTGTGTTTATCACTTCTTCGGACTGGCCACCACTCGTCAAAACACACGACTGTCCAGAAGAAATAAAGACAGACCTCCGCTGCCAAGTTTCTTATTGTTTTGCGCCCGTCGGGGACCCCCGGCGCTTTGCCCGGACGCGGTATGGCGCCCAGAACGTACCGCATGTCTGGGTGTAAGGAGGCGCCGGTGTTCCACCCCACGCTTGCGGAGTTCGCGGACCCGTTGCGGTACATCGCGAGCATACGCGCGGTGGCGGAACCTTGTGGTTTGTGCCGGATCGTCCCGCCTGACGGGTTCGTGGTTCCTTTCAATCAAGACCGGGCCTCGTTCACGTTCAAGACCCGGGTGCAGACGGTGACCGAGCTGCAGCTTCGTGTTGCGAAAGGCAAGCACCGGAGCTGGAGAGTAGAGTACGTGGAGTTCATGCAGACGCACGAACACCAGACCGTCACCAGGTGGCCGGTGTTCGGAGGCCGCAAGCTTGACCTTCGCGTGTTGTACGAATCCGTGGTGGCGAGCCAGGGCGGTTTCGACCTGGCGTGTCGCGGCAAGCTGTGGCGAACGATCGCGAGCGGGCTGGAGGGAACCGACGCCAGCGCCTCGGACGCCTCCGCGCTGAAACAACTGTACCAGAAGTGGCTGCTACCCTTCGAGACGCACAAAAAGCGCACCGCGACGCTGTCGCCCGCGAGCAAGGCCAAGGAGGCGGCGTCCACGAAGAAGGAAAAGGAGGAGGAGCGTCGACGGGAAAAGGCTTCCGCTGCGGCGGCCGTGGAGCGCGCCTCCGCGATGGAACAGCCGTCGGAAAAAGAAGAGGACCTGCTCGAAGCCTTGTTCGAGCTCGGGAACGTCGCGGAACCGCCGCCGAAGCGCCTCAAGCTGGAGATGGTACGCGCGCGTGGAAGGTCCCGCGATCCACGCGATTTTCTTTTTCTCCTTTTTCTCGTGTTCGCGATCGTCACGACGCGACGCCTCGTTGCCTTTCCCGCGACCGCCGAGGGTGCACGGCGCGTGCGTGGACGCGACAGACCGGTCGCGTCCACGCGCGTGTCGAGAAACATCGCGCCACGCCCACCCATTTCCTTCGAACCACGATTTCGACACCCCCGTCCCCCCCGCGCGTCGTCTCGCGCGGTCTCCTTTTCTGACTCCCTCGCTGACCAACTGCCACTGTTTTTTCATCACCTCCCTCCCTCTTCCTCCTCCAATCGCGCACAGGGCCTGGAAGAGGTGGCGCAGCAGCTGGAGGCGTTCGGGTGCCAGAACTGCGGCGGTTCGGCGCACGAGGATTCCATGATCCTGTGCGACGGATGCGACTTTGGGTACGTTCGTTCGTTGATGACCACGGCCGCGGAGGGAAACCTCCGAGGTGCCCCGTCATCGATTCGTGGTCGCTTTTCTGCAACGCGAGATTTTTGGCGTTTTGGCAAAAACCCAAAAGAAAAAAGAAAAAAAGAAACTGACATCCACCCCACCCTCTTTCCTTTCCCCCCGCACTCCAAAGGTACCACACGTACTGCCTCGCCCCTCCCCTCACATCAATCCCCGCTGGGGACTGGTTCTGCCCCGACTGCATCGCCCTCGCGACCCACACCGATGACTTGGGGTTCAACACCGGCAAGGCGTTCACCGTGGATGAGTTTGAAACGTCGTGCGCTAAGTTCGACGAAAGGTTCTTTGCCAAAAACGGAGACTCCTCCGCGAGCGGCAACCAAAAGCCGCCGCTTCCCGAAATCGAGGAACACTTCTGGCGCATGGTCGAGGAAGGGACGGGCGGCAGCAGTCACGGGGACACCGTTGATGTGCACTACGGCGCTGACGTTGACACGTCGACGCACGGCAGCGCGTTTCCGCGAGCGTGGGATGTCGATCACGGCGCCAACCGCGGGGACCACGCAAACGCCGCCGCGCTTTGCGCTTGGAACCTGAACAACATCCCGCACCACCCGTCGGTGTTTAAGTCACTTACCCGAAAAGATTCAAACGCGCGTTCAAGCACACGCGCAAGCACTGGCGGGATGGACGCCTCCGACGACGACGACGACGAAACCGACCGGGTCTCGCTGGACGGCGCGCCGCCGAGCGATGGCGAACACCGTTCGCTTTTGCGCCGCGTCCGTGACCACATTCCCGGCGTGCTTGTCCCGTGGCTGTACTTCGGCTCCACCTTTTCCTCCTTCTGCTGGCACTTCGAGGACCACGCTTTGTACAGCATGAACTACAACCACGTTGGCGCGGCGAAGACGTGGTACGGCGTGCCGGGCACAAGCGCGGAGGCGTTCGAGGAGAGCTTCAAAAAAGCCATGCCCGATTTGTTCGCGGCGGCGCCGGATTTGTTGTTCCAGCTCGTCACCATGTTGTCCCCGTCGTGGCTGACCAAGGACAACGTCCCGGTGTACCGAACGGACCAACACGCAGGCGAGTTCGTCGTGACCTTTCCCAGAGCGTACCACGCGGGGTTCAACACCGGGTTCAACGTCGCCGAGGCGGTGAACTTCGCGCCCCCTGATTGGCTCCGGTTCGCGCGCTTCGGCGTGGAGCGGTACCGGGAGTTTCACAAACCGTCCGTGCTTTGCCACGACGAGCTGCTTTGCGTCGCCGCGCAGGACAGCTTGATTGGCCCGGAAACCGCGAAGTGGCTGCTGGGTGACTTGAAACAAACGCTCGCGGAGGAACGGGCGGGGCGGGAGAAACTGTTCGCGGACGGCGTCACGCGGAGCCGGCGGTACGTCCCGAAGAAACTCGTCGCGAAGGCGGCGTTGGCACAAACCAAACTGGAACGCAAACAGGAAACCATGCAAGGAACGCCGCCCGGTGGCAGGAAGAGTAAATACCCTCCGAACGCGGAAAAGATGGAAGCGGGTGAAGACGGGGGAAAGGCCTCCGCGATCGTTCGCGACGACAAAAGCGTTTGCGACAAAAATGCAAACGGCGCGTACGACCGGGAGTGTACTATTTGCCGATACATCCTGCACCTGTCCGGGGTGGCGTGTACGTGCAACCCCGACCGCCCGGCGTGCTTGCGGCACAGCGCCGAGTTGTGCGACTGCCCGAACTCGAACAAAGTTCTTTTTTACCGCAAATCCATCGCGCAGCTCGAGAGGTTGGTGCGAAGTGTGGAGCGTCAGTGCGGGGGTAAGAAACAGAAGGGCGCCAGTTTGGATGCCAAGTCCGCGACCAGCGCGAAAGCTCGGTCACGGAAATCGCAGCTATGGGTCAAGGACGCGAAGGCGGCGCTGGCGCAGAAAACCCCGCCGCTAGCGCCCGAGGCTCTGGAAACCATTCTTATCGCGTCGGAAGAGTTCACGTGGGCGGGTGAGGACATGGACGACGCGCGCGGAGTCGCGCACAAAGTGTCCCTCGCGATTGCGTTTCAACGGGAACTTGGTGTTCTGAAGAAACGAATCGACGCCACTTTGAACAACGTGGACGGCGGCGAAACCGCGGCAGTCGCGTGGCAAGAACAAACCGTGGACGACGCGGATATCGTCGTCGCCGCGGCGGCGGGGGCGCCGGTGCGCGTGCGCAGAAACGGCAAGTACGTGGACCGTGAGACGGACGCGGAGGCGGCGGCGAGACGAGTGGCGGAGGAAACCGCGAGTGCTGCGGCGGAGGCGAAGGTTATCAGGGACGTGGCGGCGGCGGCGATTGATCTCCAAACGCCCGTTAAGATGGAGGATTCGGACGTGAAAGATGTGAAGGAGGCGCCCGCCGTGGCGCCGCCTCGGCGCATGACCCTGCGTCGTCTGAGGGAGCTGCTGGACGCGGCGCCGTTCCCTCTTCCTGATTCCGACTCGGAGGCGTTCTCAAGCGCGCTCGCGGCTGGCGAGGACCTGGAACTGAGAGTCGCATCCGCGCTCGCGGAACGGCCGTTCCCGAACCCGAAGCGGTGTATATCCCTCGCCGCGGAGACCACCCGCGGTCCGCTGGAGGTTACGTCCGCGAAACGTTTACGCGAAACCGTCGCGGCGGCGCACGCGTGGAGCGAGCGTTTGCGGAAAACGCTTCCCGGGAAGAGACACCGCGCAGCGCGCACCGAGCTTCCAAGGGCCTCTGACTTGCACAAGCTTCGTGCGGATGCGAAAGCCCTGCCAGTGCAGCCCAACGACCTCGCGTCTTTGGACGCCGCGCTTTTAGAAACAGAGACGTGGATTGAAAAAAGCAGGGCGCTGCTGGACGCGGTGGACGCTGACCGGTTCACCATTGACTCGGCTGAGTTACTGCTGCAAGAGGGCCAGTTGTTGCCTGTGGCGTGCGACGAGGTGGACGCGGTTGCCACCGCGGTCGCGGAGGCGAAGACGTGGGACGAATCCGCGCGCGTCGCGGATGAGGCTGACGCCGCGCTTGCGGTTTTGAAAAGGCTCCTGGCCCAGGTGGTCCGAATTCCAAAAGAAACCAATACCGCGAGTACTTTGGAAGAAACCCCCGCCCTGACCGTCCGTACTCCGGACGAAACCGAAACCTTTCTCCTGGTGCTTCCCGACGAAACCGACGCGCTACGCGAGCGCATTCGGGTGCGGGAATGGGCGGACCCGGCGCGGCGAATCGCGGCGGGGAAACCGGCCGCCGCGAGCCTGGGCGAGATTCGCGCCGCGGTCGCAGAGGGCGCCGCGATTTTAGAAGGAACAGGGGCGTTTGTTTCGGGACCCGACCCCGACGAGACGGAACGAGCGAAACTGGAACAGCAGGCTTACCGAGAAAAAGAAAAAGCTGACGCGCAGAAGGAAAAGAAACGAGGTGGCAGGAAGAAAGCGGGCAACAGCGGGTCGGTTGTTGCTGAACCTCTTGTTGTGCAACCTCCACCGGTAACGTTACCCGCCGTTTCCGACGACCGCGTGACCGATTTCGAGCGCGCTCTTCTGGAGCGCCTGCGTCTGTGCGTTTCTCTCGGGGAGGTTTGGGAAACAAAAGCGGGTAAGATTTTACGGGACGCGAAAAAGGAGGGACGCAAACCCACCCTTGTTCCCCTGGAGGACGTGGAGAAGCTCGTGAAGGAGTCCTTGGCAATCGCCGCGACCTTGGCTGGCGCGAGCGAGCTCACGGAACTCACATCGGAAGCGAGGAAGTGGAGCGAGAAAGCGCAGTCGTGTTTGAAAGGGAAACAACTCACGCGGCGCGGGGCTTCGTCGGTGGAACCGAAACCCACGCTAGCGCACGCCGAGCGCTTAATCAGAGACGCGGGGAAGTTCGTTTTCTCCATGAAGGAACTGGGTTTGCTTCAGGACAGGGTTGTGAAGGCGAAGGAGTGGGGAGTTCGGGCGGAGGAGGTTTTGGACCGGTGGCGAGAAGAAGGCGCCGAGGTCACGTTCAACGAAATCATGGCAACGCACGACGGATTCGGGTTGGAGCTCCCGGCGGCGACGGACGTGCGTGCGTTTATCGGCGCGCTGGAGTGGGAACGTGAGGCACGGGACGCGCTCGCGCTTGGCGGTGACGGCCACGAATACAACGACGACGACAAACCCGATGTCGAGGTGTTACAAGACCTCCGGGACCGAGCGGGCGAGCTGGACACCGACATCGCGGAGGAGATGGAGCAGACCCTGTTGGAGCAGGTTAAGAAACGCTTGGCGATGTGCGACGAGTGGCTGGCGCGAGTGGAGAAGACGTTAAAATTCGCGCCCACAGCTACCACCACGGATGGCGAAACCAAGGAGAACACAACGACAAGCACCACCTCGTTGCGCGAGAAGCCCAAGCCCGTGTCGGTTGACCGAGGGCCCGCCGCCGACGCCAAGGTGGATGCGGAAAAAAGACCCACGCCCGAGACGGTGCGTTTGTTAGTGTTGGAGGGCAAAAAGCTCCCCGCCGTTTCCAAAAAAGTCGCCGAACTGGAAACGCAGCTGGAGGAACACCTGGGGTGGGTTCTGGAGGCGCGAGTTTTGTTGGGGCCGCCGGCGCCCGAGCCCACGGATTTGGAGCGCGAGCGAGACGCGGCGGCGGCGATGGAGGAAGCCGTTGTTCGTGAGGAGGAGCTGGCGGAAGAAAAGAGAGCGCGGCGCGCTAAGGACAAGGACAAGCGACGGTGGGGGCAGGGGAAAACCGGAAGGCACGGGGTAAAATCGGCTGGCGGCGGAGGCGCGAGCGAAACGCCAGGGGATGCCGACTCAGCGGTGGACAAAGCTCGCGTCGCGCGGCGCGCGAAAACCATCCTCGCCGCGGTCGCGGTGACTCTTGAGACACGAAAAGAACAAGAAGAACAAGAAGAACAAGAAGAACAAAAAGAACAAGAAACCGGTCACGAAAACAACAGGAGTAAACGGAAAAAAAGACCCGAGATGAACGACGTGCTCGCGCTTTTGCGAAAAGGCGAGTATTCCCAATCACCACATTCCACTGACTGATTGCCCATATGAGACTGACATTTCTTTTATTTCAATCAGGCGAGTCCCTGCCGTTCAAGTCGGAGGAGGGCGCCGCCGTTTCCGCGACGGCGGCGGCGGCGGTGGCGTGGAGTGACAAACTGCGGAAAATGCTGGTGCGGCCGCGGTCAAGCGCTGGCGCGCACGCCGTGGCGGTGGAGGACACGCACACCGCACTCAAGATGATTACACAAAGCATAAGAAACGCGATCCACGACCTGGAAGGCACGGGCGAGCCCCCCGAGCACGAAGAGGGGCAGTTTTGTTTGTGCCGCCTTCCCGGCGGGAAAGAGATGATCGGGTGCGACATCTGCGGCGACTGGTACCACCTGCGGTGCGTCAGCGTCACCGCGGCGTACGCGCGGAACGCGAAGCACTACACGTGTCCTGTGTGCCGCGCCGCGCAGGTTGACGGGGACGTGTTTGAAATCAACAAGCCGGACGTGACGCACAAACACATCCACCGCACGCGGCGGCCGGCGCTGGCCAGCCTGGGCGAGGCGTTGTTAGAAGCGGTCAAGTTTCGAGGCAAGCCGATGGAAGAGGATTTGCTTGTTGAGGTGTTCACCCTGCACCAACTTTGGCGAGCCGCGGTGGTGAGTGCGAAGCAGCGCAGAGCGGGGGTGGCGAAAATCGAAACGGTCGCGGCGCAGGCGAGGGCGGCGTGGGAAGCCGCCGAGGCGATCGCGTCGGTTCCCCGAAGCGAACGAACCAAACGCGCCGACGGCGTGCGCGATCGCGCCGCCGCGGTGCAACGCGCGCAGGTGCTTGCTGGCGCCACTGCGATGGCCGCCGCGCTTCTTGGCGCGGGCGGTGGAGGGACCGCGGCTGCCGCGATGGAAGCCACCCAGCGGGTCGCCACTCTGCCCCCAGAGCAACAGCTGGACGCCCTCGGGCAGCAAGTCGCCGCGGCGGCGGCGATCAAGCAGCAGCAGCTGATGCAGCTGAAAGGCGCCGTGGCGGCTGCGGCGGCGGCCGGCTTGGCGGGTGGTGATAACTCCCAAGAATCAGTCGCCGCGGCCGCGGAAAGCGCCTCCCCATTCGAACAGCTTCTCATCGCGCAGCTCCAGGAACTCGGAACCTTCGTGCACCAGCTCGCCAACTCTCAGCAGCACATCCAGGCGCAGCTGTCCTCGGCGGCGCCAAACGACGCCGCCGCGCAGCAGTACCAGGTTGTGATCCAGGTCATGATGTTGCAGCAGCACTACGTCGCGCTTAGCAAGCAGCAGGACGTGCAGCTCGAGACGCTGGGGTCGGGTTTGCTGGAGCAGCAAAGGGTCGTCGCCGCAGCCGCGGCGGCGGCGATGGAGCAGGACGAAGAGGAGGTTGAGGTGCCGATTGAGCAGGTGGTTCCGCGGGAGGCGGTTGCGACTGACACGAATGCAGAACACGCGCGCGACGCGAAGAAGGCGAATGTCACGACTGACGCCGAGACTGATGCTCCAACGACTGACGCTCCAGGTGATGCTCCAGGTGAAGTCAACGCGAATGCCCCAACTGACCCGGCTCCGGTGGACCCCACGCCGGAGACCACCCCGGCGGAACCCGCCCCCGCCCCAGCGTTTTCCTCGGTGCGCAGAAAGAAAGCCCCCGAGGTCCCGTCGCAAGCGGAACTGGAACTCACCGCGAAGGCTACGTTTTTGAAATCCATCGCGGATACGCAAAACGCGATCCTACTAAAACACACCACCCCGTCACCGAAACGGCAAATGCTCGCGGGCCTGAAAGGCGCGCTTGCGATGGAAATAGAACACGACCCCACGGAACCCGAGCTGCCCATTTTGCTGAGGGAAACATGCGGCGCGGGGTGGGTGCGACGCGCGGAAGGCGCGCTGGCGTCGGTTCCGGGAAAAATCCTGGAGGCGTTTTCGTGCGAGATTTTCGAGAACGAAAACGAGAAAGCAGGCGATGACAACGTTTCCAACGTTTCCTCCGAGGAAAACGCCATTTCGTCCTCCGCGAATTACCCGAGCTACCCTACGTTGTCTACCTTAACAAAGTTACGAGAAACCGGCGTCGCGTGCGGTATGATCGTTCCAGGAAGTTCACCCGAAACGGCGCCCAACTTGCAGGGGCTTCAGATTTTCAATTTAGAGCGTCTCGGGCAGCTTTGGCTGGATCGCGCCGCGGACGCGGTTGACAAGACCCGGGACGTCCCGGTGGACGAAGTCAAAGCCTTACTAACCGAAGGCAAGAAGCTCCCTATTAACCTGAAAGAAGAGCTCGAGGAGCTCGGCGAGCGGTGCGAGGTGTACTGCTTGTGCGCCACGTCCTACGACGCGCAGCGGCCGATGATTTCGTGCGACTGCTGCGAAGGGTGGTTCCACTACGAGTGCTGCGACATGGCGCCGCCGGCACTCGACGAGCCGGAGGACGAGTCCGTGCGGTTCAAGTGCCCGCCTTGTTGTGTTGCCGGTAACATCAAGTACGAGCCTTTCCGGCCGCCGCCCGACCGCGAAGCCATGGCGGTTGCGGCGAAAAAGAAAGCGGACGACTTGGCGAAACGCTTAGCGGAGCGAGACGCGAGCAGCGTCGAGAACGAAAACGAAAACGGTACAGAGGGAGGAGATGCCGGTGAAGAGAATGAAGGTCGGTCGGATAAAGAAGACCCCCCAGTGGAACCCGAAAAAGAAGCCGAAGAGGAACCCGAGAAGGAAGACCCCATGGACACCGAGGAAGGCGCCCGCCCGGAGGAAACGCCGAAAGAGGAACCGGAAGTCGTGGAGGAAGAACCTGCTCCGAAGGAAGAAGAGCCGAAAGTTGAAAAATCGGGGCGAGGCGCGCGGAGAAGCAGGCGATGACCTTTCCCGATGTTTGATCACTAGTTAGTTTGTTAATAATTGAAACGCATTGCTTATATACCAACACTAAGCATCGTTCTATTCCGTTTTATCCCACTTCGGGTACGCCTTTTTGTCGTCTTCGGTCAGCGCGCGCGTTGGCGCGAGTCGCACTTCCTGCAAAATCCTCGCGTTGACTGCGCTCACCGGGCGTCCCCACTTCTTTTTCCGCGGCCTCTTGACGATTTTCGCAACAGACAAAGCGTTGAGCAAGGAAACCTCATCTTCGATCTCGTTGGCGGTTTTTTCCGGGTCCGCCGATTGCGGGGAGTCTAATTGGTCATACAGGTCATCGATATCTTTAAGGCTAGCACCTTGGCCTTGTCCTGACCTTTCTAAGAGTTGCCGTAAGTAGCCTTGCCGTGAGTAATTAGGCACCAGTTTCGCCAAGTACAGCGCCCGCAAAGTTTTCTTCTCGGCGTCCGACAAGTTCCCGGAACAGTTTTTCGGCCCGCTTCTTTTTCTTCGATCTTGCACCGCGTGGTGCATGGCTAGCGAACTCGCCACTGAGACGTTTAAGCTTTCCGTGAATCCGCTCATGGAGATGTACACGCCTCCGTCCGCTAAGGCCTTGGCTTCATCAGAAACGCCTTCTCGCTCGTTGCCCAAAATAACCGCCGTGGGAATACTCCAGTCGTACTCCTCAAGCGGCTTCGCGTCGCCTGATTGTAAATAAATAAATGTCAGTCTCGTATGGGCAAACAGGGAGGCGGAATGTGGTGATTGGGAAATACGTACCTTCAAACACGGTGACTAACACGCGGTACCCCCGGTTTTTCAAATCCGCCACCGCGTTTGTGGTGCTTCGCCACTGATCAAGGTGCGTCCACTTCACCGCGCCTCCCGATGTGCGGCCTGATTGCTTGAACACCAGGCCTTCGTCCGAAATCACGCCCAAACAACCCACCCCTAAAGCCTCAGCGCTTCTGCACACCGCTAACACGTTCCCTATGTCGTAAACGCCCTCCAGCACGGGCATCAAGTCGAACGTCCTTTGGTCGATAACCGACTCCAGCCGGGCCTGTGATTGTAACGGAAAAGTGTCAGTCTTGT
>TARA_B110000967_G_scaffold25945_1_pt1 | contig 14185 bp, 15 predicted proteins | sample TARA_B110000967 | Tara Oceans TARA_B110000967 (sample SAMEA4397903) | marine metagenome | biome: Polar Biome; feature: [DCM] deep chlorophyll maximum layer (ENVO:01000326); material: water (ENVO:00002006), including particulate matter (ENVO:01000060) such as... | depth 35 m
CCCAGCCTTCTAATACCCAGCCTTCTAATTCACAGCTTAGCTTTCTCTTCTGCCTTTAGCTCTTTGCGCAGTACCTTACCGACATTACTCTTCGGTAGATCATTGCGGAACTCGACAAACTTGGGCACTTTGTAACCGGCCATATTGGCTTTACAAAACTCCTTCACTTGCTCAGCAGTCAGGGCCTCATTGTTAGCCACAACAAACATCTTCACCACCTCGCCTGCCTTAGGATCGGCAATACCAATAGCAGCGCATTCCAAGACATCTGGGTGCTGGGTTAAAGCCTGCTCCAATTCATTAGGGTAGACATTAAAGCCGGAGACAATAATCATATCTTTCAAGCGGTCGACAATTTTGATGTAGCCCTGCTCATCCACGGTGACAATATCACCGGTATGCAACCAGCCGTCGACAATCACTTCAGCGGTCTGGGCTTCACGCTGCCAGTAACCTTTCATTACCTGAGCGCCACGAACGCAGAGCTCGCCAACACCACCCACCTGCTGTTCAACACCGTTTTCATCCACCACCTTGATCTCGGTGCCCGGCAGTGGAATACCCGCAGTACCAATCTTTTCAAAACCCGATGGATTCATCGAGATCACTGGCGATGACTCGGTCATGCCGTAACCTTCACTGACCACACAGCCGGTGGCCTGTTGCCACTCATCTGCCACAGCATCCATTAACGCCATGCCACCCGAGAGGGTAATTTGTAACTTGGAAAAATCCAGCTTCTGAAACTTACTGTCTTGCAGAAGCGTAACAAATAGCGAATTTAAACCGCAGAATATTTCAAACTTTAATGACTTGATGGCACCGACAAACATCGGAATATTGCGTGGATCGGGAATTAATACACTGTGCCCACGAGTCGCTGGCATCAGTCCCATATTCAGCATCCAAGCATAGATATGGTAGAGGGGCAGCGGCGAAACAGTGGTGAAATGAGTCACCGAACGACCACCGGCACTGACCATGGCCATGGTCTGCGCCACATTGCTCATCAACGAGCCCTGAGTCAGCATCACGCCTTTGGAAACACCGGTGGTGCCACCGGTATATTGCAGCGCACTGATATCGTCGTAGGCAGGTGTATGCAGGGGATAAGCACTCTCTGCTGCCAGCATATCGTTAAATCCAACAATACCTTTAGAGGGTAAACTGGGGCGCTTACCGAGCACCTTAGTCACCGCGGTGAGCAAGCTTTTCTTCGGCTGTGGTAACAGATCGATAGCGCGAGTCACGACAACATGTTCGATGCCAGTCTCCGGGAGCGCTGCTTGCAGCGTGTCATAGAACTGATCCAAGACCACCACTGCTTTAGCACCGGAGTCGTTAAACTGGTGGACCAATTCACGATGGGTATACATCGGGTTGGTGTTGACGATCACTAGACCGAGCTTCCAAGCCGCTATCACCACAACCGGATATTGCAGTAAGTTGGGCAATTGCACGGCGAGACGATCGCCAGCTTCAAGCTTTAGCTGATTATGGAAATAACCGGCGATACGCTCTGCCAGCTGGTCAATCTCACCATAGGAGAGCGTCTGCCCCAAACAGGTAAATGCCGGTCGCTCTGCGGAATCAGCAACTGCCTGCTGCCACAGACCCAACAGTGAATCTGCTGCAAGCGCAGGTTGTTGGCTTGACAGCCCTATATCCAGTTGCGCTTTTTCAGCGGCTTGTTGAACGTTCATACCATTACCCACTCATTTTTTTTATTATTGTGACTGAAAAATCTCTTGCCCAAGCCTTATTTTGACAGCAGTTTCATGCCCTTCTCGAGACCGCCAAGAGTCAATGGAAACATCTTGCCCTCAACTAATTCACGCAACATTAGAATCGATGGTGTGTAATCCCAATACTGCTCCTGAACCGGGTTTAACCAGACCAGTTTATCAAAGGTCTTGGCCATGCGGTCCATCCACACATTACCAGGTTCAGCGTTGTGATATTCAACACTGCCACCGGGACTGTTAATTTCATAGGGTGCCATGGAGGCATCACCGACAAAAATCACTTTGTAGTCTGAGGAGTATTTATTCAGTACATCCTGAGTCGACATCTGTTCTTCGCGACGGCGATCATTGTCTTTCCACACATAGTCATAGAGGCAGTTGTGGAAATAGAAATATTCCAAGTGTTTAAACTCAGTTTTTGCCGCCGAAAACAACTCTTCACAGAGGCGCACATAAGGATCCATGGATCCGCCAATATCAAAGAAGATCAGTACCTTGACCGCATTGCGGCGCTCGGCAACCATCTTGATATCCAACATGCCCGCATTGCGTGCTGTGCTGCGAATGGTGTCGTCTAGATCCAACTGATCCTCAGATCCCTCACGGGCAAACTTGCGCAACCGCCGCAGCGCCACCTTAATATTGCGTGTGCCAATCTGTACAGAATCGTCGAGATCTTTAAACTGACGATCTTCCCAAACCTTCACCGCACTGCCCTGTCCGCCTTCACCGCCGACACGAATGCCCTCGGGATTAAAGCCGCCATTGCCAAAGGGTGAAGTACCGCCAGTGCCAATCCACTTATTGCCGCCCTCGTGACGTTCTTTCTGCTCTTCGAGGCGCTTTTTAAATTCTTCAATCAGTTTCTCTAGGCCACCGAGACTTTCGATTTTGGCTTTTTCTTCTTCGCTAAGATTTTTTTCAAACTCTTTGCGCAGCCAGTCCTCGGGTATCAGTGCTTCGATAATATCATCGAGGTTTTCGAGATTTTTAAAGTAGGCACCAAAGGCCCGGTCAAAACGATCATAGTATTTTTCGTCTTTGACCATGCAGGTGCGGGACAGCAGATAAAAATCATCCAGGGAGGCAAAGGCCAGATTCTGCTCCAGAGCCGCCAGCAAATCCAGCAGCTCTTTAATCGAAACCGGCACATTGGCTTTTTTCAAGGTGAAGAAAAAGTTAATCAACATAAGTGATAAAGCCTATCGGGCTTCGCGACGAGTCATAAATGCCAAGCGCTCCAGCAAGTGAACGTCCTGCTCATTTTTCAACAGCGCGCCGTAAAGCGGTGGAATCGCTTTAGTGGGATCGCGGTTAGTGAGAATATCCTCGGGAATATCATCCGACATAACCAGCTTCAGCCAGTCCACCAACTCAGACGTAGATGGCTTTTTCTTCAGGCCGGGAATCTTGCGTACATCAAAGAAGATATCCAGAGCCTCGTCCACCAGCTTCTTTTTGATCACGGGGAAGTGAACGTCAACAATGCGTTTCATGGTGGTGCGGTCAGGGAAGCTAATAAAGTGGAAGAAACAGCGGCGTAAAAACGCATCCGGCAGTTCTTTCTCATTGTTACTGGTAATAATCACGATAGGACGCTGAATCGCTTTAATGGTTTCACCCGTCTCGTAGACATGGAATTCCATGCGATCCAATTCCAGCAGCAGATCATTTGGGAACTCAATATCCGCCTTATCGATCTCATCGATCAGCAATACAACCTGCTCGTCAGCCGTAAACGCCTGCCACAACTTGCCTTTGTCTATGTAGTTGCTGATATCGTTAACTTTGTCGCTACCCAACTGGGAGTCACGCAGGCGTGATACCGCGTCGTATTCGTAGAGACCCTGCTGGGCTTTGGTAGTTGACTTGATATGCCAGGATATTAGTCGCTTGCCCAGTGATTTGGCCACTTCTTCCGCAAGCAGAGTTTTGCCGGTTCCGGGCTCACCCTTAATCAATAATGGACGCTGCAATGTCACGGCGGCGTTCACGGCCATCTGTAGCTCTTCGGTGGCTACGTAGTTGTCTGTACCTTCAAATTTCATAGAATCTAAATCCACATTTTGAGTTGGTAAATGAGTTAGGCGAACATAATAGGGTAAAAACCAGCAAAAAATCCGCCATTCAAGCAATTCTATCAGCCAGTCGCAGCCTCAAAGCCGTCTAATAAAACTGATGGGGCATGGTGCCGCTGTTAGGGCACTGTCTTCAAGCGAATCCGCGGTTAACTATGACCGCGGAGTACCGAAGGTAGCGCTGACGCCTCCAGATTTTCATCCCAACAGAGCGCTGCGACGAGGACATCATAAAATCTCTCAGCAGCCACAATCCAGCAGCGAAGCCATGGAGATGCTTTGCGATCAATCAGGGCCTGCTTATGGGTTTGTTATTTTCAGATTGAGAGAGCGCCCTGTCTGAGTGCAACGAGTTGCGCGAACGCTGAAAATGGCAAAGCCATAGGACCGATCGCAAAGGATCTTCATGGCTTCGCCCGCACCCAAGAGATCTCTAGTCGCTGCACTCTGCCGAGATGACCGCTAAAGGTCTCTGTGGAGATAAAACATTAAATAGATAACTGACAGTGACAAGCCTGCCACCCTAGCCAAACTCTTATTAACGAGCAGATTCAGATGACTGATCAGCACCGCTATTAAAATCAGTACCGCTATCAGCAGCATTATCAGCACCCGCAGAAACCAAAGGCTTAGAGCCAAACAGCTTCGCCCAAAGCAAACGCCCTACCGCATAGATCAGCAGCGCAAATATCAGCACCGCAATAATAGGTGCCAAGCCGCGCTGAAAACCCTCATTCGCACCGGACAGCAAAACCCCTTCATAGAGACTGACAAAAAACGCCGGCGCCAAATGAGCGTCATCGCGATAGGCCGTCACCGGAGTGAACAGAAAGGCTGCGGCAGTCAAAATCAGAACATGACGGACCACGGCAAAGCGCAGATTACGCAGCAGATACCAAAGAAACGACAGTAAAAATAGCCCACCAATCGAATAGGCAATCCAGCCCTGGAGATAATCTTCAGCGGTATACATAGTTAATTAATCCATCTAATAATATGGTCTTCAATATCATCGTCATGCACATGTAACTCGGAGGTCACCTTGCCGCGCAACGACGCGCCGTAACTGTGCATGGCCTCACGATCACCGGTGCGCAGATGATGCCACTCAGGCAGCGGCAGCCCCGCGGCAATCAGCCGATAGGAACAGCTCTGCGGCAGCCACTCCAACTTGTTCACATTGCTGCGATCAAGCTTGATACAGTCATCCACTATATTGTGACGCCCTGCATAATCAGAACAGCGGCAAGACTCGGTATCCAGCAACTGGCAACTGACATTAGTGTAATAAATCTCTTCAGTGTCCGCATCTTCCAACTTCACCAGGCAGCACTTGGCGCAGCCATCGCAGAGTGATTCCCACTCGCTATCATTCATCTCGGCGAGAGATTTGGTCTGCCACCAGGGCTGACTAGCCATTACAGCTGCTCTGTCAGTGGAATGGGCGGCGGTGGCATCTGCAAATAGAAACCCTGGCGAGCAATATCATCCATTACTTTTATCACATCCGCCCGAGCCAGCTTTTTAGTCGCCGCCAACAACATGGTGGTGACTAAGACCGGCTTGCCAAATTGATTCAGCAAAGCCTCTGGGACACGTTTAAAACCGTCCTCTCGGGACAGATAGAGATACATCTCTTCTTTGGTCGCGGTCTTGTAAATATCGCAGAGGATTTTACCAGCGATTTTCATAAGGCATCACTGCTATCGATTACTCGCTCTAGCGCCGGGATCACCATACTGCCCCGCCACCCATCAACCAATCGTGCAGGCCACTCCCGCTTGCCCTCAACGGCACTGCGCAGAATCGATTCCAACTCTTTCTTGTTGCACATCAACTCTTTGGGAATGGCCTGAGCCTCAGCCACTTCATTGATACTGACACGCATTTTTTTCATCACATCACTGACCGCACGGGACAGAGGCTGCGGCAACTCAGCGGGCAAATTATTCTCATCGACATTGGCAATTTCTTCCAGCACCTCTTCGCCAAAACGCTTCACTGAACGGGAGTACCAGTCTTCAATCTGGTGCAGCTGGCTCATCTGGGTCGGCTTGGTGTTCGCTAGATCGAGCAGCACATTGTCTTTGACTATGTGTGAGCGCGGTTTATCCAGTTTCCGGGCAGCCTGCTCACGCCATTCACAGAGGCACTTTAAAACCGCCAGTGACAGTGGATTAAGACGCCAAGCACCTTTAACACGCAGATAATAATCCAGGGCTTCCCGGCGATCTGCGGCAATCCGCTGTAGATCCAACATCTCTTCGGCAAACCAGCTCTGGCGCTTTTGCTGCTCGAGCAATTCCAGCAACAATTTATAAATTCTAAACAGATACAACACATCGTCCGCGGCATAGAGTTTTTGACGATCGCTCAGGGGACGCGCCAACCAGTCCGAGCGGGTATCTTCCTTGCCCAACTCGATCTGCAACATATTCTCCACCAGTCGCGCATAGCCCATGGAATAGCCAATATTGACAATCCCCGCGGCAATCTGGGAATCAAACAGCTTCTTAGGCCGCACCGAGAGCACCTGGTCAAGCACTTCCAGATCTTCACCACAGGAGTGAAACACCAGTGTCAGCTGCGGTGCATTAAGCAGCTGTGTCAAAGGTTGCAGGTCTGGGATAGCCGGCGTATCAATCAGCCAGCACTGCTCGCCATCGGATAATTGGATCAGCGCCAGCTTGGCAAAAAAGGTATCGCTGCGCATAAACTCGGTATCAATGGCCAACTCAGTAGCGTGCTGCAACTGCGCGCAGAGTTGGGCAAGCCGTTGGCTGTTATCGATCCAGTGGTTATTTGTTGTCATTATGATTATGCAATCCGTGGTCTGTTGTTCTTATTCTAGAGTGATTTACGGCTCTGTAAGGCCATATTTAAGGTGCCGCCATCGACATATTCCAGCTCACCGCCCATGGGCACACCATAGGCAATGCGCGACACTTCGACCCCTAGAGCCTTGGCCTTGTCGGCAATAAAGTGGGCCGTGGCCTCACCTTCAACGGTTAAATTAGTCGCCAGAATCAGTTCGCTGATATCGCCAGTTTTAAGGCGCTCCACCAGCTGATCTATACCCAACTGCTCCGGGCCAATACCGTCAATCGGCGACAGATGGCCGAGCAGTACAAAGTACTTGCCGCGAAAGCTGCCGGCCTGTTCGATGGCGTACAAATCCGCCGGATTCTCAACCACACAAATCTGATCTGAAAGCCTGCGTTCATTGCGACAGATCGCACAGACCTCGTGTTCAGTCAGCGTGCGACACTGACCACAGCGGCCGACTTTTTCTACCGACTCAATAAGTGCCTCGGCCAGACGCGTGGCACCAATGCGATCCCGCTCCAGCAGATGCAGCGCCATACGCTGTGCCGACTTATTGCCGACGCCGGGCAACACGCGCAGCGCGTCAATCAGTTGATCAATTAAATTCCCGTACACAGACTAACCTTATAGTTATGAGTTTCTATGAACTCTAAATTGGATTTTTTTAATGGCAAATTTAAAGCGTCGTTTCAAAAAGGCATTTTAAAGCCGGCTGGCAAATTCATACCGCCGGTCATTTTGCCCAAAGCATCTTTGCTCTGGGATTCCACTTTGCGCACCGCGTCATTAACGGCGGCAGCCAATAAGTCTTCGAGAAACTCCTTATCCTCTTGCATCAGTGACGGGTCCAGTGTCACTTTGCGCACATCGTGGCGACCGGTCATGATCACCTTGACCATACCTGCGCCGGACTCTCCGGTTACTTCAACATTGGCAGCCTGCTCTTGCATCTCTGCCATCTTGCCCTGCATCTGCTGGGCTTGCTTCATTAATTCGTTAATATCCATGGGGCTCTCTTCTCAATAATCTGGCTTTTCAATAATCTGATGTTTAAAAAAATCTGGGGGTTACTTTGTGCGACTAATCTATTGGCCGCACCGAGCGCTCATCGAGCACGCCGTCAAACAGCTGTTTAAATTTCACCACCGCCGGGTCCTGATTAAGACTATCGACTGCCTCAACCAAACGTTCGGCCTTCTCTCTAGTGGTGGCCGCACGAGGGGTCTCTTTTTCCGCCACGCCAAGGGTGATCTCAACGGTCACCGGCTGCTGAAAATAATCACTCAGAGCTTCACTAAACTGCAGCTGGTGGGGATCGTCATAGAGACTGTTGTGGTCGCTATCAATCAGAAAATTTAACTGCTGACCATTGCGTCCCAAGTACAGGCAGTGGCTGGCAATCTCACCCAGTGAGGCACCAATACTGAGCTGGCGACGCAGCTGAATCCAATTTTCTGGAGTAAACCGTTCCAGCGCAATGGCAGCTGGAGCCGCTATGGCTGCAAGCTCGGGCAAGGCTTCTTGCATCGCCCCCTGCACCCGCTCTTGCACCCGCTCTTGCACTAATGCGGGTTGTTGAGCCTGTTCACTGTATTGCTCTACCGGCGATTCAACTGTCAATTCTGCTACAGACCCAATAGACGCTAAAGTTGCAACCGGCTCAGCGACAACTGTTTCAGCAATAACCTGGGCCTGGGGTTCCCACGGCGGCCTGTCGTCGGCAACTGCCGCGACTACCGCTTCAGACTTTTTTACGCTGTGCTCCACCTCCGGCGGAGATCGTAGTTCAGCTGAGATGTTAGCAGCTGAGATATTAGCAGCTGAGATATTAGCCGCCGGAGTATCAGCAACAGGTATCACCGGTGCTGCTGGGGCTGGTGCAGTTCCAGGTCTCACCGAGGATTGCGGACGAAATGCCAATGCCCGCAACATCACCATTTCAAAGCCGGACTTGGCATCTGGAGAGAGCTGCAAATCTTTGCGCCCCAACAGACAGATCTGATAAAAAAGCTGGGTATCTTCGCGGCTAACAGCAGCAGCCAACGCCAGCAGTTCACTGTAATTCGCCACACCCTTATCCAAGGCCTCAGGCACCGTCTGAACTATAGCCACCTGATGCCACACCGATAATATATCGGTTAACGCCGCATCATAATCCGGTGCCTGCTCAGCCATACGGCCAATGGCCGCCAGTAGTTCAGTGCCAGAACCAGAGATTAGCGCCTGACAAATATCCACCACAAAACTGCGCTCAATGGTGCCCAACATAGCACTGACTTCGCCCTCATTAACCTGTCCACCGCCATGGCCAATAGCCTGGTCAGTAAGGCTTAGTGCATCCCGCATACTGCCATCGGCAGCCCGCGCCAGAGACCAGAGTGCGGCATCTTCAAAGGGCACCTGCTCTTCACCGAGCACAAACTGTAGATGTTCGGTAATACGCTCAGCACTGAGATTTTTAAGGTTGAATTGCAGACATCGCGACAACACCGTAATCGGCAATTTCTGCGGATCGGTGGTGGCGAATAAAAACTTCACATGGGGCGGCGGCTCTTCGAGGGTTTTCAGCAGCGCAGCAAAGCTCGACTTGGAGAGCATATGCACTTCATCGATAAGATAGATCTTGTAGCGACCACGAGATGGCGCGTACTGAACATTGTCCAGTAGCTCACGCATATCATCGACACCGGTGCGGGATGCCGCATCCACCTCAATCAGATCAATAAACCGCCCTTCACTGATCTCATTACAGGAAGAGCATTCACCACAGGGAACCGAACTGACACCCGCTTCACAGTTAAGGCATTTAGACAGGATCCGAGCAATAGTGGTTTTACCCACTCCCCGGGTTCCGGTAAACAAATAAGCGTGGTGCAAGCGATCGTGATCGAGGGCATTGATCAGCGCCTGCAACACATGTTGCTGGCCAGCCATCTCGGCAAAAATACGCGGGCGCCATTTGCGGGCAAGGACTTGGTAACTCATAGTAGCGACGGCTTAGAAGTCAAAAAGGCATTATAAGGAGATAACAGAAATATAAACAGAGCGCAGAGCGAGACAATGGTCATCTGCCAGTCGGCGGGAGACCCTTCGGCTACGCTCAGGGTGACAAGACCCTGCGCCACCCCGCACATGACCCCAGACCCCAGACCCAACATCCTGCACCCCGCACCCTGCACCCAAACCATCAGAGCTCGAATCCATAGAGGCTTTGGCGATCAATCGGACTCCGCTTAGGATTGCAGTGATTTTCAGAGAGAGCGAACAACTGTTTGAGCGAAGCGAGTTTTGTGAGCGCTGGAAATCGCAGCAATTCTGGGCTCGGTCGCCAAAGTCTCTATGGGTTTGAGCGGACGGCACAAGTTATCAGCAAGCGCGAATAAAACAAAAAGGGATAAATCAAAGGGGGAAATATGGCGGTGACCCTCACCAGCCACACCTCGGCACACAGCGTAACCACTACCGTTGCTCCCTTCCGGGCCTGGCGGGGTTCGCGGCTGGCTGTTGCGAGGGGACCAGTGAGGGCCACCATTGAAGCGCGGGATTATCACGGGTTTACCGCACAAGTGCAACAGTTCCACAGCGAAAAAACCGGTATTAAGCGCAGAAAACGCAGCCAAGCCTAGATCAAAATAGCCCATAAATTGATCACTTTTAATGTGGTTAAATTTCATCGGTTCGTTACACTACAGCTTGATCTCGGAAACAAAACCATAAAAACGGATTTCTATAAATGAGTCACTTCCCGACAGCCACCCAGCCCAAAACCGCAACTCACTCATTTATTAGACCCAATCCCGTCAAAGCACTGGCCACCCTAATACTGCTGACACTCTTGACCAGCTGTGGCGGCGGCGAAAACAACGTCAGCACAGGCAACCGCAGCGGCACCCTACACTGGGGCAACGGCACCGAACCGCAAAGCCTCGACCCCCATATAGCCACCGGCGTCCCCGAACATAAAATCATCGTCGCCCTGATGGAAGGCCTAGTCCTCAAAGACAGCAAAACCCTCGAACCGCGTCCCGGCGTCGCCACCTCATGGGATATCAGCGAAGACGGCCGCGTCTACACCTTTTACCTGCGCGAAAACGCCCGTTGGTCGAATGGCGACTCACACAACGCCCATGACTATGTCTGGTCTTGGTGGCGCGCTCTGCAACCAGCACTGGGCAATCTCTACGCCTACATGTACTTCCCCATCGCAAATGCCAAAGAATATTACGAAGGGCAAATCAGTGACTTCGAACAGGTCGGCGTCAAAGCCCTAGACAACCATACCCTCCAAGTCACCCTTAACAACCCAACCCCCTACTTCCTGCAACTGCTCGATCACTACAGCCTTTACCCAGTGCATCGCGCCACCATCGAGAAATTTGGCGACGCCGATCAGCGCGGCACCCGCTGGACCTACGAAGGCAACATAGTCGGCAATGGCCCCTTTCAACTATCTGAATGGAAAATTAACCGCCGGGTAGTGGTCGAGCGCAACCCCCACTACTGGGATGCCGAGAGCATCAGACTGAATAAGATCATCTTCTACCCCATCGAAAACGCCGTCACCGTCGAACGCATGTTCCGCGCCGGGCAACTGCACTACAGCGGCACAGTGCCAGCAGATAAAATCGCCACCTATAGAGAGCGCAACGACCCTGCCCTGCATATAGCCCCCTATCTTGGCGTCTACTTCTACCGCATCAATACCCGTGTGCCGCAGCTGCAAGATAAGCGAGTCAGACGCGCCCTCGGCATGACCATCGACCGAGACAAGATAAGCGAGCGGATACTAAAAGGCGGACAGATCCCCGCCTATACCATCACTCCGCCGGGCACTATGGGCTACTACCCAAAGAGTGATTTAGCCTTTAATCCCGAGGCCGCCAGACAGCTAATGGCCGACGCCGGTTACCCCAATGGCGAAGGTTTTCCGGCCACCGAAATTCTCTATAACACCAGCGAAGGCCACCGTAAAATCGCCGTGGCTATTCAGCAGATGTGGAAAAAGCATCTCAATATAGATGTCAAACTGCTGAACCAAGAGTGGAAAGTCTATTTAAACAGCGTCACCAGCCGCGACTATGAAATCGGCCGCGCCGGCTGGATCGGCGACTATGTCGACCCCAACAATTTCCTCGATATGTTTCTCTGCGATGGCGGCAATAACCGCACCGGCTGGTGCAACCCGGAATATGATCAGCTAATACTCAATGCCGCGCCGGAAGCCAAAACCCACGCCGAGCGATTGGCCATATTTAATCGTGCCGAGACTATGCTGCTGGACGATATGCCAGTGATTCCGATCTATATCTACACCTCGAACAATCTGGTGAATACCTCGGTAAAGAACTTTAATGACAATATTCTCAACCAGCCGTCTTTTAAAGAAATTTACCTTGAAGCTGACACAGCAGATGCAGGAGTGAAAAACTAATGTGGCGATTTGCCCTCAACCGTCTGCTACAAGCTATTCCCGTGCTACTGATCGTTATCAGTGCCACCTTTATGCTGGTGCACTCGGCACCAGGCGGGCCTTTTTCCGCCGAAAAAAGCGTGCCGCCAGAGGTGATTGCGGCTCTGGAAGCCCAATACAATCTCGACCAACCCCTGTGGCAGCAATACATCAGCTATCTTGGCGACGTGGTCCAGGGTGATTTTGGTCCCTCGTTTAAATACTCGGGACGCACAGTCAACGAGCTCATCGCCGCCGGCATACCCGCCACTGCCGAACTGGCTCTCTATGCCATGTTAGTGGCACTGATTATTGGTGTCAGCGCCGGTGTCGCCGCCGCCATGCGACCCAACACAATGCAAGACTATGTACCCATGTCCGCGGCCATGCTCGGCATCTGCATGCCCTCCTTTCTATTGGGCCCATTATTAGTGCTGATATTTGGTATCTATCTGGAATGGCTACCGGTCTCCGGCTGGGGTGATATGCCTGGAGATAAAATTATGCCCTCGATCACCTTGGGCACCGGATACGCTGCCTATATAGCGCGACTCTCTCGCGGCGGCATGCTCGAGGTGCTGTCTCAGGACTATATCCGCACCGCCAGAGCCAAAGGCCTATCAGAGCGCGTAATCATCTTTAAGCATGCAATGCGCGGTGGCCTGATCCCAGTAGTCGCCTTTTTAGGACCCGCCTTTGCCGGCCTATTAGGCGGTTCCTTTGTGGTGGAAACCATTTTCCAAATTCCCGGACTCGGACGCTTCTATGTCCAGGCAGCATTCAACCGGGATTACACCATGATCCTCGGCATGACCATCTTCTTCGCCACATTGATTATTCTGTTTAATCTGCTCTCGGATATGCTCGCCATCTGGCTTGACCCGAAACTGCGTCAGCAAGCTCGGGGGAATAACTAATGGATCAGATTAAAGCCTCAGAACAAAAAAAAGATCAAGAACAGGGCACCTCACTGTGGAAAGACGCCTGGATCAAACTGAGTAAAAACTATCTGGCGCTATTTGGCCTGAGTATTCTAGCCCTGCTCTGCGTGGTCTCTATACTCACCCCTTGGATCGCGCCCTATGGTTACGAACAGCAAAACCTGATTCTCGGGGCCACCCCACCGTCCATGGCACACTGGTTAGGCACCGATATCTTTGGTCGCGATATGCTCACGCGCATTATGTATGGCGGTCGTGTCTCCCTCACCGTGGGCTTTATTGCCACCGCAGTGGCGCTGATAATCGGCGTGCTCTGGGGCGCCATCGCCGGATTTGTTGGCGGTCGAGTGGATGCGGTGATGATGCGTATTGTCGATATTATGTACGCCCTGCCCTTTATGATTTTTATTGTGCTGCTGATGGTGGTGTTTGGACGCAATATTCTGCTGCTGTTCTTGGCCATTGGCGCCGTCGAATGGCTGACCATGGCGCGGATTGTTCGTAGCCAGGTAATGTCCCTGCGCAAGCAAGAGTTTGTCGAAGCCGCTCACTCACTAGGCCTGTCTCAGTGGACCATCATCCGCCGCCATATTATCCCCAACACGCTAGGCCCGGTGATTGTCTACACCACCCTGACCATCCCCAGCGTTATGCTGCTGGAAGCCTTTCTCAGCTTTCTCGGACTCGGCATTCAACCGCCCCAGAGCTCCTGGGGTCTACTGATCAATTACGGCGTCGAAACCATGGAGGAGTATCCCTGGCTGCTGATATTCCCTGGTGTGACACTGTCCCTGACTCTGTTTGCGCTTAACTTTCTTGGCGATGGCCTGCGCGATGCCCTCGACCCCAGAACCTCAAAGGATTAATTGATATGGCATTACTTGAGGTAGAGGGACTAACCATTTATTTCCACAGCAGAAATGGTGTGGTTAAAGCCGTTGATGACGTCAGCTTTAGCGTTGATGCGGGCGAGACACTGGCGATTGTCGGCGAGTCCGGTTCGGGCAAATCCGTCACCTGTTACAGCCTGCTCGACTTGCTGCCGAAACCCCCGGCCAAGATTGAAGCGGGCACTGCCCTATTTGATGGCATTGATCTGCTGAGTTGCGATGCCGCCCAGATGCGACGCTTTCGCAGCAATGATAT
>TARA_B110000967_G_scaffold31646_1_pt1 | contig 14138 bp, 9 predicted proteins | sample TARA_B110000967 | Tara Oceans TARA_B110000967 (sample SAMEA4397903) | marine metagenome | biome: Polar Biome; feature: [DCM] deep chlorophyll maximum layer (ENVO:01000326); material: water (ENVO:00002006), including particulate matter (ENVO:01000060) such as... | depth 35 m
AATTAACAATAGTTCAAGGGTAATTATAATCTCACGAGGCAAGAAAAGTCAATCAGATTTTAAATCGTTTCTTAAAGAGAAACTTTCAAATTGCATAGAGGGTCTTGACCATAATATCCTAAATCAGCTACTAAAATTATGCACTTATATAGAAGCTGATTTGACTAGTCAATCATCTTTATCTCAATTGGGTAAAAATCTGAGAAATGATGAAAATATTATTCGTGTATATTATTTATCTGTTCCTTCTTCCATGTTTGGTGGAATCACAAAAAATCTTCATCTAAAAGGATTAATTACAGATAAATCTAGAGTGGTATTAGAAAAACCCTTAGGACATGATTCTGAGTCCTCAAAATTAATTAATAGTGAGATTTCAGAATACTTTAATGAATCGCAAATATTTAGAATAGATCATTATTTAGGGAAGGAAACTGTTCAGAATTTAATGGTATTGCGTTTTGCTAATAATTTATATGAGAATGCATGGAACTCTCAAAACATTGAAAATATTCAAATTACAGTTTCTGAAGATTTAGGCGTGGGTTCGCGTGGTGGTTATTATGACAAATATGGTGCTCTTTTGGACATGGTTCAAAACCATTTACTTCAACTATTGTGCTTAGTAAGCATGGAGCCACCAAGTATTCTTGAAGCAAACAATGTAAGAGACGAAAAGCTTAAAGTTTTAAACGCTTTAAGATTATTTAATTCTAACATGGTTCTTAATCAGACGGTGAAAGGGCAATATACACGTGGTAAGATAAAAGGAGATTCTGTGTTAGCTTATTTGGAAGACATAGACAACTTTACTTCTGATACAGAAACTTTTGTTGCGATTCGTGCATATATTGATAATTGGCGTTGGGCTGGTGTACCCTTCTATTTAAGAACGGGTAAAAGATTAACCAAGCGACATTCCGAAATTGTTATCAATTTCAAGAATGTACCACACAACATTTTCCCTAATGAAACACCTATCGTTAATAATAAATTAATCATAAGCCTTCAACCTGAAGAACGAATTGAACTAGTACAGACAGTTAAAATACCAGGACCAGGTGGATATAGGTATAAACCAACATCCTTAATTCTTGACTATAGTTCCTCATTTAAAGAGCGTTTTCCTGACGCCTATGAACGCTTGTTAATTGATGTAATTCGCGGAAATCAAACTCTATTTATGCGGAAAGACGAAGTAGAAGCATCCTGGGTTTGGATTGATTCAATAACTAAACATTGGAAACTCACTAAAATGGGAAACAGTTTATATAATTCAGGAAGTTCAGGGCCTGGAGATAAAGTGTTATTAGAAGGTCATAGTTGGAATAAATAAAAACGCCATGAATGTAAGTACAAGAATTTTTCTTTCGAATGAAAAGCTAGAAGAAATACTAGCGCAAGAAATAATTTCTATCTTAGATAAAGATTTGAAAGAGTATAACGAAGCAAAGCTTCTTCTATCAGGAGGAAGTACACCTGTAAAATTATATACTAAATTATCAGAGTTTGATATAAATTGGGAAAATGTAACTGTAGGTTTGGTTGACGATCGTTTTGTTTCGGCAGAAGATTTAGATAGTAATGAACGTATGATTAAAACCTGTTTGATTCAAAATAAGGCATCGAAGGCAAAATTTGTAGGTTTAATTTATGATTCTGATAACATAAATAAAAACTTAGAGCTTGCAATAAATAAAAACAAGACTTTTTTAGAAGGCACCAGTTGTGTTTTGTTAGGGATGGGAATGGATGGGCATACGGCATCACTATTTCCAAATGATGAAAGATCAATACATAGATTACAAGAAAAAACAAAATCTTGCCCATTAGTTATTACAAATTCACCAGTTAAACCAAAGTTAAGAATAAGTTATACAACCGAGCAACTTTTAAAAACAAAAAAACTGTTTTTATATTTTATCGGGGATCAAAAAATGAAGGTATTTTCGGATGCAAAAATGAATGATCAAGCTAAAGCAAAACCTATATCTTCATTTATACACCAACAGGAAAACTTACTGCAGGTTTTTTGGACTTTTTAAATATATTATTATGAATAAAACGATTTCACAAGTTACTAAGAGAATTATTGAACGGAGTAAAACTTCTAGAGCAAATTATTTAACTCAAATGAAGGCTTTAGCAAACAATACAGTATCTAGGTCTGCATTGTCTTGTGGTAATATAGCACACGCAATGGCAGCTTGTTCAGATGGAGAGAAAGAGGGATTAAAAGGTGGCACAAAAGTAAACATTGGAATAATCACTTCTTATAACGACATGCTTTCTGCTCACAAACCCTACGAACATTACCCAGCACTAATAAAAGAATTTGCCAGAAATCACAATGCTATAGCTCAAGTAGCTGGAGCTGTGCCAGCAATGTGCGATGGAGTAACGCAAGGTGAAGCAGGAATGGATTTGTCTCTCTTCAGTAGAGACGTGATAGCTTTATCTACAGCAATAGGATTATCTCACAATATGTTTGATGCCGCTATGTGTTTAGGTATATGTGATAAAATCGTTCCAGGTGAGTTAATTGGAGCGCTCAAATTTGGATATCTACCAATTGTTTTTGTCCCTGGAGGACCAATGAAAACAGGTATTTCGAATGAAGATAAAGCTATAGTTCGACAAGAATTTGCTGCAGGAATGATAGATAGAAAAGCTCTATTAGACTCAGAATCTAAAGCCTATCATTCTGCTGGAACTTGTACTTTTTATGGAACAGCGAACAGCAATCAAATGCTAATGGAAATTATGGGCTTACAATTACCGGGGTCTTCATTCGTAAATCCAGATACACCTTTAAGAGATGCTTTAACAGACTATGCAGTAAAAGTAGTCACAGAAGGATCTCAACTTGGTGATAATTACAAACCCCTTTACGACATTGTGTCAGAAAAGACTATGGTAAATGCTATTATTGGTCTTTTAGCAACTGGTGGATCTACTAACCATACATTACATTTAATTGCTATGGCTAAGTCTGCAGGTATTCAAATTAGCTGGAATGATTTCTCTGATCTTTCTGCAGTAATACCATCACTTGTAAAAATGTATCCGAATGGATCAGCTGATGTAAATTACTTCCAAGCTTGTGGAGGAATGTCTTACCTAATAAGAGAGCTCCTAGAAAACGGTCTACTTCATGAAGATGTAAGTACTATACTTGGAAAAGGATTGAAGGCTTATACAAAAGAACCCTTTATAAAAGATACTAAATTAGTTTGGAGAGAAGGACCTAAATCATCTCTTGACGAAAAAGTTTTAACCTCAGTTCAAAATGCATTTTCTATGACTGGAGGGCTGAAAATGCTAAAAGGAAATTTAGGTAATTCTGTAATCAAGATTTCTGCCGTTGCAAAGAAAAACTGGATTGTTGAAGCACCAGCAATTATTTTTGAAGATCAAAATGAAGTACTGCAAGCATTTAATAGAAAAGAATTAAGCAGAGATTTTATTGCCGTGGTGAGATACCAAGGGCCAAAAGCAAAGGGAATGCCCGAACTACATCGGTTAACTCCAATATTAAGCATCCTACAAAACAACGGGTTTAAAGTTGCTTTAGTGACAGATGGACGTATGTCTGGAGCTTCTGGTAAAGTACCGGCTGCAATACATTTATGCCCCGAAGCTATTGATGGCGGAATACTCTCTAAATTGAAGGACGGCGATTTACTGAGATTAGATGCCGAAAAGGGAGAGCTTACCTGTTTTAATGAAGAAGAAATTAATAACAGAGAGGCAGTTAAAGCCCCTGTAATTTCTCAAGTAGGCTGCGGTAGAGAGTTGTTTGCTAATTTAAGAACCTTAGTAGAGCCAAGTGAAAATGGGGCTTCTATTTTATTTTAAATCAATATGAGTCAAAATCATATTAGAACATTACTTCGAGACAATCCAATTGTACCTGTTGTAAAGATTAACCACCTTGAAGAAGTAATCCCCTTGTTGGATTATTTAAAAGAGCATAAATTTAGTTCTATCGAGATTACCTTACGTACAGATTGTGCAATAGATGCAATTAGACTGGCTAAGGAATATTGCGATGATTCTTTTTTAGTTGGTGCTGGTTCGGTAATTAATAAAACACAAATCACAGGGTTACTAGAAGTTGGAGTAGACTTTATCGTTTTGCCAGGTATGCAAAAAAACCTAATAGAAGTATTAGAAGAGTTAAAAATTCCATTTCTTCCAGGCGTAATGACTCCGAGTGAAATTATGGAGGCACTAAGAATGGGATGGGATACACTTAAATTTTTCCCAGCACATATCGCAGGTGGAATAGAAGCACTTAAAACCTATTCTCAAGTATTTCCACAAGTAAAGTTTTGTCCTACGGGAGGTATTAGTTTAGAAAGCCACAAGGACTTTTTAGCTCTAGATAATGTGCTTTCGGTTGGAGGTTCATGGGTACAAAAAGAATTCAATAACAAACTATAGGTTTGGTTCTTCTTGAAATTGGTAAAAAGTGGCAGGCTTGCCCTTTTTACCTGTATTAGTGGTATTCTTCGTTTTGACAATAACACCCTCTTTTAATATTTGTTTCCTAAAGTTTCTCTTGTCAAATTTTTTATCCAAAATCTCTTCGTGTAATTTCTGAAACTGAGGTAAAGTAAAGTTCTTTGGAAGAAGGATAGAAGACATTTGATGGTTTAATTCTTTTTTCAAAAACTCCAAAGCAGTATCTACTATTTGGTTATGATCAAAAGCCAATTGTGGGATTTCGTTTACTCTGGTCCAACACTTTTCATAAAAACCTCCACGGGTACCTTCACCTTCTACATGATCATCAAAGAAAGTTGCATCTGGTTCAAAATCTTGAATATTAACTAAGGATATATAACCAATTGTTATAACACGCTCGTTTGGATCTACTCTGTAGGTTTCAAGCCAAGTTTGATCTTTAAGATACTTTACTCTATCTGGATCACTAAATATTGCAAATTGTTTAAGGAAAATTTTATCAATAGAAGTTAAACTCTTTAATATTCTTTGCGCTGAAGGGTCTAATTCTTCATCATATTTTATTAAATCCCCTGGTAAAGAGACATGATCTTTACCCGTATCAAAAGAATTTGAGCTTTCATTTCTTGTTATTAAAAGTACTTTTAAATCTAAATCAGAGTCAAAACCAAAAACAACACAATCTACAGATATATTTATATTAGACATAGAAGCTATTCTAAATGCATTAGTTATGATTTGTAAGGAATAGACTATTTCATCTAAATAAGCCCATAAAATCAAAGGTACGAAAGTTCTTAAAATGCACTAATTAATTTGCATAAACGTAGGTAGTGAAATTAAAATCGAACAAAACTTTTAACTTATTATTTTTAGAAATTATAATTTAATATACTTAGAAAAAAAAGATAACTAAGTAAACAAATTGAAGTAATATATTTTGTAATACCAACTTATTGTGGCTTGGTATATTTGAAATAATTTAGTCTAAAATAGGACTGATTATTTCGAAATATTAAATAAATTTAAGATATTTGTGTGTCTATTATAATCATAAGTAAAGCTTTATGAATACCCCTTAGTTTCCTATTATTAAGATTCCATAAACTGATAAAAAAAATTGATTAAACTAGTACCTTCCTGATAAAATAAAGCTTTTTTTAAGTAAATAAACTTATGCGAACTCTACTAAATACTATAACAATATCCCTTTTCAGTGTTTTAACTTGCCAAGGCCAAAATGTAATCCTTCAAGATGATTTTGAAGGAAACGGAAGCATAGATGCATGGTATGCAGATGCATGTATACTAAACTCTAGTTTAAACAACCCAGTACAACAAGGAATAAATACTTCTGCTACGGTTTTAGAATACAAGGATCAAGGAGGTGAGTATGCCAACATTCGTTTTGATGTTACCCCTAATTTTGACCTCTCTACCTCCAATTCATTTTCATTGAAATTATATGTACCCTCAATGAGTATAACAGGTACTCAAATCAATCAAATTAGCTTAAAATTACAATCAGGAAATAGTAGTGAACCATGGACAACACAGTCCGAAATTATTAAACCTATAAATTTAGACGAATGGCAGGAACTCATCTTTGATTTTGAAAATGATGCCTACATCAACTTCGACAATCAATCTATTGCACCTAGCCTTAGAACAGATTTTAACCGAGTTGTTATTCAATTAAATGGTGAGGGAAATACAAGTGAAGTTGTTGCATATATTGACGATTTTTATTTCGACGGAGAAATTGAATTACAGCCTGTATTTAATCAATTAGTTTGGTCAGATGAGTTTGATGCAACAGGTGCTGTCAATTCTGAAAAATGGTTTCACCAAACACTTTTACCGAATGGTCAAGGCTGGTATAATTCTGAATTACAACACTATACAAATCGCTTAGAGAACTCCATAATGGAAGAAGGATTACTTAAAATAAAAGCTATTAAAGAGCCTTTTAACGATCAGGGACAAACAAAAGAGTATACCTCTGCACGGCTAAATTCTAAGTTTGCCTTTAAGTATGGACGAATAGAGGTTCGAGCCAAACTACCTTTTGGACAGGGTACATGGCCAGCCATCTGGACATTAGGTAAAAACATTACAGAGCCAGGAGCTTATTGGGAAATGGAAGGGTTTGGAAGCTCTCCTTGGCCAAATTGTGGAGAGATTGACATTATGGAACATTGGGGAAACAATCAAAATTTTGTACAAAGTGCCACTCATACTCCATCAAGCTATGGTGGAACAATTAATCATGGTGGACAATATCTACAAACAGCATCCACAGAATTTCATAACTATTCTATGGAATGGACGGAAGAAAAATTGGTATTTAGTGTCGATGGTAACATACACTTTACCTATAACCCTCCTATTAAAAACAGTGAAACTTGGCCATTTTATGAAGAGCAATATTTATTGTTAAATGTTGCGATTGCACCAGACATTTCTCTAAATTTTGTGGAAAGTGCACTAGAAATAGATTACGTAAGAGTATATCAAAGCTCTAATTTAAATATTGATAAAGTTTATCTTAATTTGACTGCTTACCCAAATCCTATTGAGCAGGATTTTACCATAGAATTTAATACATTCTTAACAGAAGATATTAATATTAGCTTGTATTCTATTGATGGGAAAATACTTGAAACTCGTTTAGAGAAAATACACGGTACTAACCTTACAATAAATAACCTAAGCTATTTACCTAGCGGCACTTACCTTGTTTTATGTAAAACAAAAAAACAAACCTATACATTTAAGGTCTTTAAAAAATAAACTAAAACTTAACAGATTATTTTCATTCTGATTATTTGCAAACAATAAAGCCTATTATGTTCTCAAAAGGATTTCTAAACCGGATCACTTTTTATTATATTTAGGTTTAATTATTCGATTCTTAGTTTACTTTAATTACAAAACTATTCTATGCTTATCCTGTTAATTAAATACCCATCATCGTAAGAGTAAAATAAATCATGTTTGGTTTTTCGGTAATATTTCACCCCAACAAATAAGTGATATTAATTAGCTTTTTATTGATAACTAAGTTTTGTGATTATTAATAAAAAGTGAAAATCCCAACATACGCATTTAACTTTATTATAGATTAGTGATCTAAACAATAAAAGGTAAACAATTAATGCGATAGAACTCATAGTCTTTTTTATAGCATGATTTAAATTCACAATTTAATTTAGTGGGACTGCACAGCTCGATCAGAAATCATTTGCTAGTCTTAAAATTCTATTTATTAAGGGTTCACAAGTTTATTTGAGAAAAAACAAAAAACATTTCCGTTGCAATATGCAAACTTCTTTCATTATACTTTTCTCCAGATTGAGGCATGTTATCAAATGCTTTTGGATCTTTAAAGGTTATTGCAAAACGCTTTTCTGCTCCCGTAACAAATGGACATGTTTCATTTGCTAAATCACAAGTCATAATTGCTGCAAAACCATTTTTTGGGTTGAAATCATCATCTATTTTTTTTGAAAAACCTATTATTGGATGGTGATTATCACCATATTTAATACTGTAAATAGAGTTGTCATTTTCACTAATGATTTTAATCTTAAAACCAGATTTGAGTAGCGTTTTTACAACCATTGGATAAAGTGCTGTTGATTCTGTCCCTCCTGAATAACAAAATATATTTTTAATGTTGAAATAATTCGCCATTGTCTGTGCCCAAATTTGAGATAAATGACTTCTTCGTGAATTGTGAGTACAGATGAAATGGAGACTAATATCTTTTTTCTTGGAGACTTTTAACTGAACAAATTCAATAAGTGATTCTAAAACCTCTTTACGTTTGTCTGAAATAATTTGTGGATTTAATCTCTTAATAATATTTTCTATTTCTGGAAATATCTTTGGTTCTATTGTGGCCATTTTTATTTAATCTTCTAATAGTTTTTAGAAACAGATTGCACTAGCTAGATAAAAAGTTTAATTAGCAAACCTCTTACTCAGTTCTGTCGCATTAATATACCAAATATAGATTATTTAGTTTTTATTAAAAAAAATTCTAAATTTAATCAACACAGATATCCTAAATTCATTATTACTCAAGCTGTTTAATTAAGTTTTATTTTACATTCTCCTGTCGAGATATTGAACAGCTAATGAAGATTAGAGGTGTTAAAGTGGATCATTCTACTATTCAAAGATGAGTGTTTATATATGTTCCTATAATTGTGGCATCTATCTACAAGATAACAAAAAGAGATACACTATTTGGAGAATGGATGAAAGATATATTAAGGTGGCTGGTAAAGAAAGGTGTTTTTATAGAGCGGTTTGTAAATATGGAGATGCTAGTAATGAAGCCATTGCAAATAATCAGAATCCAAAGATTATTAATATTGATAATAGTAGATCAAATTTTACTGCAATTAGAGCCCTTAAAAGAAATAATTTATGGAATAATAAAATTAGAAGGTGTATACCTTAATAATTCTATTGAACATGGCAGAAATAGATAATGAAACAGCGATTGCAATATTCTAGTAGTTAATACGATGGTCTATAATTCTCGATTTATAAAACAAAAATCTATATTAGTATATTTATTTAGATTTTATTTTTTATTTTTAAAAACAAAACTATGCGAAAGATTCAATACATCTTACTTCTATTTCCTTTTCTTGCTATTGGGCAAATTCAATCAATAGTAGTTGGTGGGGTAGATGTAGATATTGAAGATTACCCTTGGCAGGTATCTTTAACTTCTAACCCGAATGGAGGAGGATTTTGTGGTGGTTCTATTATTGCAAACTCATGGGTGCTTACAGCAGCTCACTGTGTAAATGGAGAAAACCCAAGCAACTTATATATCAGGTGTGGTTCTTCTAATTCTTTTGCTTTAGGCGGTTCTAGTTACTCTGTGAATCAAATCATTATTCACCCTAGTTACAATAACCCTGTAAGTATGGCTTATGATTTCGCTTTGATTGAAATAAATGAAGAGTTCTCGTTTAATGAAACTGTAGCAAGTATAGAGTTAATTAACGAGCTGGAAATTACCGCTGGAGCTCAAACTGCAGGAGCAAGATCAACAATAACAGGTTGGGGTACAACTTCATCGGGTGGGTCTCTAGCTTCTGTATTACAAATGACTGAGACTATTATTGTATCTAATGCTGTGGCTTGTGGCTCATCAGTTGATGAAAATGGAAACTCAGGTGATTATCCATGTTCTTCGTTGAATCCATCTATGATTTGTGCAGGAGATTTAATTGATGGAGGTGAAGATGCCTGTCAGGGTGATTCAGGAGGCCCTTTATGTGTAAGAAGTCCAATTGACAATAGATGGCTGTTAATAGGAGTTACAAGCTGGGGTTATGGTTGTGCCAATGTAAATTACCCAGGTATTTGGTCTAGAGTTTCTTCTGTTTTAGACTGGATAGACAGTATTGCTTCTATTACAGAAGATATAGTGGTACCAGATTTATTTAATTTTGAAATAACAGACATAACTCATACGATTCTTATGCCCGATGATATGGTGTTTAGTTTATTGGAAAACTCAATTTCAGATTCAGATATTATTGGTGTTTTCTATACAGATGAGAATGGATTAGAGCATTGTGCTGGCTTCACTGTATGGCAAGGTATATCAGCTTCTATTGAAGTACATGGAGATAATCTAAGCACTTTTGAAATAGATGGTTTTGCAGAAAATATTTCCTTTAGATTTAAACTATGGGATTATTCTGAGAGTGTGTTATTAAATTGTATGGTTTTATACAATACTGATATGCCAGACCAAGGAGAGTATACTGCCGAAGGGGTTTCTCAGTTAACCAAACTAGCAGTAGTTCCAGAAGTTAATAGTCAAGAAATTTTATTGCCAGAGAGTTGGAGTATTTTCTCTACTTATTTAACACTCGAAAGCATGGATATAATAGACGTAATTAGCTCCATTTCAAGTCAAGTAATTGTTGTAAAAGACTTTAATGGATTAGCTTATTTACCTGATTGGGAGTTTAATGCTATTGGAAATATTATTCTTAGCCAGGCTTATCAAGTTAAAACTACAGAAGAATTAATATTAAATTTAGAAGGAGTTTATATTAACCCTGATGAAGTAGTTATTAGTCTACCAATAGGATGGAGTTTATTAGGGTATTTAAGAATTAATCCGGTTAATTGTGTGAGTGTTCTTGAAGCAATTAGTTCTGAAATTAGTATAGTAAAGGATTATTTAGGAAATGTGTATTTACCTGAATGGGAGTTTAATGGAATAGGAAACTTAGAATCTGGAAAAGGTTACCAGATTAAAATGAATTCAAATCAGACTTTACAATACCAATCAAATTTTGAAAGTTATTAATTGAGGACTAATGTGAGGACTCCCTTTATAATATTGATTCTGGATTCTGTTGAATTATTAATACCAGATATAGTAACACAAATTGATCTGTACGACTCTCCTTGTAGGTTGTTCTAACTCGTTTGGATGGATTTTAGGAAGTTTAGCGAATGAAAAGTTAGTGAATTATTCGTTTCTCCACTATTCTATTTTCATAAATATAGAATAATAACATTCCTTTATGATGTTCTTTCTGTTCACGCCCAAGTAGATCTATCATCTTAAGTAGTTTAGACTCCTTTCCTTGTATTTCTTCAATACCAATAGCATCATCATAGTCTTCCTCATCACAAATTCCATCCTGATCAATATCGTTCAAACAATTTCCTAAACAATCTTGGTATACTGTTTCAAGAAAAGAGCAGGAACCATCATCGGTGTTAGCATCGTAATCAAAATTACAAGCATAAATGTCTGTACAGCCTAAAATAACAGTATCACAAGAACCATTTCCAATGTAAAAATCTACAGAGGATTGTTCTCCATCCAATGTAAAATAAAAATCACCAATTTGAATAGTATTGCCTACCCATTCTTCTGTAATATTGCAATCGGCAAACAAAAATAAATTGTAACAACCTTCTGGCATACAATATCCACCGTAAAAACTAGTTTCTGAAATATGTTGAAAAGCAATTTCTCCATTATTTATCTGAAAAAAGACAGAATTGTCAATAAGCGAGTCATAAGAAACTAATACAGTTTGGTAACTTTCGTTACAATACAAACAAGAGCCGTCTTCTATATAAATTTCTGAACTTATATAATTAACGGCCTCTGAATCTGTGCATCCAAAACAACTGAAGTCACAAAATTCAGAATTGTTTTGGGTAACGCTTATATCGAAATTACATGCAGTGGCATCGTTACAACCAATAATATACTCACAAGAAAAATCGTTGGCACCAGCATTAGAATTATAATTTTCTGCAATGGAATCCATACAACCAAAAGTAGGAGCCTCAATAAATGAACAGTCGTTGTTTATGCATCGAATAGCTCTAACATACGCAGAATTACTTTTAGACCAGGAAATAAATCCAGGCCCACCCTGTTCATTCGTTCCTGCAATAGTAGAATAAGGAAATGCTACCCAGGCATTGCTTGTACTTGCTTGTGTAGAACTCCAATGAAATTGATCACTTATAAGATCTCCTCCATAAATTTGAATAACAGAATCTATTATATTAATATTTAACATCATTTGCCACAATTCATTTTTAGATGGTAAGAACCAATCTGAGTATGCTCCAGATTGAGAATTATAACATAAATTTACTGCATAGTCATTGGTATTATCTTCAACCAAATTGTTTGTATTGAATTGACCGGCACCAATAAATCCTTCAACTGCACCAGGGCTTCCGGACCAGTGAACTCCCCAATCAGACATAAATGGCTGACCAGGAATCCAATCGATATTTGCTTCGAGATAACTTATGTCAACAATCAAACCTTTGCCCATAGAATCTTTATAAAAAATAATTCCACCTTGATAGAAATCACCCAGATTTTGAGCTGAAACAAAAAAAGAGCTTATCAAAGTTGAGATAATTAATACAGAGAGTTTATTCATAATTTTAAGCTGTAATTTGTGAAAAAATTACCGATATTTATTTTAGATTAATTTAAGAATTCTGTCGATTTAACTCAACAAATATAGATTATTTAGTTTTGATTTATGATTCTCTTCCCATATTCAAGTACAAACCAATAAAGGTACTGTCAGATAATTATTAAATTCAAATAGAATTTTTAGAAGAAGGTCAAATTAATGCGACAGAAGTATTTTTCTCTATTAACGAACAATCTTCTCAACAGTTCCATCGTTATAAATCTCAAACAACATTCCTCCCTCAAATTGATCTTCATCCATATTTACTTCTTGTCCTAATAAATTCACTAAACGAACAAGAGTTCTGTTTGAGGCGTTCATTATGGTATTATCTGTTAAAATAGAAGAGGCAATATTTATTGCATTTGTTTGATAAGAAGAGGAACCCTCCTCCCATTTATCTATGGTAAAGCTATATATTGTATTGGTATTCCAGAGTTTAAAACTTACTTCTTCCATTACAGATAACCCTTCTTTAGTTGAGGACAGTCCATCATCTCCCCATACACTCAAAACAGTTACTGGTTTGGTATACTCTACAGATCCAACTAAATTTCCTTGTTTGTCATATGCAGCTATCTCAGCCCCATTTTTCGGTATTTTATCCCAAGCTGCATCTTCTATTACAATAGTCATGTTATTATCTGTTGGTGGTTTTTCTATAAAGTACCTTGAAGAGTTCTGTGTTATTGATACGTGTCCAAATCTATACGATTGGTCATTTGGCAAGTAGTTCAGTACATCTTCATTTAGCATCTTTAATTGATATCCTTGACCTGGTTGCATATCACCTATACCATTAAACTCCCATGCAGGAAGATATGCAGATCCTGTATAATCTTTAACAATCTGTAGATTCCCTGAGGCATGAATCTCTGAGAATATTGCTGCTAAATTAGAGGGTTGCTCTCTTAAATAACCGATTATGTTCCATCCTGGAGTTAGTGTTATTGGATAATCCTCAGGGAAAGCGTAATCACCAAAGACCTCTAAGGAGACTTCAGCACTTGTTTTAATCTGGTATCCTTGACCTACTTCTAGGTCTCCTATCCCATTGAAGTTCCAGTCTATTAAATAAGCAGATCCATTGTAATCCTTAACAAGGATTGCATCATCAACTATGGGAGCCAATACAGACACTATATTCATATCTTCTGCGATGATATAGGTAGAAAACATAGACCAACCCATTGACAGGCTAATTACCTGATGCGAAGGGCTAAACAACTCAGCTTGGACAGATCCTATAAAAGAAACACCATTAGATATGTATACTTCAGGACCATTTATATAGGTTGGTGCTACCGCAAATGCTTCACAACTCGAAGCATCCCAAATATGAAATACTAATTCTTGACCTGGGAAAAGGCCATCTAAAGCATCTGAAGAAGCATCATCTCCCATTACTGCAATTTGAGAGACTCCTGATGTAATCTCAGTGAAACCTGCACAAACCAATTCTCCGTTATAGTTTTCATAAAATACGCCGAGGAGGGAGCCTTCAGTCAGTGAATCCCCATCAATATCTAGCCATGGACCATTGACAAAGATAGAGTGGTTTTGATCAGTAACAATTACCTCCCATCCAGGCTCGCAAGAACCGGCATCGTTTACGGCATTAGGAGTTCCATTGACATTTATGCAAGCCCAATTTCCTGGCAA
>TARA_B110000967_G_scaffold201940_1_pt1 | contig 14123 bp, 10 predicted proteins | sample TARA_B110000967 | Tara Oceans TARA_B110000967 (sample SAMEA4397903) | marine metagenome | biome: Polar Biome; feature: [DCM] deep chlorophyll maximum layer (ENVO:01000326); material: water (ENVO:00002006), including particulate matter (ENVO:01000060) such as... | depth 35 m
ATTGTGTGTTTATTTTAGTTTTTTACGTTGATTATCTTTTGTTTTATCAAAAACAAAATCTATTATTTCTTGATGTCTTTTTTTAGATCGTGTAGAACTTCCTGCGGCGGGCGCACTATAACTTCGTCTAGAAGCAGCTCGCCAATTTCTAGCAGCGTCGATATGCATTAATATGTGCGCATACGCCCCCATATTTCTTGGTTCTTCTTGTGCCCAGACAATATCATCTGCATTTGTGTATTTTGAAATGACAGCTTCGATTTCTTTTTCTGGAAGTGGGAATAATTGTTCGACGCGTACTAAAGCAATATCGGTTCTTCCCAACGTTTCTTGTGCTTCCAATAAATCGTAATAAAATTTACCCGTCACAAAAACTAAAGTTTTAACTTCAGTGGCTTTTGCTGTGGCATCATCGATTAACGTTTGGAAACTTCCGTTTGCAAATTCTTCTACTGAAGACACGACTTTTGGATGACGTAATAAACTCTTTGGCGTGAATACAATCAATGGTTTTCTGAAATCTGCTTTTAGTTGACGTCTTAATAAATGAAACATGTTGGCAGGCGTTGTACAATCGGCAATAAACATATTGTCTTTTCCACAAAGTTGAAGGTAACGTTCCATTCGACCCGACGAATGTTCAGCCCCTTGGCCTTCATACCCATGTGGCAATAACAGGACGATTCCATTCGGAGTTTTCCATTTATCTTCACCACATGAAATGTATTGGTCAATCATGATTTGAGCGCCATTACTAAAATCTCCAAATTGAGCTTCCCAGATTGTAAGCGTGTTTGGACTTGCCATTGCATAGCCGTAATCAAAACCAACTACCCCATATTCTGACAATAAGGAGTTGTAAATATTAAATTGCCCTTGATTTGGACTTATATTTTTAAGAAGGACCACTTCTTCTTCACTGTCTTCTACTTTAACTACCGCATGACGGTGAGAGAACGTTCCTCGTTCGACATCCTGACCAGAAATACGGACATTGAAACCTTCTTCTAAAAGGGAGCCATAGGCAAGGTGTTCGGCCATAGACCAATCGAGCTTATTATTGTCAAACATTTGTTGACGCGCTTCTATCAATCGTGAAATTTTACGAATGAATTTTTTATCTTTAGGAAGCGAGGCTATAATCTCAGTGATTGAGGTTAGTTTTTCTTTTGAGTAGGTGGTGTCTATCGTAGCTAACATTTTCTTGGCTTTGGCTCTTGGAAAATTTTCCCAGGCCTCTTGCATAAATGGCGTGATGACGGTTTTGTCTTCTTGTCTCGACGATTTTAACTCAGTCTCTAAAGAAGCCTTATAATCTTGCTCAAGTTTAGAAACATAGCTTGAATCAATCACCCCTTCATCCATTAGTTTTTGCGCATAAATATCGCGTGGATTGTTATGACTTGCAATCGCTTTATACAATTTTGGTTGTGTAAAACGCGGTTCATCACCTTCGTTATGACCATATTTTCGATAACCTAATAAATCGATAAACACATCGCGCTTAAACTGCATTCTAAAATCGAGTGCAAAAATCATAGAGTGAACTACGGCCTCGGCATCATCGGCATTGACATGCAATACTGGTGAAAGCGTCACTTTCGCAACATCTGTACAATAGGTTGATGAGCGTGCGTCGAGATAATTGGTCGTAAATCCAATTTGGTTATTGACTACAATATGAATCGTTCCATTGGTTTTATAGCCGTCTAGTTGTGCCATTTGAACGACTTCGTACACGAGGCCTTGGCCTGCAATTGCCGCATCGCCGTGTACCACAATTGGCAACACTTTACTGGCGTCTTCGGGCTTTAGTTTATCTTGTTTTGCTCTTGTAATTCCTTCCACAACCGCACCTACAGTTTCAAGGTGTGATGGGTTTGGTGCAATGCTCAAGTTAATTCGATTGCCGTTATCGGTCAATCGGTCACTGGTCCAACCAAGATGGTATTTAACATCGCCATCAAAGACCTCTTCTTCATAATCTTTTCCATCAAATTCACTGAAAATATCACTAGCCGATTTTCCAAAAATATTGGTCAACGTACTCAAACGACCACGATGGGCCATTCCCATGACAAATTCTTTGACTCCATAAGCGGCGGCTTTTTCAATGATAACATCAATCGCTGGGATTAAAGATTCATTTCCTTCTAATGAAAATCGTTTTTGACCAACATACTTTGTGTGCAAAAAGGTTTCAAACGAAACCGCCTCATTTAGTTTTTTGAGGATATGTTTTTTCTCATCAGCCGTAAAATTACGCTGATTATCATTATTGTTGAGTTTATTCTGAATCCATTGACGTTCATTCGGTCGACGGATGTACATGTATTCTACGCCAATGGCATCACAATAAATAGCTTCGAGGTGTTGTCGAATTACACGTAAACTTTGAGGTCCAATCCCTATAATATCGCCGGCATTAAAAACGGTATCTAAATCCTTAGAGGATAAGCCAAAGTTTTCTAAATCGAGAGATGGTGAATATTTTCTTCGATCTCTAACTGGGTTAGTTTTAGTAAACAAATGACCTCGAGTACGGTAATCATCAATTAGTTTTACAACCTGAAATTCTTTCTGTACATGCTCTGGAATTTGAGTCTTAACGCCTTCCACAATATCATCAGAAACCTCAAAACTTTCGCTGCCAAAATCATAGCCTTGAAAGAAAGCTTTCCAGCTCGGCTCTACACTATCTGGGTCTTGTTGGTATTGTTCGTACAGATCCGCAAAATAGGCGGTGTGTGCGGCGTTTAAAAAAGAATACTTGTCCATGAATTAATAATTCTATTTTTTCTCTTAGAAAAATATAGACAAAAATACGATTTTTCATAAATATGAAATGTGAAAACAAGATAAATCTAAAGATATTTTAATTGAATTACGATTTATTAATAAATACAAGGGTTTTCAGTAAGCTTAAATATTTGAAATGAAAACTCCATTCATTTAAAATTTTCAATAAAAAGGCACCATAAATAAATACAAACGCAAGCTAATTAATAGGGGAGAATTAAGTTCATTAAAAGATGATATATATCATCTTTTAATGAACTTAATGACGTTAATTTTGTAAGAACATGTGTCATAAAACACACTTATGAAAACTTTTATTATTCTTGACTCCGTTGAGTATATTTATGTGAGTAAATTTAAAAAAAATCTCACCAAAACAATAATTTGAGCCAAAAAACTAAACATGCAGCGTTAGAAAAAAATACTTATAGAATTTAATGGAGCTCCAATGGCAAATCAAAATTTATCTAAAAACAAAGTTAGAGCTGTATTATAATATTTTAGAACCCTAAACTAATATCATAATGAAAACACTTAAACAAATTTCAATCCTTTTGCTATGTATGGCACTATTTTTAGCTTGTAAAAATAAAAGTGAGAAAACTGAAGAAGAGAATACCGCTGACATCCCTGTAAGCAGAGAAATGAAAGCAGAGCTAACGTCGCCCCCAAATGTTCCTAGGCCTGTAGGAAGAAGAAAAGCCAAAAAACTTATTGTTAACATGGAAATTCTTGAAAAAGAAGGCACTATGACTGATGGAACAACTTATAATTATTGGACTTTTGGCGGCTCTGTCCCTGGGAGTTTTATTCGAACGAGAGTTGGGGATGAAGTGGAATTCACACTGTCAAATCACCAAGACAATAAATTACCGCATAACATAGACTTACATGCTGCAACTGGTCCTGGAGGTGGTGCATCGTCATCATTTGTGGCTCCCGGCCATCAAAAAACATTTAGCTTTAAAACTCTAAACCCTGGGCTTTTTGTTTACCACTGTGCAACAGCTCCCGTTGGAATGCACATTGCAAACGGAATGTATGGTCTAATTCTCGTAGAGCCAGTAGGCGGTTTACCTTTAGTGGATAAAGAATACTACCTAATGCAAGGTGATTTTTATACTGCGGGAGAAAACGGAGCCCCAGGTTTACAATCCTTTGATATGCAAAAAGCCATTAATGAAAACGCCGACTATGTGGTGTTTAATGGTCGCGTTGGTTCTTTGACAGGGGATAATGCGATTACTGCTAATGTTGGAGAAACCGTTCGTTTATATGTTGGAAATGGAGGCCCTAACTTAGTATCCTCATTTCACGTTATAGGGGAAATCTTTGACAAAGTAAGGGTTGAAGGTGGTAGCTTAGTTAATGACAATGTGCAAACTACATTAGTCCCTTCTGGAGGTGCTGCTATCGTAGAATTCAAGGTCGATGTTCCAGGCACTTTTATAATAGTTGACCACTCCATTTTTAGAGCATTCAACAAAGGAGCCTTAGGAATGCTGAAAGTTGAGGGGGAAGAAAATAAAACTATTTATTCTGGCGTAGTCCAGGAAGGTGTTTATAATTCAGTTGATGACAATGTGCAAAAAATGCCAAAAGCGGATAAGAACGTTAAAGTTGCAAGTTCAAATAAAAGCTTAGCACAGAAAATGGAATCTGGAAAGCAAATTTACACACAAACATGTGTCGCATGTCACCAAGCCGAAGGTCAAGGAATACCAAATGCATTTCCTCCTTTGGCAAAGTCAGATTACTTAAATGCAAATACAAAACGCGCTATTGAAATTGTTCTCAAAGGAAAAACTGGAGAAATTACCGTTAACGGCAAAAAATACAATGGTGTGATGACTAGACAAACGATTAGTAATGATGAAATTGCCGATGTTCTGACGTATGTCTATAACTCATGGGGTAACAACAAAACAAATGTTACAAAGGCTCAGGTTGCCGCCGCAAAAAGCGGACACTAACTAATACACTATGAAACTTATTAATGGATTGATAATTTGCAACATACTAGTCTTAAGCTTGGCTTTAAATTGTCAATCTAAAATGGTACTGATAAAAGGAGGGACTTATACGCCACTCTATGGAAGTGATTCGTTAAAAGTGAGCGTTCAAGATTTTAAGATGGATGTGTATCCCGTATCTAACAAATTGTTTTTAGAATTTATAAAAAAAACCCTAAATGGAAACGGTCAAACATTAAAAAGCTCTTTGCTGATAAAAATTACCTCATTAATTGGAAATCAGATATGGAACTAGGAGATAATCAATCCATAAATGCACCAATAACCAATGTTTCATGGTTTGTAGCAAAAGACTATTGCGACTATCTAGGTAAAAGACTCCCTACCATAGACGAATGGGAATATGTCGCAATGGCAAATGAAGACCTTCCAGACGCACGGCAACTAAAAACTTATAATGAACAAATTTTAGGGTGGTATGAAAAACCAAAAACATTTAATAACGACATTGGATCAACCTTTAAAAATTATTGGGATATTTATGATATGCATGGACTGGTCTGGGAATGGTCTTTAGATTTTAATTCCGTACTAATTTCAGGTGAATCTAGAAAAGATGTTGACGATGACTCCAAGCTGTTTTGCGGAAGTGCCGCTATTGGTGTCACTGACTTAATGAACTACGCTGCTTTTATGCGCTATGCGCTAAGGGGAAGTTTAAATGCCAAATATGCCCTGAAAACACTTGGGTTTAGGTGTGTTAAAGATCTTAATCAATAATAACATGAAAAACTTAAAATTAATATTAATGCTCAGCGTATTGATATCAGTGTCATGTAAAAACGAAAAGTCAACTAGGGCATTTACCGAAGTTATTTATTACTGTCCTATGAACTGTGAGGTTGATAAAACCTACAAAGAACCTGGGAGTTGTCTTATGTGCAAAATGGATTTAATCGCTAACCAACAAGAGAAATCAAGACACTTAAATGAGGGTGAGATTTCGGATGAATCTATTTTCCATTTAACATCCCTTTGGAATACTCACCAAGGAGAAATCATCCAACTTGAAGAGTTAAAAGGTAAAACCTTGGTAATGGTCATGATCTATACAACTTGCAAGGCGGCTTGCCCGCGCTTAGTTACAGATATGCGAAATATTGAAGCTCAAATTCCAAAATCTAATATAGAGAATCTTCGTTTTGTGTTGGTCAGTATCGACCCAACAAATGACACCCCAAAACGACTTAAAGAATTTGCACTAGAAAACAAAATGGAGGAAGAACAATGGGTCTTTTTACAAGGTACCGAAAGTGGTATCAGAGAGTTTGCGAATGTGTTAGCCGTAAAATACAAGCAAATTTCTCCTCTAGATTTCTCACATTCAAATATTATAAGTGTGTTTAATATAAGTGGTGAGTTAATCCACCAGCAAGAAGGACTAGGCGTTGATAACAAAGAAACCATTCATGCCATTCTTGAGTTAACATCTGAAAATTAAAACTAATCCAAGAATTAAAGAGGAAACCCGCTTTGAGTTTTAATATGTATTTCTAAACCAGACTTTTTGCCACACACGTTTTAGAATAAGAAAAGACACTGCCTCGGAGAGTTTAAAAGGATCGCTGCTATCTAAGGCTTTAACTTGCTTTTCTGAAACATCAACGATATAAAGTAAATTTAAGTATTCCGAAAAATTTTCCTGAATAAGCTTATAAACTGTTTCATGAAGTAACAATTTTAGGTTTGAAGGTGAAATTTCAGCCTCTAAATCGAAGAAAACATTCGCTAATAAAAAATCTTTATTAAGTTGAAGAAGTAATTTTTTATATAAATTTAATTGATTTGCTTCTGTAATTAGGGCTTCAAAAGTAGCGGGTAAATCCATTACACGGTTCTATCCATAAGACTCGTGCCAAATGTTTTGAGGAGTTCCTTTTTAGCTTCTGAAATAGTTAATAACTCCAAAACAGAAAAAGCTTTCAGCGTATAATGTTCAATGGCTTTTTTGGTAGCCTCTGAAGACCCCGATGCTATAAAAATTTGCTTTACAGTCTCTATTTTATCCTTTGAGTTAGTGCCCCCTGTGCTAAATAATTGTTTCAATTGTAGTTGATCCTCTTCAGACGAAAACTCTAAAGCCTTTAGATATAAATAGGTTTTTTTATTCTCGATAATATCACCTCCAACTTGTTTTCCAAATGTTTCAGGGTTCCCAAAGGCATCCAAATAATCATCTTGTAATTGAAATGCAATCCCTAAGTTTTTCCCAAATTCATAACATCGATTTTGATCTTCAGTTGAGGCATCGGCTATAATGGCACCCATTTTCATGGCTGCTCCCACTAATACGGCCGTTTTGTATTCAATCATTTTTAGATATTCTGGAATTGAAACTTCAGATCGCGTTTCAAAATCGATATCGTATTGTTGGCCTTCGCAGACTTCCAATGCTGTTTGACTAAACAATTTAGCGAGTTTTTGAAAGACCTCAGGCTGGTAGTTTTCAAACAGTTGATAGGCCATAATAAGCATCGCATCTCCTGAAAGAATCCCGGTATTTAAATCCCATTTTTCATGCACCGTTTGATGGCCACGACGCAGCGGTGCGGCGTCCATAATATCATCGTGAATTAGAGAGAAATTGTGAAAAACTTCCACAGCCAATGCGGCGTCGAGTGCTTGGTGTGTATCGCCATCAAAACAATCGGCGGTCATTAGGGTTAAAACAGGTCGCAAGCGCTTCCCTCCTAAATTTAATATGTAGGCAATGGGTTGGTACAGGTTTTTAGGCTCTCGCTCTTCTTTATAAGTTCCTAAAAAGGCTAAAAATTGTTTTTGATACGTTTCAATGGCTTTCATAGCCACAAAAATAAGTGAATTCCTAAAACTATTTTAATTTGAGAAACTAATAAATGTTAAAAAATCATAAAACTTTGGAAACTTTAATTGTTTTTAAAGTTTCCTGTTGTAAATTTGTACTCAGTTATGAGAAATAAAATTATATCAAAATCAGAAGAGTTGTTCTTGTCTTTAGGATTCAAGAGTGTCACTATGGACGACATCGCGAATGCCATTGGGATTTCTAAGAAAACCATTTATGCTCATTTTTCGAATAAAACTGCCCTTGTAGAGGTCGTCATATTTGAAACGCTCGACCATATTTACGAAGGAATTGACAAGATAAACGCCTCCTCAATAAACCCTATTGAAGAGCTTTATGACATCAAACTATTTGTGATGAATTACTTCAGAAATGAACGTGTGTCCCCACAGTACCAACTCAAAAAATATTATCCTGAAATTTATGAGCGTTTACAAATTAAACAATTTGAAAAAATGCACTCTTCAGTTGAGAACAGTTTGAAAATGGGGGTTGATACTGGTTTATTTAGAGCTGATATTGACATAGATTTCATATCAAGAATGTATTTTAATGGGATGACTGGGATTCGTGATATTAGCATATTTCCAGAAACGCTCTTCGATAAAAACTATCTTTTTGAAAGTTATCTCGAATACCACCTCCGCGCGATAGTCACCAAACAAGGATTAAATCTGCTTAATAATTATATAAAATCTAACCTAACATCTAATGCTTCATAAATTAACTCTTTTCTTATTCATATCGACTTCGGTGTTTTCTCAGCAAGAGACCACCCGGTTTTCGCTTAAAGAAGCTGCTGAGTTTGCAATTCAAAACAATTATTTGGGTAAAAATGCTGCCCGTAATGTGGAAATTGCGAAACTCCAAAAGTGGCAAACAACGTCCACAGGACTCCCTCAAATCAAAGCGACTCTAAATTATAACAATTGGTTGAAGCAACAGATTTCGTTGATCCCAGCCGAATTCTTTGGCGGACCTCCAGGCCAGTTCTCAGAAATTGTTTTTGGTACCAAACAAACGATGAATGGTACCTTGAAAGTTTCACAAAAAATATTTGATGGCTCCTATTTAGTAGGACTTCAGGCAGCAAAAGTATATCTTGATATCTCAGAAAATGCCAAAGAGAAAACAGAAGTTGAACTTCGAAAAATGGTCGCTTATGCCTATGGAAATGTGCTGTTAGCCGAAGAAAATTTTAAAATCGTAAACTCAAATATCGCCCTTATAGAAAAAAACGTAAATGATCTTACAAAGGTGTATGAAAACGGTTTGATTGAGCAAGAAAGCGTTCAGCAGCTACAATTGACTTTGGCGAGTTTGAAAAGCAATCAGGGGTATATCAAACGGTTGAAAACGCTAGCCTATCAAATGTTTAACAATGCGCTTGGCCTTGAATTAAACACTCCCGTCGTTTTGACTGACAGTCTCGATAAATTAATTTTAATCTATACAACGCTTCTGCCCTTACAGTCAATTATTGAGGTTGAGAATGTTGTGGATTATAAAATTGCATTCAACGATGTCAAAGCTCGAGAACTCTTATTGAAGTTAGAAAAAAGTAAAGCACTGCCCTCTATTGATGCCTTTTTAAACGGCAGCTATTCTGGAAATAATGATCAATTTAACTTTTTGCAGGAGTCGCAAAAATGGTTTGGCGCCTCTCTTTTTGGCGTCACGATGAAAATCCCTCTTTTTAGCTCGCTCGGAAGAAGTGCTTCCACAAAAATGGCGCGTCTCAACTTTGAGAAATCCAAAGCGCTTTTAGAAGACACGACTGAAAAAATTCGGTTAGAAATTGCACGTGCGACAAGCGATTATGAATTTGCCGTTGAAGATCTTGAAATTAAAAAAGAAGCACTGCAACTTTCAGAAAATATCGCTCAAAAAAATGAAATTAAATTCTTTGAAGGATTGACCACTAGTTTTGACTTATCGCAAGCACAAAGACAATTGTATGCGGCGCAACAAGATTATTTACAGTCCATGCTAAACATCCTAATCAAACGAATTGATATAGAAGCACTCATTAACACATCCTACAACAACTAAATGATGAAACATTCCCTACCGATGACTCAAATGAAAACAATTATTTCGCTATTTATTTTAACCCTTGTTCTGTCTTGTGGCAGTTCAGAGAAAGAATCACAATCGTTAACCGATTTAAAAACTAAAAAGGCGACTCTGATTGAGAAAATGGATCGTATCAGCACAGAACTTAAAAGTGTTGAAGTCGCTATTTCTGAATTAGATACGTTACAAAAACTTATGACCGTCACGTCATTTAAAGCAGAAATCAAAGACTTTAATCATTATATCGAAGTCCAAGGAATGGTGAAAGCCGATCAGTCCATTGAATTACACGCGGAAATGGGAGGCACTGTAACGGCAATTTTAACCAAGGAAGGACAATACGTTTCAAAAGGGCAAATACTTGCAACACTCGATAGCGCTGTGATCGACAATTCGGTTTTACAATTAGAAACTCAACTTGCTTTGGCCACCACCACTTTTGAACGTCAGGCCAGACTTTGGGATCAAAACATTGGGAGTGAAATTCAATTCCTCCAAGCAAAAGCACAAAAAGAAGGGCTTGAAAATAACATGAAAAGCTTGAGAGCACAAGCGCGAAAAATGAAAGTAATCGCGCCATTTTCTGGAACAATTGATCAAATTTTTGCAAAAACAGGGGAACTTACATCCCCGCAAGCACCCTTCCTAAGGCTGGTAAACCTTAAAAATGTTTATGTCGAAAGTGACGTCACGGAAACGTATTTAAAATCTATCAAAAAAGGGACAAAAGTCCTCCTTAATTTTACATCTATTGGTAAATCTACAGAGGCATCAATTTCACAAGTTGGAAATTTCATCAATCCAAATAACCGAAGCTTTAAAACTCGTATTGATCTAAAAAACCCCAATAATGAGTTAAAAGCTAACTTGCTTGCTGACATTAAGATCAATGATTTTAGAGCCAATGGCATTGTTATTCCATCGAGAATCGTTCAAAAAGATCGCGACAACAAAACGTTTGTTTATACGATTGAACCAAAAGGGGACAACCATAAAGTTGTGAAAACATTTGTGACCGAGGCGAAGAATTACAATAACTTCTCTTATATTTCTGAAGGGCTTTCAGAAACCTCTATGCTGGTTGATAAAGGTGCACGACTTGTAAATAAAAATGAAGACGTAAAACTTGTAAACTAGTAGATTATGAGCACAAAAAAAATAAAAGAATTTAAACTTTCTTCTTGGGCGATTTCAAATCGCATGACCGTTTCTGTCATTACATTCATTATTGTGTTAAGTGGGTTTCTTTCTTACTCAGGGATGGCACGTGAGAATTTTCCAGAAATTATTATCCCACAAATTTATGTGGCCACTCCTTACCCAGGGAATTCTGCGTTGGATGTCGAAAAACTAATCACCAAACGGCTAGAAAAGGAAATAAATTCAATCACAGGGGTCGATAAAATTACTTCCAATTCAATTCAGGGTTACTCGAGTATTGTGGTGGAATTTAGTTTTGATTACACCCCTTCGGAAGCGCTTCAAAAAGTTAAAGACAAAGTTGATGTCGCAATGGCAGATCCTGATTTTCCAAAAGATTTACCATCGGAGCCGAGTATTACGGAAATGAATTTTAGTGAGCGAATCCCCATCATGAACATTAATTTGTCGGGCGAATTTTCAATGGATCAACTCAAGGAATATGCCGAATATTTAGAAGATGAAATTGAGGAACTTTCAGAAATTTCAGGGGTAGATATTAGAGGGGTTCAAGAAAAAGAACTTGAAATAGCCGTCGATTTATATAAAATGGAGGCGTCTAAAATCAGCTTCACAGATATAGAAAATGCCGTTGCTTTTGAAAACATGAGTGTTTCTGGAGGAGATATCCTCGAAAATGGCATTCGACGCACGGTCCGTGTTTTAGGCGAATTTAAAGATCCTTTAAGCGTCAGAGATATTGTTGTCAAGCATGAAAAAGGAAACATTGTTTACCTAAGAGATATTGCAGATGTGAATTTCAAAGAGCAAGAAAAAGAAAGTTTTGCTAGAGAATATATGCAACCTGTAGTCATGTTGGATGTTAAGAAACGAGGCGGTCAAAACCTTTTAGAGGCTTCGACTAAAATTGATGCCATTCTGGAACAAGCGGCCGCAAATGTATTTCCACACAATTTAATAATATCAAAGACCAACGATCAATCAAACGACACCCGAACCATGGTGTCCGATCTAGAAAACAGCATCATTTTAGGCGTCATTTTGGTGGTCACAGTCCTTTACTTCTTTTTAGGGTTTAGAAATGCATTGTTTGTTGGAATTGCGATTCCTTTATCGATGTTTTTATCGTTTACTATTTTGAGTTTTATGGGGGTAACTCTGAATACCATGGTCTTGTTTTCTTTAGTCATTGCGCTAGGGATGTTGGTTGATAACGGGATTGTGGTGGTCGAAAACGTCTATCGTTTGATGGATGAAGGTTACCCAAGAATTGAAGCAGCGAAACTTGGTGTAGGCGAAGTGGCGATGCCAATTATTGCATCTACAGCAACCACTTTAGCTGCGTTTTTTCCCTTAATTTTATGGGAAGGTATTATGGGTGAGTTTATGAAATGGCTTCCAATTACCTTAATTATCGTCTTAAGCTCATCCCTATTTGTAGCACTAATTATTAACCCAATGTTGATTTCGGTGTATATGAAGGTGGTTCCTAAAAAGGAATCAAAAATCACTTTTATAACAAAGTTAGAAAACCTCTACGAACGTTTTTTGAACTACGCACTGAAAGGAAAAAAACCGGGCAGTATCCTCGTTGGAACGTTTGGGTTATTAATTCTTGCGGTATTTTTAATGGCGACTTTTCCCCCTAAAATATTGTTTTTCCCGAACACCGATGCCAAACAAGTCTTTGTATACATCGAATATCCTATTGGGACTGACATCGAGGAAACAAATCTTATTTCAAAGGAAATTGAACAAGACATAGAAAACTACTTAAAAAAGTATGACGTCGATGGCAAAAGCTTTTTGATTACTTCTATTATTGGACAAGTAGGAGAAGGTACTGCCGATCCATCTCGAGGGCAAGAGGGTGGGAAAACACCGAACAAAGCTCGAATCACGGTAGATTTTGTAAAGTATCAGGACCGTCAAGGGGTGAGTACTGAAGCCGTGCTAAAAGACATTCGAAATGTTATACAAGGCTATCCCGGCGTGAGTATTGTGGTGGATAAACCCGCCGATGGCCCTCCAACAGGCGCCCCCATCAATATTGAAATTAAAGGGGATGATTATGTCTTAATCTTGGAAACTGCCAATCAATTAAAATCCTTTATCAATTCCTCAAATATTGCGGGAATTGAAGAATTGAAATTAGATATTGATCAAGGAAAACCCGAAATGTTAATTTCTGTTGACCGTCAAAAAGCACGACGACTGGGGGTTTCAACAGGTCAAATTGGAGCCAACTTACGAACCGCATTGTATGGAAAAGAAATCTCAACTTATAAAAACGCGGATGATGATTATCCTATAAATCTAAGGCTAAAAAACGAAATGCGTTATAATAAATCGACCTTGCTGGATCAAAAAATAACCTTTAGAAATCAAAGTGATGGCCAAATAAAACAAGTGCCTATTTCGGCGGTTGCAACGACTGAAAATCAATCTTCGTTTAGCGCTATTAAACGTATTAATTTGGATCGAGTGGTCGCCATTTATTCCAATGTTTTAAGTGATTATAACCCCACAGAAGTCAACGATAAAATTAGAGCCATTGCTGAAAAATTCGAATCGCCAAAAAGCATCGCCATTAGTTTTACAGGTGAACAAGAGAAACAAGCCAAAGAAATGGCGTTTTTAAGTAATGCCCTTTTAATTGCGGTCCTTTTAATTTTCTTGATTTTGGTTGCACAATTTAACTCGGCTACAACCCCATTTATCATTTCAATTTCGGTATTTCTTAGTTTGATTGGGGTGTTATTTGGACTCCTCATTTTTAGAATGGACTTTGTGGTGCTTATGACGATGATTGGTATTATTTCTCTGGCAGGAATTGTCGTTAATAATGCCATCGTTTTGATTGATTACATCAATCTTACGATCCTTAGAAAACGACGGGAATTGGGATTGGAAGAAACCGATAAATTAACGCCTGTACTCCTTGTTGAGTGTGTGGTTGAAGGCGGTAGAACACGTTTAAGACCGGTGTTGTTAACGGCAATCACGACCATTTTAGGGCTACTTCCTTTAGCGCTCGGTATCAATATTAATTTTAGAACTTTGATCACCCAACTGAATCCCAACTTTTATATTGGTGGTGAAAACGTTGCATTCTGGGGGCCAATGGGCTGGGCCATTATCTTCGGATTAACATTTGCTACCTTTTTGACACTGGTCGTCGTCCCTATCTTATTTTATTTAATTAATAAATTGAAAACAAAAAAGGTTAA
>TARA_B110000967_G_scaffold117380_1_pt1 | contig 14120 bp, 10 predicted proteins | sample TARA_B110000967 | Tara Oceans TARA_B110000967 (sample SAMEA4397903) | marine metagenome | biome: Polar Biome; feature: [DCM] deep chlorophyll maximum layer (ENVO:01000326); material: water (ENVO:00002006), including particulate matter (ENVO:01000060) such as... | depth 35 m
AAATCCTTTTTAAAATCAGGATTTTCGATGCATAATTCATTTAAAACGGTAAACAACAGTTTAGGATTACTTTGTATTGGCAACAAACCTATGTAAGAAATAGAAAATTTAGAATCTAAGTTTATCAGATTATTAGTTAGAACTTCATCATCAAAACCATTGGTAATTACTTCGACTCTCTTTGCTTGTTTCGCAAATTCCTTTTTTAAAGAATTACTAACGGTTAAAACACAATCAGCATTTATTAAAACTGAAGTTTCAAGTTTTTGGTTTTTATTTTTAGCTAATGTCAATTGCTTAAACTCTTTGTTATAATACAAATCTGTCCAAGGATCTCTAAAGTCTGCAATCCATTTTAGATTGTTTTTTTGACATAATTTTTTAGCAATTAAATGCATGCTATGAGGAGGTCCTGTAGAAATTATAAGCTCAATTTTATTTGATTTTAAATATTCTTGCAGATATTTAACAGAAGACTTCACCCAAAAGACTTTAGGGTCAGGAATAAAAAAATTACCTCTAACAAATGATAATAAACCATTATTCATAGCATTGGAAACACCACTTTTTTGTTCTTTTTTTTTCTTCCAAAAAAGCAAATCTGTTGGTTCCCAAATTGGTTGTTTTAACACTTTTATATTTTCTGGAACTTCATTCATTAAAGAGATATCCTCTTTTGGATAACTTGCATCATCAACAGTATATACAATTGGTTCAATATCAAAATTTTGTAAATATTTTACAAACTTCAACCAACGTTGAACTCCAGAGCCTCCCGCAGGTGGCCAATAATAAGTGATTATTAATACTTTCAATTTAGTAGATTATCATATAAATGTAAGAGTTTTTTTGATGTTTGTTCCCAAGAAAATTCATTTCTAACAAAATGTTTTCCATTTTCTCCTAATTCAGTTCTTAAAGTTTCATCAGCATATAATTTTAAAACTTTATCTATAAAGTCTTCTACATTTTTTTCTTGATGCACTAAACCTGAATTTATATTTTCAACCAATCGTTTTTGAGCAATGGCATCACTAACTAACAATGGTTTTGCCAAACTCATATACTGAAATATTTTATTTGCATACGCCACATCATGTTGTAAATTTCTGTGCAAAGGAGAGATGCAAATAGCACTGGAGAGAATGTAAGACTGAAAAAGAGAAACATTTTGCCAACCTTCAAAATCAACAAAATCAGAAATGCTCAAGTTTTTCACTTGTTGCTTTAAAATAGTATCTGTTGTGTTCTTGCCTACAATGACCAACTTTAAATTCGGTATTTTATGCTTTAACTTTTCTACACCCCCAATCGCCGTTTGTAAGCCTCTTCTTGTATGTGTGTCTCCTAAATATAAAACAACAAATTTATTTTTATATCTTTCGGTGATCGTGGTATCAACTTTATAATCTTCATAAAACGATTTTCTAATGGTATTGGGTACCAAAACAAACTTCTCTTTTTCTGAAGGCAATCTAATTTGAAGCGTTTCTATAAACTCTGGTGAAACAGATATTACTCTATCCGCCTTTAAAATAAACTCTCCTTCTTTTTCTTTCCACTTTTTTGGCGAAATGATATACTTCCCAGGAAATTTTTGAAGATGCGGATATAACTTCATCACCTCTGGTATATTATCATGCAAATCTAAAACAATAGGTAGCTTATATTTCTTGTTTGTATCAAAAACTGCTGCTGCAATTCTGATATCATGGATGTGTAAAGCTTCAATGTTGGTTTCTATTATAAACTGATTAATTTTTTTCTGCATCAAAAAGGTATACAAAGGAAATGTATAGGCTAAAGCAGATAATTTATATTCTAATTGACTCGAAGTGTACCTTTTAACCTTAATTCCGTTTATGATTTCTGATGTCTTTTCATCCGCATATTTTAAGCAAAAAAGAAAAACTTCATGACCCGCTTTTACCAAAGAAACGGCTTCATTCTCTACCCTTGGATCTGGAGGAAATACTGCATCTAGAATCATTCCTATTCTCATGCTCGTTTTTTGTTCTTCTTTTTATCATAAAATAACCAACCAATTGCAATGAACAATAGTAAAGAATAGGATGCTAAAGAAACCAAACCTCCTTTTTGTATTACTTTAGGTTCAAATTTGAATTCAATTTTATGTTCTCCTGCAGGAATTTTCATTCCTCTTAAAACGTAATTCACTCTAAAATGTGGCGTTAACTTACCATCTATATAAGCATTCCAACCATCTTTATAATAAACTTCAGAAAAAACAGCAAACTGTTCTTTTGTTGTTTTTGATTGATAAGTAAGTTCAGTAACATCATATTTTAATAAAAAAATGGTTGCTGTTGAATCTTGTAAAATATTAAACTGCAATTTATTTTCGACTGCACTTACATCAATTACAGCAACAGTTTTAGTTGATAAAGAATCTAAGGTTTGCATTTCTTGGTTTGCAGAATTCACCACTTTTACATTTTCTACAAACCAAACATTTCCGTTGGCATCAGTATTTTGTTGAGCTTGTGGCTCACCATTTTTATCAGGAACCAAAAAATACTTGGTATTTAACATGTTTAAAACCTCCATGTTATTTTTTGAAATCTGATGATCGAACAACTCTTGATAACGCCCCATTTTTGCGGCATGATACCCACCAATAGATTGATGAAAATAAGAGGTTGAACCATCTTGCATTGGATCTCCTGCAAAATTCGCCACCCTAAAATGGGTTTTATCTTTTAAAATTAACTTATCGGCATTCGTTGCCGTAAAAGGTTTTTCTACTTTTCTGGCTGCTTTAAAATCTGTTTCATTTACATATTTTTTATTCACAGAAATTAAATCAAATAAAACAAATACGGCTAACCCGATAATGGCGAATTGTTGTTTTAATTTATCTTTCAAGAAAAACCATAAAACTACTGCCGAAAGCAACACGAATGCCAATGAGCGCAAAGTATCCATCAATAAAATCGATTTTCTATCTGCAATTACGGCATCGATTAAACCTGCCAAATCCTTATAATTAGCATCTCTAATACCTTCAAAAGTTGAAAAACTATGTGCTAATAAAAAACCTGAAATAATTAATCCACCAAAAACTAAAACCGCTTTCTTCAAAGATGCTGTTTTTTCTTCAGATGTAATTTTTGATGAGAAAAACTCTTTTAACCCTAAAACCCCTAAAATAGGCACACACAATTCTGCAATCACTTGTATTGAAGAAACTGCTCTGAATTTATTGTATAGCGGAACATAATCTATAAAAAAGTAAGTTAATGATTCAAAGTTTCTTCCCCAACTTAATAAAATTGAGAATACCGTAGCGGCTACTAACCATTGCTTTAAGCGTCCTTTTACAAGAAACATCCCTAGAAAAAAGAAAAAGAAAACAACGGCCCCAATATACGCTGGTGCTTCAACAATCGTTTGATCTCCCCAGTAGGTAAGCACTTGCTTCGAGTACTCATCGGCAACCTTTCTGCCTGCATTTTTCTCTATCAATTCGTAAAAATTAGAATTCTCACCCAATTCTTCAACAGTTCCGCCACCCATAAAACCAGGAATAAACAAGTTATAGGTTTCTAATTTTGCATAGCTAAATTGCGTAATATAATCTTTATCTAACCCTTTTGTGACTTCTCTTTTAGTTCCGTCGGGATTGATAGTCAATTCAGATTTTCCTCTTGTGCTAAAATCTGCATATTCTTTCATCGCCATAAGTCGTGAAGCATTTGCACCAAATCCTAAAATAACAGCTGCTAAAATAACGGCCGTTTGTTTTATAAATACAGGTAAAATCTTTTCTTTAATGGCGTTTATGAGCTCTACAACTCCTAAAATCAACAAACAAAAACCCAAATAATAGGTCATTTGTATGTGATTTGTATAAATTTCTAACGCCATTGCCAAACCAGTAAAGATAAAACCCAAGACATATTTTTTCTGAAAAACCCATAAAACCCCTGCTAAAACTAAAGGCATATAGGCAATTGCATGCGCTTTTGAATTATGACCAGGTACAAATATGATGATTAAATAGGTTGAAAAACCAAAGGAGAGTGCACCCAAAATTGCCAATCTCCATTTTACTTTTAAAGCCATCATTAATACAAAAAAACTTAAAAAATACAGAAATGTATAATCTGCTGGCCTTGGTAAAAAACGCAGCGTTCTATCTAAAATTCTAACAAAATCGTATGGGTAATAAGCACTTATTTGGTAGGCTGGCATGCCGCTAAAAGAGGCTCCTGTCCAATAAGGTTCGGTGTTTTTATCGTCTCTAAAGTCATTAATCTCCTTTACCATTCCTCTAAATTGGGTAATGTCTGATTGTGATATTTTTTTCCCTTTTAATACAGGATGAAAATAAATTAACGATGCGAGCACAAAAATTGCAACGGCAATACAGTAGGATAAGATTTTTTTAAGTTTCAAGTACTTCATTTAAAAATTGTAATTGTCTTTTTTAGTTGATAAAAGCAGTATTTATAAATGCTTCTTTAACACCTTTAGTCTATTTCTTCAAAATCTACATAATCGCCCACCGAATTTTTAGTTTGCGAAGTATTTTTTGGCGCTTTATCAATAATAGTTTCTCCTTCTTTTACCTTGCTTTTTGGCTGTTGCTCTCTAAATTGTTCCTCAGCCTTTTTCTTCATGGTATCCGCCACTTTTTTCACCAAAAAAGGTGCTAATAATTTTACCAAGAATTTAAAAACGTAATAGCATATAAAAATAAAAAATAAAGTCTTCAATAAACCCACCATAAAGCATTCAAGTTAAAAATCAACCAAAAATAACAATTTGCCAACAATTGTAGCGTTAACAAACTATAAAACTTTACCAAAGGTAAAAAAGTCGGCAATGTTTTTAGAAACAGCATTTTTGTTCTATGTTTGTTATGTAAATAAATTTAATTTAAAAATCTTTTTTTGGTGATGAAAAACCTGCTGCTGAAATTATTTATTTCCTTATTTATTTTCAATTTTTCAGCGAGCTACAGTCAATATACCGAGGTTATAAATTCTAATAAACCTGGTTTTTCAGAGAGTCCTTACAGCGTTGGAAAAGGTATTTATCAATTTGAAAGTAATTTATTTTTAAGAAACACAGACACACAACCTACGTTTTCTAGACCCCAATCTTTTGGCTTTGATATGCTTTTTAGAACTAGTTTTCTGCTAGAGAGGTTGGAGTTGAATGCACAAGTGAGCTACCAAAAAGATCAAATAGCGTTTAAAAATATTTTCACATATCAGTATTCAACAACGGGTTTTGGACGTGCAACAATAGGAGCAAAATATTTAGTGTTTCAACAAAAATATGAAGATAAAAGTAAAGAGGTGCGAAGCTGGAAAAAGAGGTATGCCTTTGATAAAAAAAGACTTATACCCTCTGTTGCCATTTACGCTGGTGTAAATACAGATTTAGTGAATGATATTTATAAGACAGAAAGTATTTCTCCTAAAGTTGGTGTTTTATTACAGCAAAACTTAAGTAATGATTTTAATTTAATTACAAATTTTTTCTATGATTATATAGGTACAGAATTTGCTGAATACTCCTATATTGTAACCGGAACGTTTAATTTTAGTAATAAATGGTCCACTTTTTTTGAAAATCAAACTGTGTTTCAAAAAAATCAAAGTACCACCAATTTAGGTATAGGTTTGGCTTATTTATTTAATCAAAACCTACAGATTAACACCTCTGCAAGGTATCTAATAGAAGGTAAATCACAAGGTATATATTCTAGTTTAGGCATTTCTTATAGAGTGAATAAGCATACAGATTCTTATAAGGATTTAAATGAAAGCGAAAAAGAGTTAAAAGAAACACCTATTTCACGTTATAACGCAAATAAAAAAGGATTTTTTGGCAGAATTTTTAATATTTTTAAGAAGAAGAAAGGTCGAAAAAGTGCTAGAAAAAAATCTAAAAGAAAAAGGAATTAATCCGAAAATATTAGTATGATTACTTTAAAACAAGTTATTTCGAAAAAAGAAATGAAGGCATTTGTTATCTTTCCTTTTTCCCTTTATAAAAGTAACCCCTATTGGGTTCCTCCCATCATTAAGGATGAAATTGCCAATTTTGACCCCAAAAAAAACCCTGTTTTTGACAATGCTGATGCACAGTTTTTTTTAGCCTATAAAGACAAAAAAATTGTAGGTAGAGTTATCGCTATTATTAATTGGCATGAAGTTAACAAACAACAAATCAATAAAATGCGTTTTGGTTGGTTTGATGTTATTGATGATATTGAAGTAACAAAGGTATTACTAGATAAAGTAAATGAAATCGGACGACTGCATAATTTAGATTACATCGAAGGACCAGTTGGTTTTAATAATTTAGATAAAACAGGAGTTTTAGTTGATGGGTTCGATCATTTAGGAACTATGATAACTTGGTACAACCATCCATATTATAAGGAACATTTAGAACAATTAGGTTTTGTAAAAGAGAAAGAATATTTAGAAAATAAGTTTAAATTTAATAATGTTGATGCCGTTTACTTTGATAGAATAAGCAATATTATTAAACGCAGATATACTTTAAAAGCACTAGATTTTACCAAAACAAAAGATATTTTGCCTTATGTAAATGAAATGTTTGAAGTTTTTAGTGCGGCGTATTCAAAACTATCTACTTTTGTACCTATTTCTGATGCTCAAATAGCTTTTTTTAAAAAGAAATATATCAGTTTTATCAATCCAGAATATATAAAATTTGTAATCGACAAAAACCGTAAATTAGTGGCTTTTGCCATTGTAATGCCATCATTTTCGGAAGCTTTACAAAAGTCAAAAGGAAGATTATTTCCTTTTGGAATTTTCCATTTACTTAAAGCAAGAAAACATTCAAAAGATGTAACTTTCTATTTAATTGGTGTGCATCCAGAATATCAAAACAAAGGAGTACACGCTATTATTTTTGATCAATATACCAAAACTTTTGCTCCTTTAGGAATCAAAAACTGTATTAGAACTCCAGAATTAGAGGACAATGAAGCAATTAATAAACTTTGGAAAGACTTTGACCCAGTAACCCATAAAAGGAGAAGAACATATAGAAAGAATATTCTGTAAGATGTTGGGAATTTGGCTGTAAAAGAAATCAAAAAAAATCGAGTTTAATCTAGAAATAGTGTCTATTTTTTTACTCTTAAAATGCTAACTCGAAGACTATAAATCAAAACTCTGAACATTTAAATATGCAACTATTTTATAATTCTGATATCAGTTCCAAAACTTCATCAATTACTTTTGATAAAGTAGAAAGTAGACATATTGTTCGTGTTTTAAGAAAAAAAGAAAGCGATATTTTGCAGATTACAAACGGCAAAGGTTTTTTATTTGATGCAAAAATTATTGCAGCTAGTGATAAAAAGTGCATTGCAGAAATCATTAATGTTCAAGAAAAACCAAAACCATGGCACTACTATTTGCACATTGCCATTGCGCCTACAAAAAATAACGATAGAATTGAATGGTTTTTAGAAAAAGCAACCGAAATTGGTATTGATGAAATTACACCAATTATTTGTAATAATTCTGAACGCAGGTTTGTGAAATTAGAACGATTCGAGAAAATAATTCAATCCGCAATGAAGCAATCTTTGAAATTTACGTTACCTAAAATCAATGAACCTGTGAAATTTAATGAATTTGTCAACCAAAATTTTGAGGGTAGAATGTGTATTGCTCATTGCGAAGATGGCGCTAAAAATCTGCTGCAATCTGTGATAAAACCATCAGAAAAAACAACTATTTTAATTGGCCCAGAAGGCGATTTCTCTTCGGATGAAATTACAAAAGCTTTAGAGAAAAAATTTACTCCTATTTCTTTAGGTAAAAGCAGATTGCGAACAGAAACTGCTGGCTTGGTTGCGGTGAATATAGTTTCTTTTATCAATCAGTAACATCATTTTTACTATATTGCTTTAAAATAATTCTTAAATAATTTATGAAGAAATTTATAAAACTCTATATTCTATCAATATTTCTTCAAATTAACGCCCAAGATGTTGCTATTTTAAAATACAATGGTGGCGGAGATTGGTATGCGAATCCTACTGCTATTCCTAATTTGGTAGAATTCACAAACCTAAACATAAAAACAGCTATCTCTAAAAACCCACAAAGTGTGGCTATAAATAGCGAGGAGGTTTTCAACTTCCCGATTTTATTTATGACGGGTCATGGAAATGTATATTTTTCTGATGAAGAAGCAAGTAATCTAAAAAACTATTTAATTTCTGGTGGCTTTTTGCATATTTCTGATAATTATGGTTTAGATAAATTTATTAGAAGAGAACTCAAAAAAGTATTTCCTACATTAGAGTTTAATGAAATACCAAGCAATCACCCAATTTATAATCAGACTTTTAAATTTAAAGAAGGAATTCCTAAAATTCATGAACACGATAAGAAATCTGCACAAGGTTTTGGTTTGTTTTATGAAGGGAGGTTGGTGGTTTTTTACGATTATGAGACTGACTTAAGTGATGGCTGGGAAGATCAAATCATACACAACAACCCAAAAGAAGTTCGTGAAAAAGCATTAAAAATGGGTTCAAATATTATAGAATATGCTTTTATAAACTGATTTTTATTTTTGAACCAACAAATAAGTTGGACCAAGAGACAAGAACTAATAGAAAACAACCAAGAACCAAGAACCAAGAATTTAGAGAAAATACTTGAATTTAAAGTTTAATTGAAAGACCAAAAAACAGACTTAAGAAGTAAAACTTAATTTAAATGATAATATAAAAAAATAGTTGAAAAAATTAAACTCTCCACGTTGAACTTTAAATCCTAAACCTTGAACCTAAAACCATGCAAAATCAAATAGATATAGATTCCATAAAAATAAACTTTGATTCTAGCGGTTTATGGGTTTTAAATATTGCCATTGCGATTATAATGTTTGGTGTTGCCTTGGCAATTACAGTAGATGATTTTCAACGCCTTTTTAAAAATCCTAAAATAGTTTTTATAGGAGTTTTATCACAGTTTATTTTATTACCGGCAGCAACTTTTTTAGCAATTATATTGATTGAGCCTCACCCGAGTTTTGCTCTAGGAATGATGATGATTGCGGCTTGTCCTGGTGGCAATGTTTCTAACTTTTTTAGTAAAATGGCTGGCGGAAACGCAGCTCTTTCTGTTAGCTTAACAGCGTTTGCAACATTGATTTGCATTTTTATGACCCCTTTTAATTTGCAGTTTTGGGGAAGCATGTACGAACCCACAAACATCATTCTAAAAACGGTAGAACTCAATTGGATTGATATCCTAAAACTCGTTTCTTTAATTTTAGGAATTCCGCTAATAGCAGGAATGCTCATCAAGCATTACCACTCAAAAATGGCAATCAAAATTGAGAAGGTGTTAAAGCCTATTTCTATGACTGTTTTTATTATTTTAATTTTTGTGGCTTTTTCTCAAAATTTAGACATTTTTATAAGCTACATTCACCATGTTATATTCTTGGTGATTTTTCATAATATCTTTGCCTTTATACTCGGTTTTTACACCGCAAAAAGCTTCGGATTAAATAAAAGAGATTGTAAAACAATTTCTATGGAAACAGGAATCCAGAATGGTGGTTTAGGACTTTTACTAATTTTCGGCTTCTTTGATGGTCTTGGTGGAATGGCCTTATTGGCTGCTTTTTGGGGTATTTGGGATGTATTTTCAGGAATGGCTTTGGCTACTTTATGGGGTAGAAAAAGAAATAAATTACAGATAGAAAATGGGTGTTAAAAAAATTTGGTATGAGAGTGTCCGACTTTTTATAAAAGTTAGTTTGCAATTTTATGTAAAAAGAATAAAAGTTTATGGTAAAAATAATATTCCAAAAAAAGGAGCAGTTTTATTTGCTATTAATCATCCGAATGCGCTGATGGATCCGTTGTTTGTTACTTCAAACAGTAAAAGAGAAAATCATTATTTAGTTAGAGCAGATGTTTTTAAAAAACCTTTGGTTCAAAAAGTGCTAGCTTCTTTAAATTTGATGCCTATTTACAGAATTAAAGATGGCATAAGACAACTTTCTAACAATGAACAAGTCTTTGAAAAATGTTTTGATATTCTTAAAAAAGAAGAAACTTTAATTATTTTTCCGCAAGGAGGCCACTCCAGAGATAGAAATATAAAACCTTTAAGCAAAGGATTTACAAGAATTGTTTTTGGCGCTTTAGAAAAAAACCCTACGTTAGATATCACAGTAATTCCAGTTGGTATTACCTATCAAAATTCATCCTCTTTTCCCTCTAAAGTTTGTGTCCATTTTGGCAAAGCCATCAATTCTAGAGAAATTTTTAGCTTAAATATAAAAGCAAAAGCGATCAATATTTTAAAAAATGAAGTGAGTGACCAACTAAAAAAACTAACAGTTCACATTCCTGATGATGCCAATTACATTTCGACTTTATCGAAGTTAAATAGAGCAAATGTTGATTTTACAAACGTTAAGTTCGTCAATAAAATGATTGCTGAAAACAATTTCCCTGAGACCGTTAAAAAGCCAATCAATTTTTTAAAACCTTTATTTTATATTATTATTCTAAATAGTGTTTTTCCGTATTTAATTTGGAAAAAAACGTCTAAACGCATTGGTGCAGTTGAATTTATTGACACCATGAAATATGCTATAAATGTAATTAGTTTTCCTGTTTTTTATAGTTTACAGGCTGTTGTGCTAAATTTATTTTTCGGATGGAAAATAGCAGGTATTTATTGGTGGCTTTCTTTTTTATTGGTTTTCCTCTATACCAAACTTTCTATTACGAATACTGAAAATAATTCTTGAGAAGGTATACGTCAGACAAGTTTAGCCTAGATTGAACGGTTTGTTTGAGCTCTTTTTTATTCTTTTTCTGAATAAAAAAAGCGAGTAGTGAAAACCATAAGTAACTTCTAATCGATAATAGCATCTTGAATAATTTGCTGAATTTCTGTTCGAATATTCTGTCTCACCAAACCTCTATTATTCATAGTAGGATAAGTTCTGTTGGATAGGAAAACATACACAATTTCGCTTTTTGGATCTGCCCAAGCATAAGTACCGGTAAAACCAGAATGCCCAAAACTTTCATCAGAGACACAACCACAAGTTGCCTCTACCTTGGGATTTAGTTGTGGTTTATCAAAACCTAAACCTCTTCGCACTTTTTTAGCTGCATAATAACGCGTGTTAAATTTATTGATCGTTTCTGATTTAAGATAACGTCTACCGCCATAAAAGCCTTTCTGTAAATACATTTGCATCATTTTTGCAACATCATTTGCATTGGCAAATAAACCTGCATGACCTGCTACACCACCCAACATTGCAGCACCCATATCGTGTACGTGACCATGCAACAATTGGTTTCGAAAATAATCATCTATTTCTGAAGGTACAATTTCTGATTTGCTGAATTTTTTAAGCGGTAAATACGTCATTCTATCGGCACCTAAAGAGCTATAAAATTGCTGGTCTGCTAATTTATTTAGCGGCTTTTTATAGTTGTATTCTAATGCTTCTTTAAATAAATAATAGCCCAAATCACTGTACTTATAACCTTCGTCTTCTCTTTGATCTACTTCTCTAATGTATTTATAGATACTGTCTTTATATGATTTTCTGATATAAAGATCTTCGGCAACTTTTACGTTGTATCTATGGCTTCTTTTTTCTCTGTAAAATATGGGCAAATTTTTATGGGTAATACTATCTTGCGTTTTTAAATAAAAAGGAATCCAGGCTTTTAATCTCCCCGAATGTGACAAAATTTCTTTTACAGAAACTAATGCTTTATTTGTTCCTGCAAAACTTGGTAAAATATCTTGTACAGTTGCCCTTAAGGGGATTTTTTGATCTTCTTCTGCTTTCATTATTAAAGGCAAAGAAGCTAACATTTTTGTTAAAGAAGCCAAATCGTAAATATCAGAGTTTTTTACAGGTCTCGTTTTTTTTTCTGTATGATATCCATAACTTTTTTTAAAAACTACTTTTCCTTTTCTAGCCACTAAAACCTGAAAACCAGGCGCCATTTTCTCCCTTAAAATATTCGTTGCCACAGTATCTATTAAAGATAATTTTTTAGAGGATAATTTTACTGCTTCTGGTATTGTATATTCTAATCTGCTTAAGCTATACGTCTGTATTCCATGACCTACTTTAAATCCGTTACCAATAGAGACTGGTAATTTCCCTTGTGCTTTAAAAGCTCCAAAGATAATTTGAGCAGAAATTTCTTGCGCCAATTTACTATTTTGATAAGAAACAAGTATGGCATCAATATTGGTGAAACTTTTTATCTGCAACAAACTATACGGACTCGTAAAAACATCTAAAATCACGTTTTTTTCTCTTGCAATTTCTTGCAACCAAACTAGCTCTTTACTTTTAAATTTATAACTTTTCCAGGGATGATCATTTGATTTGTGAAAACCAATAATTACTTGGTTATAGGGTTTTAACTTCTTTAATAAACTGGCCAAATTATCATCAGAAATCACATCTACTTTTGTATAATTCTTGAGCATATTTACAAAATGATTTCCTGAATCATCACCCAATTTCACATACGCTATTTTCTTATAGTCTAAATTAGCTATGGGAACATTTTGCTTTGCATCTTTCACTAAAGTGATAGAGTTCTTTACAAGTTCTCTATGTAACAATTCATCTTCAATAGTGTTTAAATCTTCTTGTAAATTTTCTAATTCAACTGGTGTATTGTAATGCAAACCCATCCAGTATTTTGCTTTTAAAATTTTACGAACAGAAAAATTTAAACGCTCTTCAGACAAAGTTTTTAAAACAATAGCTTGTTTAATTAAACGAACGCTAGCTGGCACATCTTGCGGAATTAACAAAAGGTCATTCCCTGCCATTAAAGCTGCCAAATCTATTTCTGCAGATGTTGCATAATTAGCAGCAGCTTTCATATTTAAACCATCCGTAATAATCAAACCATTAAAGCCCAACTCTTTTTGCAATAAATCTGTAACCACACTTTTTGACAATGATGTAGGCAAGTTCGTATTTGGTTCTAAACTTGGTATGTTTAAATGTGCGGTCATTACGCTACCAATACCTGCATCAAAAACTTTTGTATAAGGATATAATTCGATAGAATCTAAACGTGCTCTGTCAAAATTCAACAAAGGCAAAGTATGATGAGAATCTGAAGCTGTATCTCCATGACCTGGAAAATGTTTTGCATTTGCCATAACTCCAAATTTCTGCAAACCTTTTGTAAAAGCAATTGCTTTTTGAGTAACATTTTCTTTACTTTCGCCAAAAGAACGATTCCCAATAATCGGGTTTTCTGGATTTGTATTGATGTCTACAACAGGGGCAAAATTGATATGAATTCCTAAACGCTTGCAATGTTTTCCTAGATGTTCGCCGAATCTTTTCACCAAAGAATCATTTTGAATTGCACCTAAAGTCATATTCCAAGGAAATTTGTAAGTATTTTGTAAACGCATATCTAAACCCCATTCACCATCAAAACCAATCATCAAGGGCACTTTGGAAAGAGCTTGATACCTATTATTTAAAACTGCTTGTTTTTGCGGAGTTCCTTGCATAAAAATTAAATTCCCGACATGATATTTGCGAATCATTTCTGATATAAAATTTTCGTGTTCCTGACCTAAATTAGAATAGGCTTGCACCATAAATAACTGGCCAATTTTTTCGTCAATCGTCATAGAATTCATCAAACTATCGACCCAAATTTCTTGGGCTTCAAAATCTTTAGTTCTTAGAGGATCTATAGTTTGTGCGCTTAAATTATAACTAAAAATGACTAACAATATAAATAGTAACTCTTTTCTCATGCTCTTTTGTGAATATTTTTTTTGTGTTTTAACAGGCTTCTACCCCTCGCTTTTTTTTTGTTTGTTCTCGATACAATTCCGAAAAAAAGCGGAACCATTCAAAGTGATATCTAAAGAAGAGCTCAAACAATTAGCATATCTTGAGCTTGGCGAAAGGCTCTATATTGAACGCAACCTTTCAATTATCTTAACGTTCACCTCTAAAACCCATAATTACACCAAAAAGCGTTTGTGCCAACTTTGGTCTGCAGGAATCTCCCAATTATTTTCGAAATCTTCTTTGGTATG
>TARA_B110000967_G_scaffold197853_1_pt1 | contig 14076 bp, 9 predicted proteins | sample TARA_B110000967 | Tara Oceans TARA_B110000967 (sample SAMEA4397903) | marine metagenome | biome: Polar Biome; feature: [DCM] deep chlorophyll maximum layer (ENVO:01000326); material: water (ENVO:00002006), including particulate matter (ENVO:01000060) such as... | depth 35 m
AAGAAAAGTATAGAGGCAATAAAAATAAAGCCTTTAGATTTTTTAATTTCTTTTTTGGTTAATCCAGGAGCAACAAAACGCCAAACTTCCCACAATAGATAAGGAAAAGAAACAATAACACCTAAAATGAATGAAGACCAAATTGAGTTCATTAACTGTGACGTCACTTTAATACTTATTAATTTCTTTTTGGCAAAATTAACGCTGCAAAAGTCACTATCCATTCCAAACAAATTAAAGAATTCACAAAATAATTGATAGGTGATAAAATCTGGTTCTAAATGGGCTAGTAGGAAGTGATCATATACTTTTTCAGAAAAAATAAAAAAGATAATAGCAAAAATAAAAATTGCTGAAGCGCTTCTTACTAAATGCCATCTTAATTCTTCTAAATGTCCTAAAAAAGACATTTCTTTTTGTTGCTCTGCCATTAAAAAATACCTTCTTTAATTAAATCATGTAAATGTACAACTCCTGAATAATTATCATTATCGTCCACAGCTAAAATTTGAGTAATTGTATTGTTTTCCATTGTTTCTAAAGCTTCAACTGCCATTGCTTCTTTATGAATGGTTTTAGGGTTTTTACCCATGATGTCTTTTGCTATAAAACCATCGATTTTAGTTGCTTTACTTAACATTCTTCTAATATCACCATCCGTGATAATACCAACAACTTTGTGGTTTTTTATCACTGCGGTCACTCCCAAACGCTTTTCGGATATTTCTATAATTACTTTTGCAATAGAATCATTTTCAGAAACCTGTGGCAATTGATTATTTTGTATCAAATCAGAAACTCTTAAATATAATCGTTTTCCTAAAGCGCCTCCTGGATGATATTTTGCAAAATCATTGCTCGTAAAACCTTTTAATTTCAGCAAACAAACAGCAAGTGCATCACCCATCACTAATTGTGCTGTGGTGCTTGTTGTCGGTGCCAAATTATTGGGGCAAGCTTCTTTTTCGACAAAAGTATTTAAGGTGAAATCAGCATTTTTACCTAAAAAAGAATCTATATTTCCAGTAATAGCAATTATTTTATTTCCATAATTTTTAATCAAAGGAACTAAAACTTTTATTTCAGGTGTATTTCCACTTTTAGATATACATATGACTACATCCTGCTCTAAAATATTTCCTAAATCTCCATGAATGGCATCTGCAGCATGCATAAAAACTGCAGGTGTGCCAGTTGAGTTAAAAGTAGCTACAATTTTTGTTGCAATATTGGCGCTTTTTCCAATGCCTGTAACAATTACTCTACCTTTAAAATTATATATATAATTAATGGCGTTTTCAAAATCTACATTAATTAAATTTACTAAATTAGCGATAGCTTTGCTTTCTGCTAAAATAGTTTTTTTTGCGTTTGCAATAATTGAAGATTGATTTTTCAAGTTTTTAGTATTTTATCAGAATAAAAAAAAGTTATATCTTTAGATATGTTAATAAGACAAATTTACTACAAAAATAAGTTTGTGCAAATAATATAATTAAAGGTTTGTCTTTTAATTTCAACAAAAATTTATATAATGGATTTACATAGTCCTCTTAAAAAATTTTTTGGATTTAACAAATTCAAGGGATTACAAGAAGAAGTAATAAAAAGTATTGTAAACAATCAGAATACTTTTGTAATAATGCCCACAGGTGGCGGTAAATCTTTATGTTACCAACTACCGGCCCTAATGACAGAAGGAACTGCAATTGTAGTTTCGCCACTAATTGCTTTGATGAAAAATCAAGTTGATGCCATAAGAGGAATTTCTGAACATCATGGAGTGGCACATGTTTTAAATTCATCTTTAAATAAAACGGATGTAGCACAAGTTAAAGCAGATATTGCAAGCGGAATTACAAAACTTTTGTATGTTGCTCCAGAATCTTTAATTAAAGAAGAATATGTTACTTTTTTAAGAACACAAAAAATATCTTTTGTAGCTATTGATGAGGCACATTGTATTTCTGAATGGGGTCACGATTTTAGACCAGAATATAGAAATTTAAAGCATATTATTAGTGCTATCGATAATGTTCCTGTAATTTGTTTAACGGCAACAGCCACTGAAAAAGTACAAGAAGATATTTTAAAAACTTTGGGAATTACGGATGCAAATAGATTTAAAGCTTCTTTTAACAGAGCTAATTTATTTTACGAAGTTAGACCGAAAACCAAAGAAGTTGAGAAAGATATTATTCGTTTTGTAAAACAAAGAGAAGGTAAATCTGGAATTATTTATTGTTTAAGCCGTAAAAAGGTTGAAGAAGTTGCACAGATTTTACAAGTAAATGGCTTAAAAGCGGTTCCTTATCATGCAGGTTTAGATGCTAAAACAAGAGTGCGTCATCAAGATATGTTTTTGATGGAAGATTGTGATGTTGTTGTTGCAACGATTGCTTTCGGGATGGGAATTGATAAACCAGATGTGCGTTTTGTAATCCATCATGATATTCCTAAAAGTTTAGAAAGTTACTATCAAGAAACAGGCAGGGCAGGACGTGATGACGGGGAAGGATATTGTTTGGCTTTTTATGCGTACAAAGACATCGAAAAGTTAGAGAAATTTATGGCGAGTAAGCCAGTTGCAGAGCAAGAAATTGGGCATGCATTGTTGCAAGAAGTTGTCGGTTATGCAGAAACTTCCATGAACAGACGTAAATATTTGTTGCATTATTTTGGTGAAGATTTCGATGAAATAAATGGGGATGGTGCAGACATGGATGACAATTCTAGAAATCCGAAGAAAAAACATCAAGCGAAAGGTGATGTTGTTAAACTTTTGAAAGTTGTAAAAGACACGCTTCAAAAATATAAATCTAAAGATGTCGTAAATACGATTATAGGTAAAGAGAATGCCTTATTAACTTCACATAAAACACACTTACAACTCTATTTTGGTATTGGTAAAGATAAACCTGCTGCCTATTGGATGGCATTGATTCGGCAAGTTTTAGTTGTCCACTTTATCAAAAAAGAAATAGAACAATATGGTGTTGTAAAATTGACAAATGAAGGAGATGATTACATTCAAAATCCTACTTCTTTTATGATGACAGAAGACCATTCTTACAGTGCAGAAAATGATAATGCAATCATTACAAATTCGAAATCTGCAGGAGGGGTTGCTGATGAAAGGTTGGTGAAACTCTTAAAAAGTTTACGAAAAAAAGTAGCTAAAAAACAAGAAGTTCCACCATTCGCTGTTTTTCAAGATCCGTCTTTAGATGACATGGCGTTAAAATACCCAATCACACTGATTGAACTCGCCACCGTTCATGGGGTTGGAGAAGGTAAAGCCAGAAAATTCGGAAAAGATTTTGTGCAATTAATTTCTGATTATGTTGATGAAAATGACGTTTTAAGACCTGATGATTTAATTGTAAAAAGTACAGGTGTAAATTCGGGCTTAAAATTATTTATAATTCAAAATACAGATAAAAAATTACCACTAGAAGATATTTCTAAATCAAAAGGTTTAGAAATGAAAGAGTTGATCAAAGAAATGGAAGTAATTATTTTTTCTGGAACAAAGTTAAATATCAATTACGCTTTGGATGATTTGTTGGATGAAGAACAACAAGAAGAAATTTATGAGTATTTTATGGAGGCTGAAACAGACGATATTGAAGAAGCTTTAAATGAATTTGATGGCGATTATGATGAGGAAGAATTGCGTTTAATGAGAATTAAGTTTTTTAATGAAGTAGGGAATTAAAATTGATGTTTTATGGCCTCTGGCTAATCAAACATCGTAATAGCTAAAAAGGTAATATGAGGAAGTTTCTTCTTGAGATTTTTTGTAGCTTAAATTTCATCCAAAATAGGCATTCTAATATCGGTAATGCCTAGTTTAGTAAGTTTGAAAGAGACCAGTTTTAAAAGGTCATCACCATTACTTGCGACTTCAATTAATATCTAATGGTTTTTGCCATTATTATTATTATTATTATTGTCGCAGACAAGTTTTTTCAAAGATAGAGTAATCTATATTTTATAAAATTATTTAAGAATAGGGATTTATAGAATCGGAATATCAAATAATAATAAAAGAGCCTTTATTCATAGCCAGAGTTCACATTAAAAGTACTTTTAAATACTCAATTCTTGTTTTAAAAGTACTAATATCCTTGCTATTTTTGAGGTTTAATTTTTTATATCAAGACCCAAACCATCACCTTTAACTATAATATTTAAATTCTAATCATAAAAAGAAATACGAATACTACTATTTTTTGCATGGGTATGTTTAGTAATGTTGGTAATTAGTTCTTGAATAATTCCAAAAATAGTAATTTCTAAACTATTATCTAAAAGTCTGTTTAAACCAAAATCGATCATCTCAATTTGAACTTTATTTGGAATGATATTTTCTCCGCCATCATTTTGAACAGCCAGTAATAAACCATGATTTGCAAGAGCACAAGTATTTTTTGCACCCTTAATGCTACGTATTTTTAAATACGATTCATCAATTAGATAGCTTCTCTATTTTACGAAACAATGTTTCTTGGTTTATTTTTTAAAGTTTTTATTATCTGTGATTTTTAAAGCTTGTTTATAATAATTTATTAAGAACCGATACCTTTTGAATTACCAAAATATTCAAAACAATTATATATCTACAAGTTGGTATATTTTCATCATTATTTACAAGAAAAAATTATAAAGTAAAGACAGTTAACAAAATACCTAATAAAATAGCCATAAATTTTTGTAAATTAAATTTATGATTTTCAGTACTTTCAAAAAGAATAATGGTAGAAATATGCAAGAAAACACCAATAATTAAGGCTTTGATTTCTGTTTGATAAGTATTGAAAAATGGAATTTTATCACCTAATAATACTCCTAATGGACTCATTAATGCGAAGAAAAAAAGAAAACTAAATACTGTTTTTTTAGAATATTTAGTCTGTAATAAAAAACTTGTGAGTACAATTGCAATCGGAATTTTATGAACCACAATTGCCCATAATAAGCTGTCATCAGCATTATGAATTGGCAACCCTTCAGAAAATGCATGAATACACAAACTCACAAATAACAAAGTTGGAAATTTTTTTCCATCAGAATGTATATGAATATGGCCATGTTCTGCTCCTTTAGAAAAAGATTCTAAAACAGATTGTAAAATAATACCAACCAAAATAAAAACCCCAATATTGGTTGCATCAGAATTGACGGTGTACACAGCTGGTAATAAATGTAAAATTGTTGCCGATAGGAGGTAAGCGCCACTGAAAGCCAATAATAAACGAACGATTTTTTTATTGGGTTCTATAATAAAAACCAGTAAAGAACCTAGAAGTACAGATGTAATTAGTAAGATATAGTTCATTTTGCTACTAAAATTAATCTATCAGAAGTTTGTGCATTATAATTTTCTAAACGATAATTTCCAAAAACATTGGTTACCGTAAAGCCAACTTCTTTAAAAAATAGTTCCATTTTTTCTAAATTCAAATATTTTACACGCTCGGTAAAAGAGTGTTGCTCGTTATCCGCAAAAAACGAAATATTTTTTATGATAAAACCATTCGTAATTTCTCTTTTAATATTAAACGTAATATGATCAACAATTTTAACTTCTTCTTTTACTAAATTGAGTTTTACTTTATCCGCATTTAAAAAATCAAATACAAAATAACCACCGTTTTTTAAGCCGTCTTTAATATTCTGAAGAATTAAAATATCTTCTTTGTCATCTTTAAAATAACCAAAGCTTGTAAACAAATTAAAAATTGCATCATATTGATTGTTAATTACTTTTCGCATATCATGCACTTCAAATTTTAAAGAATCATTCTCAAATTGCTTCGCAATTTTTATACTGTTTTCAGCCAAATCACCACCAGTAACTTTATATCCCAAAGAATTTAAAAAAACGGAATGACGTCCTTTTCCACAAGGTAAATCTAAAATATGTGTTGTTTTTGGCAATGCTAAAAGCGAAGTTATATTTCTCATAAATAACTGTGCATCAGCATCATTTCTGTTTTTATACAAGATGTGATAATATGGTGTATTAAACCAATCTGTAAACCAGTCTTTAGTCTTCATTTCTATAAAATTTGTAATAATCTAGTTTTTAATAACTAATTTGGTTGCTATTGGTTTTTCTTTGGCAAATGCCCATTATAAACTTAAGTCTGCAAAAGTACTCAAATCTTACGTTTCAAAAAATGAAAAATTTAATTACTATATATCCTATTAATAAAATGTATTTTTGTGGTCAATTTTATGGGTATGGATAGAGATTTTAAAATGACGGCAACTACGCTTTTTGGTTTAGAAGGTGTATTAGCAGAAGAACTAAAAAATTTAGGCGCACAAGATGTAAAAGAAGCGGTACGAAGCGTTTCTTTTAGAGGCGATAAAGGATTTATGTATAAGGCAAATATTGCTTTGAGAACAGCAGTAAGGATTTTAAAACCGATTAAAACCTGTAAAGTTTATGACGAAGAAGATTTATATGAGTCTATTCAGAAAATAAAGTGGGAGAATTATATAGAAGTAGAAGGAACGTTTGCCATTGGCGCCGTCGTAAACTCTAAAAACTTTACCACCAATTCACATTATATTTCTTTAAAATCTAAAGATGCTATTGCAGATTATTTTAGGCATAAATATCACAAAAGACCGAATGTAGATTTAAAATATCCCGATGTTAAAATTCATATTCATATCCAGAAAGAATGGTTAACCGTTTCTATAGATTCTTCTGGAGATTCTTTGCATAAACGTGGTTATAGAACTGCAACCAATATTGCACCTATAAACGAAGTTTTAGCGGCAGGTATGGTGCTATTATCTGGGTATACTGGCGAGGAAAACTTCATAGACCCAATGTGTGGTTCGGGTACAATTTTAATTGAAGCTTGTATGATTGCTAATAACATTCCTGCAAATATTAACAGAAAGCTATTTGCATTTGAGCAATGGAAAGATTACGATGAAGATTTATATTTTACAATTCAAGAGTCTTTATTAAAGAAAATTCGTTCTTCTCATTTTAAAATTATGGGTTTTGACAAAGCGCCATCTGCTGTTCAAAAGGCAATAGCAAATGTAGAAAATGCCAATCTAGACGAATTTATCGGTGTGCACCATGTTAATTTTTTTAACTCTAAAAAAGAAGTTTTTGGGAACACTACTATTTTGTTTAATCCGCCTTACGGAGAGCGTTTAAATATAGATGTAGAGGAGTTTTATAAGAAAATTGGTGATACACTTAAACATAATTACCCAGGCTCTACAGCGTGGTTAATAACTTCAGATACAGATGCTTTAAAATCCGTAGGTTTGAGAACTTCTAGAAGAATTGCACTAAAGAATGCAGATTTAGACTGTAAGTTTGTGAAATACGAATTGTATGAAGGAACTCGTAAAATTAAAGAACGTAATGAAGATACAGAGATTGAGTTTGAACCTAATTCTGAAGAGTAGTTTTTTGTATACTATTTATGAGGAACTTGTTTCAATAAATAACCAGACAATAGCCATACTAAAACTTAAATTTAGAGCTTTCTATTATTTCTAGGAAGGAAGCAATCTATTGTTAATCTTTATAATTATTTTTAGAAGCTATTTCCTGCTTTTCGCACTCGCTTTTTTCGTTCCTCAAAAAGAGCTCAGACAATTGCTGCAATCAGGGTTAAACTTGCGCGCCAGCTTTAATGAAATTTTAAGATCTTTTTTTACCATTTTAAAGAGAGTATAAATCTTATGTTTTAAGCGATACTTCTTTAGCTTTGTATTTGTGATTTAAGCTTTTTCTGCAAAATGTAGCAATCTCTTTTTTAAAAGAGATTAATTTTCTGTAAGATTACAATTAGTGATTTAGCGTTTCCAAGAAAGGTTATTCTCGCTAGTATGCTAAATGTCAATTGGAAGTTTGCTTTTTTTGAAAATTTGGTAATCTCTGCTTTTAAAACAAATTACTTGTTCATTCTTTCTCGAAAGGCAGTTTATTTAAAAATATTTATCTTATTTTTTTTCATGATTTATTACATTTTTTTTTATGGTACCTGTTTAAATAAACGCCTTTAACTTTCCGTTTATTTAAATCCATATTCAATAAATTAAGAGGTTTTTATAAAAATGCAGCAACTCTTGATTTCTGATTATTGATATCAAAAACCATATGCAGCCATCTTCTTGGAGTCTCTTCTATCGAAAAATAACCTTTATTTTCGATCCATTCTATATTTTTATTTACACGATCAGAGGCTAAAACAAGTGCAATTTCTTCAACTGAAGCGGAATCGTTTTTTTGCCAGAATATTTTAACAGGAATTTCAGATTCTTTTAAAGCATCTGTCCATCTATGCCAATACGTATAGCGATCTTTAATGAAATTACTGGTTATTTGGACTTGTTTTGCTTCATTATCATTATGATAACGATCATGTAAGGCATCGATGTCGTACTTTTCATTAGACAAGATACTTTTTACTTTCTGAAAACCTTTATTTGTGATACTATAAATATATTCTCCAATTTTTTTATCATTAAGTAATGAATTGATTTTAGAAATTTCTAGTCGCTCTAACCCCTTACTGCTGCAACATAAAATTATTTTTTTAACCTTTATTGAAATTAAGTCGTTGTTTTTACGAGCCAAAATTTCTTTTGCAACGTAATTACCGTGATCATGGGCTAGAATAGTTACTTCTTTTAAACCTAAAATAGACCAAAGTTTAAGAGCAACATCTGCTTGTTCTATTAAAGAATATTCAAAAGAATCTGGACTATCTGAAAAACCAAAACCAGGATGGTCATGAATAATAACTCTGTAATCTTTGGCTAATTCTGGAATTATTGTGTGATAATCGTATGTTAGTGTTGGGTAACCATGCAGAATAACGATGGTTTCTATGGATTTTCCGGAATCAATAACAAAAATTTTTTTATTATTAACGGAAACGAATTTGCCTAAACTTTTCCAGTTTTGTGCATTCATAATTATAGGGGGGTTTAATTATTTATTATTGATAACAAGGTAAAGATACCGTTTTTTAAGTAGCTTTGGTTTTTTTAACGTTAAATTGTTTACAAGATCAACTATATAGACGTCATATTGCCCATACCTATTCAGAAAACTTATACGTATTCAGTTACTAATGAGGAAGCTGTGTTTTTAAAAAAAGGTATGCGTGTCGCAGTCTCTTTTGGCAAAACAAAAATATTTACTGGCTTGGTCTTTGCGATTCATGAAACTGCCCCAATCTTATATGAAGCTAAAGAAATTCATCAAATTTTAGATGCGCAACCTTTGGTTAATGAATTTCAGTTAAAACATTGGCAATGGATTTCAAATTATTATATGTGTTCTTTAGGTGATGTTTTTAGAGCTTCTTTGCCCACTGCTTTTTTATTAGAAAGTGAAACTATTGTTTATAAAAATGAAACATTTGAAGAGGAATCTATTTTAGAAGATGATGAATATTTGATTTTTCAAGCTTTGCAGCATCAATCACAATTAACTATTCATCAAGTTGCAGATATATTAGGTAAGAAAAAAGTAATGCCCATTGTAAACGAGTTGATAAAAAAATCTGCTATACATATTAAGGAACAAATTTACGAGCAATACAAACCAAAATTAGTGAAATATGTTCGTTTACATCCGAGGTATTCATCTGATGCTTCATTAACGGCATTGTTAGAAGAATTATCAAGGGCAAAAAAACAGCGAGATGCCGTTTTAACTTTTTTTCAATTATCAACCACAAAAAAACCAATAAAAGCAAAAGAGTTAGAAATAACAGCGAAGGTGTCTTCTTCTATTTTAAAATCTTTAGTCGATAAAAATATTTTCGAATTTTATGAGATACAAACAGACAGAATAAATTATATAGGTGATACGAATGATTTAAAGAAGTTAAACGAATTTCAGGAAGTTGCGCTAAAAGAGATTAAAGAATCTTTTAAAGAAAAAGATGTAACACTTTTGCACGGAATTACGAGTTCTGGTAAAACAGAAGTTTACACAAAATTAATTCAAGAAGTTTTAGATGCAGGGAAGCAAGTATTGTTTTTATTACCCGAAATAGCTTTAACAACACAAATAATTGCGCGTTTACAAGTTTATTTTGGCCAACAGATTTCTGTTTTTCATTCTAAATATTCTATGAATGAAAGAGTAGAAGTATGGAATAACGTTTTGGAAAACAAAACAAAAGCGAGGATTATATTAGGAGCCCGGTCGTCAATTTTTTTACCTTTTTCGAATTTAGGTTTAATTGTAGTGGATGAAGAACATGAAACATCCTATAAACAATTTGAACCTTCACCAAGATACAATGCCAGAGATGCTGCTGTGGTTTTAGCAAAGCTACACAATGCTAATGTTTTATTAGGTTCTGCTACACCAGCTTTAGAAACTTACTTTAATGCTGAACAAAAAAAGTATGGTTTTGTGGAGTTAAATAGGCGTTTTGGAAATGTAAAATTGCCGAAAATAGAATTAATTGACGTTAAAGAAAAACAAAGAAAAAAGGAAATGAAAGGGCATTTTTCTGATAGAATGCTCAAGTTAATTCAAGAAGCTTTAGACTTAAAAGAACAGGTTATTTTATTCCAAAATAGACGAGGATATTCGCCTGTTGTGGAGTGCAAAACTTGCGGCGTTTCACCGCAATGCCCAAATTGTGACGTGTCTTTAACATTTCATAAATTTAGACACGAATTGCGCTGTCATTATTGTAGTTATCAGCGGGCAATGCCGAATAGTTGTGGTGCTTGTGGTAGTAATACATTAGATACGAAGGGTTTTGGTACAGAGCAAATTGAGTTGGAATTAAAAGTGTTATTCCCTGATTTTAAAATAGGAAGAATGGATTTAGATACGACTCGTGGAAAATTTGGCTATCAAAAAATAATTGGGGCTTTTGAAGCTAAAGAAATTGATGTGCTGGTAGGAACGCAAATGCTGTCTAAAGGGTTAGATTTTGACAATGTTTCTTTGGTCGGTATTTTGAATGCAGACAGCATGTTAAACTTTCCAGATTTTAGAGCGCACGAAAGAGCATATCAGATGATGGTGCAGGTTTCTGGTAGAGCAGGTAGAAGCAAAAAACAAGGAAATGTAGCCATTCAAACCTATAATCCATATCATAAAATATTACAACAAGTTGCTACCACAAATTATATAGAAATGTATAAAGAACAGTTGCAAGAGCGCTGGCAGTACAAATATCCGCCTTATTATCGATTGATAAAAATTACGCTAAAACACAGAGATTACAATAAAGTTGATAGCGGTGTAAATTGGCTGTTTAAATCTTTGTATAATTCCTTTGGTGAACTCGTTTTAGGGCCAACTGCGCCAGCAGTCTCCAGAATTAGAAATCAATATATTAAGAATATTGTTATTAAAATTCCGCCAAAACAATCTTTAGCAAACACAAAAAACCAACTAACTAAAATTAAGAATACGTTTGAGGCGGTAAAAGATTTTAGACCTATTCGATTTATAATTGATGTGGACGCTTATTGATGTAGTGGTCAGTTTTTCATAAATAAGTATTCACTTAACTTGTTTGTTCTAAAGTATATATTGATTATTTTGTGTTTTTAATACTACCATTTCGCTATTAAAAATAAAATTTATAAAAAAGGTGCCTTTCTTTTAAAGTGAACGACTATTCAGTTTTAATAATTTCATTTTTACATTTTGTAATTTAAAATCAAACACATCTATTTTTTTACTTTGATTCGGTCGGCCCCAATTGTAATAGGTCGTAATTTTAAAAATTGTTGGTTTATATTGTTTATTTGTTAAATAAGTAAGGTTTATAAGCCAATCTCCTTTTCCTAATTTTTCAATAAAAATTTCTTTTGATGTGTAGCCTTTCTTTTTTTGATCAACAATTAAATCATTATGGTTATCTGAAGAGTTTTCAATCGTGTAGGGTATTAAATCAGGATTTACAAATTCAAGAATAAATTCTGCTTCAGCAGTGTTCCATTCAAAGACGACTCTAACATCACTTTCAGTATTTTTTTTAGAATATTCTATTTTTATTTTTCGATGAGAAGTTGTTTTATCTAAATTATACGCAGATATTATTTCTGACGCCATAACTTCTCCGATATCATTATCATCTATTTTGAAACCTTTATTCCTGTAATAATTATAAGTTAACCAAAACTCTCTATATTCTTTCAACCCCAAAAAAGTGTTTGCTAAATCTCTGTAGGATTGTCTGTAATTTGGTCTTAATTTTACTATTTTTTGATAAACAGCCAAAGCTTTTTCATCTTCATTTAGTTCTTGGTATTTGTAAGCGATTCCTTTTAAATCCTCAGGATTATCGATAGAAAATGTTTCAAAATCTGATAGGACTTTAGTTAAATTATAGGTGCTATATTCTTCTTTTTTAAAATGGTTAAATACATCAAAATGGTAATTTGTGTTATTCTTAAATGTTTCATATTGATTCAAATAAATACTTAACGCTTCTTTAGAATTTAATCTTTTTTTATATTCGTCTAAATAACTTGTTTGTTTCGTTTTTATTTTTTTAAATAAAACAGCATCGTTGTTATAATAATCTTCAGAAGTAAAATAATAATTATCATAATTAATATTTTTTATTTTTTTATAATCGATGGTCGTATTCACCTTAATAACAAAGCCATTTTCTTCAGAATTTAGGATTAAAACGTCTTTAACTTCTTGGATATAAACAGGTATTGGAATATCAAAAGTAACACGATCAATAACCCAAATAGCAGGCCCCTCTAATTCGCTTCCTTCTAAATAAACAATTTCTTCACCAAACTCATTAATTTTAAGGAGTAAGCCAGGAATTTTATCTTGAATCGCGCTCGCTAATGAAATGGCGTCTTTATTTAAACTTTTTCCTTCAATATGTCTAACGGTATTGAATTCGGTAGCGTCTTCACCAATATTACTACCTCCTAATTTTAAAACTTTATTTGGCTTTAAGCCAGAGATGCTATTCTCAATTTTTAGATTTATATTCAAAGTTGTAGTAACGTCTTCAATTAAAACCCATATTTCTTTTAACCCAATATAACTAAAACTTAAAGTTTCTCCGGTTTTGGCTTTTATACTATAGAAACCTTTGGCATCCGTTACAACATATCTTATGGTGCCTTCAATAAAAACATTAACATTTGAAAGTGGTTTATTTTCAGAAAAGGCAAAACCTGAAATCGTTTTGTATTCAAAATTTTTTTCTGTTTGCGAGAGTAAAATAAATGGAATCAGCCAAAAGAGTACTAGTAGTTTTTCTTTCATAGTTGTTGTTAATTTGTAAAAAATCATCAAAACCTGTGCCATATTATTTGATGAAAAAGTAAACTTTATCTTTTTTGTTTAAATAGTATTCTTATTAGAAAATTGAAAAAGAGAGTCTCATTTATTTGTAAAATAGTCTATTATTAATTAAAAGCATCATTATCTTTCTTTTATTCCTAGAGCTAATTTCTATATTTTTTTATCATTTAAAGTGTTAAAGTTAGAAATACTTTTGAAGTAGTTACATATTTTAGATTGATGCAATGTAATATTGATGTATCCTTTCTCAAAACTGCTTTTTAGTTTGTGGTAAACTCTGGATAAACTTAAGAAAACAATGAATAAAACTATGATATTCATGAAATACTTGTTATCATTACAAAGATTAACTTAAAAATGCATTTAGAAAATTTTCCCAAGAGAATTTTCAAACGTAAACTATCAATAAAAAAATACTGATTTTTTTTTGCTCCAAGCAACCTTTTTAAAAGTTATGTAGTCTATATATTTGTAAGGCAGTAAAAACAGAAACGAAAGGCTTGAAAATTATTAAACTTTATAACCCACAGAAATCGCTTATAACAAAGGCGATTAACAACAATAGAGAGGCGCAACAACACTTGTTTGAGGAACATTCTCCTAAAATGTTGGGTGTTTGCAGGCAATATGTAAAAGATTTGCATCACGCAGAAGATCTATTATTGCAAGGCTTTTTAAAAGTATTTACCAATTTACACAAATTTAAACACGAAGGAAGTTTTGAAGGTTGGATTCGCCGAATAATGGTGAACACGTGCATCTCT
>TARA_B110000967_G_scaffold199803_1_pt1 | contig 14052 bp, 12 predicted proteins | sample TARA_B110000967 | Tara Oceans TARA_B110000967 (sample SAMEA4397903) | marine metagenome | biome: Polar Biome; feature: [DCM] deep chlorophyll maximum layer (ENVO:01000326); material: water (ENVO:00002006), including particulate matter (ENVO:01000060) such as... | depth 35 m
AAAAAAAAAACGCTCCCGGCTAAATATGAGAAATTTTTACTTTTTGGCGTTCATCTTCTTAAACATATTTTTGAATCCCAACTATCCCTTGACTCAGAAAACATTTTATCTCTTTCGAAATTTAACATCGACGTTGAAGAGCAAATTCTTTTTGTTGATCAGTTCATACAACAAATTAATGTAACCAAATCTTTCGTCAAATCCACTATACAATTAAATTGTAGCGACAACACTGACTCTACTACTACTAACAACCCTTTTGTTGATTCTTTAGTTAAACTCGCAAACTTACCCTTCGATCACGACAACTCGCAAATTCACTGCCAAGTTTTTGAATTTAATAAACACAAATATCTCATTGACCAACGCTTAAACGTTAGACCTTTACACGACTCTAACTCTATCATAGGCACCTTTGACATTCACAAGTTGAATATTGACTTCTTTTGATCATATACACTCCTTTTATTTTATCAACTTTATTAGTTTTATACATAAATTCTTTATTTATGTATAATTTTTTATTTGATTTGTGCTATATCAACATTACATAAATTACTTAACATTAATACATTTTTATCATTGTTATAATCATCTATATATTTAATAGCTATTATACCACTAGCACATAACATCTTCATACAATTAAAACATGGATAATGCGTAATATATGCTATACAATCTTTACAACTTACTCCTCTTTTAGCGCAATCAATAATTGCGTTTTGTTCTGCATGAATTGTACCTATCTCATGACCATTATCTATGATTGATTTATGCGGACAACCTGGCAAATAACCATTATATCCTTGTGAAATAATTCTATTATCATTTACTAATATACAACCAACCTGTAATCGAATACATGGTGAACGAGTTTTTGTTACACTTACCATATTTTTAAAATATTCATCCCAATTAGGTCTATCCATTTTTTATAAAAAATTGATTTTATTATTATAACTATATATATAGTTATATTTATATACATTTACTAACAATGGTAAAAAATCTAAAAGGTGGAACCGGTCACAAAAAATTGGCAAGAAAAAATGAATCTAGTCATCGTAGTAATAAACTTCGCGTGCCTGACAGTGAGCTTGAAATTTTTGGTTGCGTAACTAAAATGTTCGGTAATGGAATGTGCGAAATAGTAACCAATGAAAATATATATTTGATGGGACATATTAGAGGTAATTTTCGAGGTAAACAAAAAAGACATAATACTATTACTAGAACCTCTATAGTGTTAGTTGGTTTACGAGATTGGGAATCGGTTCAAAAAAATTGTGATATATTATCGCTATACACTGATAGTGATATAGCACAAATAAAAAATATTCCAAATATTAATATTGAGTATCTAATATCATTACGTATAGGTGCTGGTGATTGTAAAGAACATACCGAATTTGATTTTAAAGATGTAATTGATGACGAAGAAAATACATTAAAAATAAATTCAACTATACCAGTAAACAGTTTTAAATTAAATGATGTCCCAGATGTAGATGAAAATGATATTTAAACTCTATATTTACTCTTTAAATAATCATAAAATAAATTATTATCTTTATACGCATCTTTATAAAAAAATGTATTAATCCATTTATCTGTAATATATATTGTTTTTTTTTTAATATTTATAATTTCATTTTGGATGGCATAATCATTATAATTTAAATATATTTTTTCATTTTTGGTTAAATTACTTTTATAATAAAATTTACACACATTTTTTAAATTATTTATTTCAATCAAACAAACAATATTAACTAGTTTATTCATAATATAATATATATTTTTTTATTTTTATATTAGTTATTGATTTTCATCATTTCTACTTATGAATTCATCATAAATATCAGCGTCCATTGATAATATACTATCAAAATCATTTACGCTATCAAATAATTTTTCACAACATAATATTAATATCCATACTATTAGTGAAATTGATGTTAAAACTCCTATTATTAATAAAATTCCTAATATTTCCATTATAAAATTATCCTATTTTGTATTTAATTTATTATTTTAATAAATATTTAATTACATTAACATATATATCATGATTATATGGTTGATATAACCGTAAATTACGATTATATACAACATCCCATCGTTTTTTATCCTTTGTTTATATTTTGTAATATATTTATTACGGGATTAAATCCAGAAAAATATACAATATTATTATTCATTATAATATTGTATTGCCTGTATTTTTTATATATTTTTTATTAAATTATTTATACTTCAGGATAACTTGCGGATAATAACATACCGCATTGTCCGCTTCCTTTATTATAACTACTTCCACGTCCCAATAAAATATAACCACCATCGCCCCATGTAGTTCCCCATGAATTTTTAACTTTATAATAATCACTACCATCTAAGGTGCCGTATCCAACCGTCAATACACCATGGTCTAGATTAATACCACAATCACCTGTAAAAACTCCAGAGCTATATAATTGAAAATCCTTTTGGTCAGCTTCTATTGCTATTGAAACCGGCTGTTGTGATAGAGCAGTCATCATTGATTCGTCAGAATTAATATCTACATCAACAAAACTTGTTATATCACTTCCAGAAATAATATCACATGTTGTTTGACATGAACCTCCTGTTTTAGTAGTTCCTGATGTATAAGGGTAATCACTTTCAGAACAAAGACCGCCGTTTTTCTCAATCCATGAAAATGCATTATCCATTAGACCGCCATTACATCCCATATCTTTACCTTTATTATCTTTATTTTGTCTATTATCACAATCAACTAATTGTTGTTCAGAGAAAGAATCTAAAGTGCCTGTGCTTAAATAATATGCGCCTTCTAAAGCTCCTGTTGTTGAAAAACTCCAACAAGAACCACATTGTCCTTGGTTTTTTACTGGAGTTACCGCACCATTAACAACCCAATCAATATTATCAGGTAGAGATTCGACCTTTCTCAACATATTATTATCTAAACATTCAGTGACACATTCAATTGTCTTTAAAGCGGTCACTTCTTTATGTTTCTTTACGCATCCATATAAACATTTGGTTGCTTCAAATGTCTTTTTAATTTTATCAGGATTAAATTTACGACCAAGAGTTAAACCGTCAGGATTAGAAAACCCAAGATATTCACTAAATTCATTAGAATCCATACCAGAAAATTGATTATGATCTAATGAATATGTCAAATTTTTAGCATTGGTAATTTCAATATGCTTGTGATTTTCCTGCCATGTATTAAACATATTTCGATAATGTTCATTATCTCTCACCTCAATTTTATATTCATTTATCCAATTTTTATATTTTTCAAAAAAAGGAGATTGAATAGCATCGTATCCATTCACTCCCAATAACATACCTCCCACCATCGCAGATAAAACAAAAAGTCTGTTCATCATATATAATATAAAATATATTATTATGTTTATATTATTTTTAATTATTAATTAATAGATTAACTCTAATTTTTCTTTGTAACTTATCTTCGTCTTCAAATAAAAACAATTTAAATTTATGGCTTGAATAATTATCTAAATTATCGACAACTATTATTCGCGACAACATCTTTATTTCTTCTAAATATACCATATAAGAATATAATCCATCGTTTTTTTTTAATTTATCAAATAACACACCAGTATACGTAATATTAAATAATTGTTTATTATTAATACATTTAGTTAATAATTCGCATTCATTTTGAACTTTTCGTATCGACCTCATTGACGTATTTATAAATTCTAATTCATCTATCCATTTTTTATAAAATTCATTAGCGTCATGACTGATATGATCAACTAATGAATAACTATAAAAAAATTGTATTTGATTTAATAAATCAACTAATCTACGAATTGGACTTGTTATATGAATATAAGCATTAACGTTTTTATTATCATGTCGCGATTTATGAAATTTCATCATTTCGTGTTGTAATGAAATATCATCTTTATACGCAACATATTTACCAACCGCATTATTCCATGTCTGTATTACCCGCTTAGTCTCGTCATTTAATTTCGTATCTATATCTGTATGTAACTCCTTATTTTGTATAAACGCTGTTCGAAAAATACCATGTTTAGCTTCATTCATTTTATTTCCCACACTCATATTCATATAAACCATCCAAAAAGATACTAAATCATGATCAGTTTTCACAGTTTTTGATAATTTTTTACTTATATTAAACAAATTTTTATAATGAACATCATCAGTAAGGATATTATCATCATAATTATAGTTTTTAGCAACATTTATAATTACATTGTTATATTGAATCGGAACGTCTTCATTTATTGTTCCGTCACTATTTACTATAATTTCCATTGTTAAAGCAAATCTATTTTCATTCTCTTGTAAACTACATAATGTGTCAGACAATATAGTAGGCAACATAGGACGTTTTCTGTCTGGTAAATATATAGTAGATACTCGTTTTGTAAATGATTTCCATAAATTTAGTGTTTCCAACCATAAAAAAACATTTGAAATATAAATATTTATTCTCCATCCATTAATACACGGTTCAATCGAAAATCCATCATCAAAATCTGTACTATTTTTTGGGTCAATTGTGAATACATACCTATTACGATAATCTTTAATATGAAAATTAGAATTATTTATTATTTGGTCTATATACTCATCTGTGGTTTTATCATTAAATACTTGTCTTGATTTTTTTGTAAAATTTATTAATGAATAATGCAAACTTCTACAATATAACTGATATTCATAAAATACATCCAAATTATCAACATCTCCCAATACTTCATGTAATAATCCAGTAGGATGCTGATTTATCCATGACTCAAATTTAAATATTACATATTTATTTGTGTAACATTTATTAAAACCTATTTTTAATTCATATGGCAGTAAAAAAACAGGTAAATGTTTATCGTCAGGAATACATTGATATAATAATCTTTTTTTATTATTAGTTCTACCGTACGAACGATTATTTTTCAATACTAATACCCCTGCTATTACGGTTGAACTATTTCGAATTACCGACGTAACCTTATTATGGTCATTTATATCGATAATATCTCCATTAAATAATTTTCTTTCATAAGAATTAATTTTAATATCATCATAATAATCTTGATTTACATTATTGTTAATATCCACAAATTTACAATCTTTATACTCTCTATCTGAAACCAATAGTCGCAATTTAGAAATATTAAATGATGTCATGTACAGATAATATTAAAAAAATATATTTATATCGTTTTATATAAATATTTTTCAAAGTTATTATAGTTATAATATTGAAAATAAACATTCCCATTTAGTATCATTTATTATATCATAATCCATTAATAGCTGTCTTAATTCTTCCTTACTGTATATATGATAATAATCTTCAAAATATTGTTTCCAATATTTTGTTGCCGAATATTGAATTTCACCAGGCATTAACGTGATTAATATATTATTTGCGTTTAATCTATCTTCCTTTTCTTTTATTAATTCTTCATAACACCTTATCATATATTTAGTTATATTTAATCCTGATATTCGACTATCTATAAAATTAATAAAATGAACTGATGAATCTTTGTTGGTTTTTACATACGGACGTATCCAAATATAACCTAATACTGATTTGGACCCCGATTTCGATAAGTCAATCAAATTTTTATTTTTGGTAGTTAATTTATTAAATGGAAATAAATGAGTTGAAACCAATACATAAATATTTGACAAATCATGTAACATTATTCCATATCCATTATTATTTTTTTCATCTAATTTATTATTATTCATAACAACGTTATATAAAAATTCAGTAAGGCCATCTTTATCAATACTGTATATATCGTCTACCTTACCAAATGTTGTATATAGAGGTAAAACATAATCCATTACATAAACTATATTACAATTTATAAAATCAATTTTTTTTATATTTATCACTACAATTAAGAAATATAAGAAATATAATAAAGATAAAATTATAATTATTATATGCCTCCTAAATATACATATAAAAATAAAGAGATTTCGATTTCTAACCTTGCAAAATATTTAATAATAGTTGAATCTCCTTCTAAATGTACAAAAATCGAACATTATCTAGGGTCTGAATATGCGTGTATTGCTTCAATCGGGCATTTGAGAAATATTAATGGATTAAAATCAATAGATACTAAAAACACATTTGAACCAACCTATACGTTTATCAAAGAAAAAGTTGATCATATTAATAATATGCAAAAAGCAATAGATAAATTCGATAAAAATAATATATTACTAGCAAGTGATGACGATAGAGAGGGTGAATCTATAGCATGGCATATATGTGATATTTTTAATCTACCATTCGAGACAACTCAACGAATCATTTTTCATGAAATAACCAAACCAGCTATTATTAATGCGGTTCAAAATCCAACTACAGTAAACATGAAATTAGTTAAAGCACAACAAGCTCGACAGGTATTAGATATAATTGTTGGTTATAAAATTAGTCCTTATTTATGGACTTATTTATTCAATAATAAGGAAAAATCATTATCGGCAGGTAGATGCCAAACCCCGTCACTTAAATTAGTTTATGAAAATTATTTAGATAGTATTGATAATAATAATAATATTTCTTTCAATTATAAAATAAGGGGATATTTCACCGCCAAAAATTTAATTTTCGATTTAAATCATGAGTTTAATTCCACAGATGATATTATAAATTTTTTAGAATTATCAAAAACGTTTAAGCATACAATTTCTGTCGATAAACCCAAAAACATTGATAAATCCCCACCAAAACCATTTCATACATCATCATTATTACAAACTGTAAATAATTCATTGCACTATTCACCAAAAGATACTATGAATTTATGCCAACAATTGTATCAAAATGGGTATATTACATATATGAGGACTGAAAGTAATAAATATTCCAAAACATTTATTGATAAAGCAGAAGAATATATAAATAAACAATATAATGAAAAATATGTAGGCGATAATATACATTTAATAAATAATAATAGCTCTAATCCACATGAAGCGATTAGAGTAACTCAAATAGATGTTACTAGTATTTCTTCCGAAAACTCAAAATTATCAACTCTATATAAATTAATTTGGAAAAATACTATTGAAAGTTGTATGTCAAAATCAATCTATCAAAATACAATTGTTAAACTATCCGCACCTGAAAAATATAAATATTCCCATACTTTAGAATCTCCTTTATTTTTAGGTTGGAAAATAATAAATAATAAAAATATTTCAGAAATAAAAGAACAAAATATAAATGCTTCATTGCTATTATATTTAAAAAATTTAGAAACTATTTCTTATCAAAAAATAGAAAGTAATATTACATATCATAATAAACATACATATTATACAGAATCGAGTTTAATTAAAAAAATAGAATCTATCGGTATAGGAAGACCTTCTACATTTGCTTCAATTGTAGATACTATTCAAGAAAGAGAATATGTATTAAAACAAGATTTAGATGGAATTAAACATAATTGTACTGAATTTATATTAACTAATAGTATTATTAATCAAACTATCTCTGAAAAAACATTTGGTAATGAAAAAAATAAATTGATAATTCAACCAATCGGAATATTATGTATTGAATTTTTAAATCAAAACTTTAGCGATTTATTTTCATATGAATATACTGGTAATATGGAACTAAATTTAGATAAAATTTCTAACGGAGAAGAAGAAGAATGGTATAATATTTGTAAAAACTGTTATAATGAAATAAAAACAATGTCTAAAAAATTATCAAAAATAACTAAAAATTATTTTGAAATTGAACATAATTATCATATAGTATTTGAAAAATATGGTCCAAGTATGAAACATATTAAGGATAATAACGAGATTGAATATATACCATTAAAGCCAGGATTTCAAATTAATTTAGATAAATTAAAAAATAATGAATATAAATTAACCGATTTAATTAATAATTTAGACAATTGTTTTGGTATTTTTGAAAATGAAAAAATGTATATTAAATCAGGACAATATGGCGATTATGTTCAATATGGGGATAATAGGGTTAGTTTAAAAAATATTAATATACCCATGTCTGAGTTAAATGAATCTATAGTTATTAATTTTTTGAATGAACAAAAAAATAAATCAACAAATTCCCTTATTTTACGTGAAATAAATAATGATTTAAGTGTTCGTAAAGGAAAATATGGTCCTTACGTTTTTTATAAAACGAATAAAATGAATAAACCAAGTTTTTATAACATAAAAAAATTTAAGGGTGGTCCTTTAATGTGTGAACAACATTTATTAATCGATTGGTTAAATACTACATATAAATTATCAATATCAAAATAAAGATTTTCTAATAATAATATAAAATGGATAAAGAAACTATTACATATATCAATTATTTTGCCTTTTTTATTTTATATATTATTTCATTTTATTACTCGTATAATAATTATACTGAAATTATTGGTTTATCTTTATTATTTATTACAAATACATCATTTTTATTATATATTACTAGTCGATTAATACCTATTATCCAAAATGCTAATTTATTTCTTAATACTTTAACGTTTTCTATTATAGTTGGATTAATATCATTTTTTACTTCTCTGTTATTTATTTTAATTTCTATATTACACTTACAACAAAAAGCCAGCAATACACAAGGCACTCCTTTTATTTTACCCAAAAATGAAAAACAAAAATTAAATAATTTTAAATATTACATGATGATTACATTTATCATTGGTATTAGTTTATTATATCTAATTTATAATAATGAAATTCTTTTTAATAATACATTATTTTCATCATTATTTCGTTCTAATAATACAATACAAATTATTTCATTAATTTTAAGTTTATCTATATATAGTATTTCAATATTACAACTAGTTCCAACATATAATATTATGAAATTACCTAAAAAGTTCATACTATAATATTTATAATAATTATTTTATTTTTATAAATACGTATAAATAGTAATTACATTATCTGATTATTTATAAATGAAATATTATGAAACTACATTCGATGATTACTTACAAAACGTCAAACAATTTAATATTCACCCAGAATTAACTTCTATAATTAATAAACTACCTGAAAATATAGTGGACTTAGATAATATTATTTTAAATGGACCCGGTGGGGCTGGGAAATATTCACAAATGTTAAATATAATTTATAAATATAGTCCTAGTAAATTAAAATATGATAAAAAAATGATATTAACCACTGATAAAATTACGTATAAATATAAAATTAGCGATATACATTATGAGATTGATATGTCAATGTTAGGTTGTAATTCGAAACATTCATGGCATGAACTCTTTTTTCAAATTATTGATATTATATCAGTTACTAATTCAAAATGCGGTATTATTGTATGTTATAATTTTCATCTTATACATTCAGAACTACTTGATATTTTTTATAGTTATATGCAACATTATAATCATAATCTTTCTAATATTTTTATTAAATTCATAATTATTTCTGAACATATTAGTTTTTTACCAAATCAAATTATAAACTGTAGTAATATAATTAATATAAAAAAACCTACCAAAAATGTTATACAAAAATTATTAACAAACAATTCTATCAAAACATCTTTTGTTGAAAATTTAAATATATACGTGAGTTCTAAAAATTATAAACAAAACAAAAAAATTTTATCACATATTAATACAGAAGACATATTAAACAATAAAGAATTATATTATTTGAAACTATTAACTATTAATAATAGTAATAATACTATTACAAATTTACCTATCGATCATTTTAATTTAATTTGTGATAATATTATTAAATATTGTATTGATAAAAAAAACATTAATTATAATCAATTAAGAGAATTACTTTATGATATTTTAACATATAGTTTGGATATTTCTGAATGTTTATGGTATATATTATCATATTTTATTAATAACAATATTATACATACTAATGATTTTTCTTTTATATTAAATAAAACCTATTTATTTTTCAAATATTTTAATAATAATTATAGACCTATCTACCATTTAGAGAGTATATTCTTAAGTATAATAAGTAAAATACCCGATTAAATGAATTTTGAATTTGCATGTAAAATATTAAATATTAAACAAGATAATATTAATGTTGATATAATAAAAAAACAATATCGTATTCATGCTCTTAAATATCATCCTGATAAAAATATAGATTTTGATACAAAAGAGAAGTTTCATCAAATCCAAGAAAGTTACGAATTTTTATTAAAATATCATCATATTACCGATATTAATAACAATACTTCATATAATAATATTCTAAAATCATTTGTTAGTAATTTATTTCCTATTAATAATCATTCTGAAGTATTATTTAATATTATTGATAATATTATTTTTTCATGTGAAAAAAATACATTAAATTATTTAAATAATCTTGATGTTGATTTACTACAACAAATTTATAAAATTATTATTTTATATAAAGATACGTTACATATCAATAGTGATTTAATTGATAAAATTAAATTATTAATTAAACAAAAAGAACTTAATAATGAAATTATTATTTTAAATCCTAATTTAAATGACCTTTTTAATGATAATTTATATAAATTAACTCTTAATAATAATACTCATATTATTCCGTTATGGCATCATGAATTGATTTATGATTCAAATGGTAATGATATTACCGTTAAATGTAATCCTATATTACCTAATAATATTACAATTGATCATAATAATAATGTTATTATTAAACTTGTGTATAACATTCGAGAAATATGGGATTTAAATATTATTTCATACAATATTGAAGATTTTTCTTTTTCTTTTGATAGAAATCAATTATTATTACAAAAGCAACAATTAATTACTTTACCCAACATGGGCATTTCCAAAATTAACATAAATGATGTATTTAATATTGATAATAAAAGTAATATAATTTTAAATATTTCATTAAATTTATAAACTATTTATATTATATAATTATGAATAATATAAATGAAAATTTTGTTTATTTAGATACTACAACTGATATATTATATACTTTAGTTAAAATTAAATACGATTTAAATTCAAAGAATGCTACTATTAACCATAAATTATTAAAACCTCATTTCGCTAATAAAATGACAATTGACGAAAATATACCATTCGATGAAAAAGCGTTCGACGAATTATTAGATTATAATTTTTTTAATGAAATTAATTTTTCATTAGAAAAGTGTTTTAATACTAATTCTGAATATACGCATAATACATTATCAAATCCATCATATAATAATTATATACTTTTATCATCAGATACTTATGATAAATATTCAAAAGTATTGTCATTTATAACTGTTGTATATAATATTTCACAGAAAACTAATTTCAATGAATTAAATAATGTATCTAGTATTGGCACTTTTTGGAAAAAAGACTCAGATGCCAGTATATCTTTTAATTATATTTATAATGTATGTAAAAATACCTATGATATGATTGAAAACGGAAAAGATACACCGGGGGTATGTAAATTAACAATTGGCATGTTAGTAAATAATGATTGCAATACTAATCCTTTCATGTTAGATGTTTTTAATGATAATAAAATAGCTATTAATTGTTACAAACGAATGGGTTTCGTAGAAATATTTGGATGGGAATGGGATTCGAATACGAGATTTAAACATCCCGACACAGATAAACATTATATGATATATAATAAATATGACATGATCTATCAAGAATTTGATTCTAATAATAATATTACTAAACAAATTCCTTTTTTATCCAATCAAAAATATTATTATACACTTATTGCTCATGGCGCGACTATGAATACAGGTGAAATAGGAGATTATGGTGCGTATAAAGCAAGCATGTATGATTTTCCATTTAATGATATTAATTTTTACGCTACAGAAGGAACAAATCTAATGTCACCTATTACTTGTAACAGTAGTTTACATACAATTTTACCTAATGATTTATGTTATAAACGAATAAAACACATTAATGAAAATGATTATTCTATTGATTATCAAAATAAACAAATTTTATTAACTCCTATGTCATTTACGACAAATGATGATGATAGTGATGAATTTAAAAAAACACTGGGGTTATATTATTGTAATGAAAATGAAAAAATATATGATTGGAGTTGGTTAAACAAACAAGTTATTGATTTTGAATCTTTATTTAAACATATATCTAATCACGCGGATTCTAATAAAATTAACAAAGATAATATTGTTATTAATTTATTTGCGTGTCGTGCGTATTGCGAACCAAAAGTTTCTGTTCCTCAATATCAAGAAAACACTATTATAGGTTCTGTCAATGAAATTGATTATATGATGGGAGGAACTAGTTCAAATACTATAAAATCGATGAATCAAACGGAATTAATGACATGGTTAGAAACATGCAACAAACCCATCACCGGCGGAGATATTCAATCTAATGAGGATTTATCACAAAATAATAATGAAGAGGTTCCAATTACAGAAACAGAACCGAATACTACCCCATTACCAGTACAGATTACAACACCGCCGCCTATTTCAATTGAAATACCTAATGAACATAATAACCAAGAAAGAACTCAGCTTGATTTTAATGATGAACCTACGAGCCCAGAAGGTCCCCCACCATGTCAATGTATATTTGATAATATTAATTATGATACAAATAGTTTATCAGACATTGAATCTATCGATGAAATCATTCAATATCAAACTATTAATAATATTAATTTAAATAGTATATATATTGACAATTGTTATTTATATTCTTGTTCATTTAATGACTGTTTTTTTAATGAAATAACATTCCATGATACACAATTAATAAATATTAGTTTTAAAAATTGTAGTATATCTTTAAATATGTTTATTGAAAGTTGTAAATTACAAAATGTTGACTTTGATAATTTTTCACCTATTGATAGTCCGATAATACAATATAAAAATTCGTTTCTAGAACTTTGTCATTTTATTAATAACGATTTAACTAGTTATAAATTTATTAAGACAGAATTATTTGATTGCGATTTTAGTGGTGCTAATTTAACGAATGTAATATTTGAAGAATGTGATTTTACTGGCGTTACATTTGATTCTAATACTATCATATCTAATACAGAATTTATACGTATTACAAATATTGACAAATCAAAAATACCTATAGAAATATTAAATACATTACAAATACCTAGTCTTATTAATAACGAAGATGATGTAAGTGAAGAAGACGAACTAAGTGAAGTAAACACATTCATACCAGATACAGACGATGAGAGTAATAATTGGATTGATGATTTTGATACAGAAAATGAAAGATATAGACCAAATTCTTTAAATATAGAAGATTTAAATACAGATTATAGTTTATTATATCGAGAACCTATAGATATTTTAAAATATACATATCAAAAATTTAATAAATTATCTAGCATAGATCTGATTACAAGGGATGAAATTGATTATTGTGATTATATAAAGGAAAATCCAAATAATTTACTTTTTCTATATGCGGGACAAACATGTTTTATAAAGAAAAATTTATTAGAGAAATATATTAATACCGATATTGACCAAACTAAAATTGTTTTCCAATGTAAAGATGTAAGTATTGCGTTTACGCAAAAAAATACAAATATTATTAGCGGTCCTCAATTAAATATGGATATTTTTGGACTATTGGGAGTAATGATTCCATTACAAGAACTTGATTATATTTTACAACATGATTATCAGGTTTATATTATTCAAACAAATCATTATAGCACACCTGTACCGATTACCTCATTAAAAATGCGCACAGTTAATGGCACTGACGCAGGAACCGCAGCCGTCAGCGCAAATCATTGTCAAGATCTAGTCCATATTAAATCTGGTTACATTACATATATGGAAAATAATTCTTTCTTTAATGAATGCAGCAACAATAAAAAACAACAAAAAATAGATACACGTGGGGGTAAACAAAAATCCAAATTAAAAAAAAATAAAACGAGAAAAAAGTATAAAAAATCCAAAGTATAAAAAAT
>TARA_B110000967_G_scaffold17111_1_pt1 | contig 14050 bp, 10 predicted proteins | sample TARA_B110000967 | Tara Oceans TARA_B110000967 (sample SAMEA4397903) | marine metagenome | biome: Polar Biome; feature: [DCM] deep chlorophyll maximum layer (ENVO:01000326); material: water (ENVO:00002006), including particulate matter (ENVO:01000060) such as... | depth 35 m
ACAAATAATAATTATGAAGAACGCTTGTTACAGGAAAATCAATGGGGAAATATCTATGAAATTCTAGTTGAAGATAATACCACTTTAACTGTTGAAGCAGGTGAATTTGATTGTGTAAATTCACAACGATATGCTAGAAATCCAAAAGATGAGCAACTACCTGGTTTAGACCGTTTTTATTATTCAAGTGGTTTTGGTCTTGTTTATGATACTTCGTCGTTTGTTTCAATTAATATACCAAGGATTATCAGACGTTTAGATTCTTATCAGATTCAATAAAATTCACACTTATTAAACAGGCAGAAACGTATTTTAATTAATTCGTTTCTGTTTTTGTATTGCTTGCAACGTTTAGTGTAAGTATAGTTGCGTGCTTAAGCATCTAATTTAGTAAATATTTACCGACCAAGAAAGTGAAGTGCGCGAGGTCTTTCGCAAGCAGGCACGAAGCCAGCAATAAATTATATACGTTGTTGTAAGTTCGTGCGATTAATGTTTTTTAATTAATTCTAGGTATTCTGATAGATTAGTTTTCTTAAAACTAAAAATGTCATGATGAATATTAATACTAGTTTTTGATAAATGTGTAAAAGGGTCAACACCTAACTCTTCAAACTTCCTCATCATTACTTGTTGTTTTTCTTCTGACATTTCTCTTATAACGTATTCGAGTTTCCCTCTTACTTGATTTAGGTTTTCATATATTAAATTCAATATTCTTTGACCATATTTTAATGTTTCTTCATATGTTGGAAATTTTCCTTTATGAATAACATCATTCCTGAATTTTCGTTCATTATCACTAAGATTGTCAGGTAAACTCGTAAATTCTTTTACATATAAAAAAATAAATACTCCAAGTTGTCTTTCGGATTGTTGGCTGACTTTTTACCATGCAGAATTAAACACTTCTTCGGACCTATTATGCTTTCTGAAAAGTACTTTGATTAAATATTCCTGCAACCGTTCTAAACTAGCTGATAAAGAAGAAATTGCTTCTCGATAATAACCATCATTTATCGCGTGAAAGGCAGATTCTAATAATAGTTCAAACTTTTCGTTTTTCAAGAAATATAAATTAGTATGATTTATTGAACATTCGTACTTATATAAATCTTCATCTCTAACCTGAACAAAATCATATGTATCGATACGTTCCATAAAACATTTAGAGCATTGAAATTTAATTTTCATTATTTAAGGCTATAGTTTTTGGCATGACTTACAACTTGTTTATATGCGGAACTTTTGTCCTATTTTGCTCCTAATTTGGCAGGATATGCAGAGGTTTAGTGTCTTTATATCCTACTTAAATTTTTATAAAAATAGTGGGTTAAAATAGATCATCAAACGGATTTTTAATTTTTTTAAACTTGTCTTTGTAACGTGTGTATAAATCATAGTTGTTTTAGGACTTGCTATGACCTAAAAGTTCTTGTATATACCTAATATCTGTTCCTTTTTCTAATAAATGAGTGGCAAAACTATGTCTCAAAGAATGTAATGTGGCTTTTTTTCTAATGTCTGCTCTAAATAGCGCATTTTTTAATACTTTTTGAGCACTGGTGTTACTGTATTTCCCACCTTTTTGCCCTTCAAATAATAGTCTTGATGTTGAATTCTTTTCGTGCGTCTAATAGCACTGCTAACGTATTTATTTGGCTACTTTAGTGCATCATATACGGCACTATTTGGAGAATATACTGGACTAATCCGTTATATTTTTAGAAATACTTCCATAGCAAATAAGAAGAATTAATTTTTCTATTAAAGGACAAAATAGCCAAATAAAATATCATTTTATTTTTCGAAATTTATCAACAGAAAGTGTAAACTAACGTATTTAATAAAAATAAAATCAGTCTATATTTTTATTGAAGCCTTTGATGAATTCTAAATTGAATTCATCAAAGGCTTCAATAAAAATAAAAAAATTGAAACTCTTTTGAACTATAAATTCAAAACTTCAAAATAAATAGGCATCGTAGTTGAAAATAAGTTAATAAACTGAATGTGAGTTACATATACCGTATCAAACAAATTGAGTATCATAAGAAAACTCAAACTAGTAGCTAAATTTCTAATAAAAACGATACTTTTGGTAGTCGAAATTAAATACAAGAAAAAAATACAAAAATGGCAAAGACATTATTTGATAAAGTTTGGGATTCTCATGTAGTACGTAGTATAAAAGACGGGCCAGATGTGTTTTTTATAGACCGTCATTTTATTCACGAAGTAACAAGTCCAGTTGCTTTTCTAGGATTAGAAAGTAGAAATAATACGGTAATTTATCCAGAGCGCACATTTGCGACTGCAGATCATAATACACCAACTATAAATCAGCATTTACCGGTAGAAGACCCATTGTCCGCAAACCAATTAAATGCTTTAGAAAGAAACGCTGCAAAATACGGAATTTCACACTGGGGTTTAGGCGATGAAAACAACGGAATAGTGCATGTTGTAGGTCCAGAAAACGGAATTACATTACCAGGTTCAACGATTGTTTGTGGAGATTCGCACACTTCCACACACGGTGCTTTTGGCGCAATTGCTTTTGGTATTGGAACATCGGAAGTAGAAATGGTGTTGTCTACACAATGTATTATGCAACCAAAACCTAAAAAGATGCGTATTAACGTTGTTGGTCAATTAGGTTTAGGCGTTACGCCAAAAGATGTGGCTTTGTATATTATATCAAAACAAACAACGTCTGGCGCAACAGGATATTTTATTGAATATGCAGGTGAAGTTTTTGAAAACATGTCTATGGAAGGTAGAATGACGGTGTGTAATTTATCTATAGAAATGGGCTCAAGAGGAGGTATGATTGCCCCGGATGCCAAAACCTACGAATATTTAAAAGGACGTTCTCAAACTCCGAAAGGAGCAGATTGGGACAAAGCTATGAACTATTGGCAAACTTTATATACAGCAGACGACGCTGTTTTTGATGAGGAGTTTACGTATAAATCAGCGGATATTGAACCAATGATTACTTATGGGACAAACCCAGGAATGGGAATGGGTGTCACAAAATCGATACCAACGGCAGAAAGTTTAGCAGGTGGCGTAGAAACCTATAGAAAATCTTTAGGATATATGTCTTTTAATGAAGGCGATTCTATGATTGGTAAATCGATTGATTTTGTGTTTTTAGGTTCTTGTACAAATGGTAGAATTGAAGATTTTAGAGGATTTTGTTCTATCATTGAAGGCAGACAAAAGGCAGAAAATGTTACGGCTTGGTTAGTGCCGGGCTCGCATAAAGTAGTAGATCAAATAAAGGCAGAAGGTTTAGATAAAATTATTACAGCCGCAGGTTTTGTTTTAAGAGAGCCAGGTTGTTCGGCGTGTTTGGCAATGAATGATGATAAAGTACCGTCAGGAAAATTATCAGTTTCTACATCCAACAGAAATTTTGAAGGAAGGCAAGGCCCAGGTTCTAGAACGCTCTTGGCATCCCCATTAGTTGCAGCAGCATCTGCGGTTGAGGGTGTTGTTACAGACCCGAGAACGCTTTTGGCGAGTTAGCCTTTAGCTTTTGGCTTCCAATATTGAAAACTACATAAATAATTTAAATACAGAATAAAAAGCTAGCCAAAAGCGAACAGCGAACAGCGAATTTAAAAAAGATTAATAAATAAATTATAATAATTGCTTTAGCAGTTAGCCAACAGTAAGAAGAAAATGGCAAACAGCAAATGGCGAATAGCTCAAACGAAATGGCATACGATAAATTTGGAGTATTAACAAGCACAGCATATCCATTACCCATAGAGAATGTAGATACCGATCAAATCATTCCTGCTCGATTTTTAAAAGCAACGGAGCGTATCGATTTTGATGTGAATTTTTTCCGTGATTGGAGGTACAATTCAGACGGAACACCAAAAGCAGATTTTCCATTAAATAAAGATATTTATGCAGGTTCTCAAATTTTGGTTGGTGGTAGAAACTTTGGTTCCGGTTCTTCAAGAGAGCACGCCGCTTGGTCTGTATACGATTTTGGTTTACGCTGTGTAATTTCATCTGCTTTTGCAGATATTTTTAGAAATAACTGTTTAAATGTTGGTGTTTTGCCAGTGCAAGTTTCAGCAAAATTTGCTGATATTTTGTTTGATGCGATCATGGCAGATCCAAAAACGGAAATCAAAGTAGATTTACCAAATCAGCAAGTAACCTTGGTTGCTATTGGAGTTTCTGAATCTTTTGAGATCAATACGTATAAAAAAGACAATATGTTGCATGGTTTTGATGACATCGATTATCTGAAAAACATTGAAGATGATATTGTTGAATTTGCGAAGACAAGACCTTTTTAAATTGTCTTTCAGAGCGAGGAATGAAGTGAAGAATCTCATTTATTTTTCATCATAAAAAAAATGGCAAAGAGAAAGATTGAAATAATGGATACTACATTGCGTGATGGCGAACAAACATCAGGCGTGTCCTTTTCAGTTTCAGAAAAATTAACCATTGCAAAGTTATTAATAGAAGAATTAAAAGTAGATCGTTTAGAAATTGCTTCTGCAAGAGTTTCTGAAGGCGAGTTGCAAGCTGTCAAGAAAATAACGGATTGGGCTTTTAAAAATAATTTTCTAAACAATATCGAAGTATTAACTTTTGTTGATGCAGGAAAATCTATCGATTGGATGTTGGAATCTGGCGCAAAAGTTCAGAATTTACTCACTAAAGGTTCTTTAAATCACTTAACACATCAACTTAAAAAAACACCCAAACAACATTTTGAGGATATCAAGGCAACGATTGATTTAGCCACAAAAAACGATATCAAAACTAACGTTTATTTAGAGGATTGGTCTAACGGAATGCGAAATTCGAAAGCTTATGTTTTTGAATATTTAGATTTTTTAAGTACCCAAAAAATAGAACGTGTTTTATTACCAGATACTTTAGGTATTTTAACGCCCGAAGAAACTTTTATATACATCGACGAGGTTCGTAAAAAATATCCAGAAATTCATATCGATTTTCATGGTCATAATGATTATGATTTAGGAGTTGCCAATGTAATGGAAGCCGTAAAAGCAGGTGCAAACGGTTTGCATTTAACCATCAACGGAATGGGTGAGCGTGCAGGAAATGCTCCTATGGCCAGTGTTTTAGCTGTGCTTAAAGATTTTTTAACGGATGTAATAATAACCACCAACGAAAAAGCTTTGCACAAAGTAAGTAAGTTGGTAGAAACGTTTTCAGGCTTTCGTATTCCTGTAAATAAACCTGTTGTTGGTGCCAATGTTTTTACACAAACTGCAGGAATTCATGCGGATGGCGACAACAAAAACAACTTGTATTTTAACGATTTAATGCCAGAACGCTTTGGTAGAAAACGTAAATATGCATTAGGGAAATCGTCTGGAAAAGCAAATATTCAAAAGAATTTACATGATTTAGGCATTAGCTTAAATGAAGAGGAATTAAAGAAAGTTACCCAAAGAGTTATTGAACTGGGTGATAAAAAAGAAGTAGTTTCACAAGATGATTTACCGTATATTATTTCTGATGTTTTAGATAGTGATGCGATTGAAAAACACATCATTGTAGAGAATTATGTGCTGGGTAATGCAAAAGGAATGAAGCCCTCTGCAACCGTACAATTAAGTGTGGATAGTGTCGTATATGAAGCACATGCCCAAGGAGATGGTCAGTTTGATGCTTTTATGAATGCTTTGAAAAAACTATATAAAATTAATAGTAAAAAAGAATTACCCGCTTTAATCGATTACGGAGTTAGAATTCCCCCAGGAAGTCATTCTGATGCGCTATGTGAAACGATTATTACGTGGAGAAGAGGTCAATACGAATTTATTACCCGTGGTCTAGATTCAGATCAAACAGTATCTGCGATTAAAGCTGCGGAGAAAATGTTGAATATTATTTAAAAAGGGCTTTTGGCCGTTAGCTCTTGGCAGGTGACTATGCGCTTTTTTAGGATTCATTTAAGAAGAGTCTGTCAGTTAGAGTGATCACGCTTTTGGGCGTGTTTGTATTGAGAGCAGTTTAAAATATCTAATGTTATACACATAAGAAAAACAATAAAAAAGAACAATGTCAGGCGGAGCTCGTCGAAGTCCATAAATTAAATTAAAATAATATAGCTGCTGTTCATTGAGCCAAGCGCCAATCGCTAACAGCCAAAAGCACAAAAAAATGAAATTAAATATCGCATTATTAGCAGGAGACGGAATCGGACCTGAAGTTATTGAACAAGCAGTAAAAGTATCGGATGTTATTGCAAAGAAATTCAATCATGAAATTAATTGGAGACCTGCTTTAACAGGAGCTGCGGCAATTGATGCCGTTGGTGAACCGTATCCTGATGAAACGCATGAAATTTGTGCGTCTTCAAATGCTGTTTTATTCGGTGCTATTGGACATCCAAGATTTGATAATGATCCTACGGCAAAAGTACGTCCAGAACAAGGATTGTTAAAAATGCGTAAAAAGTTAGGCTTATTTGCCAATGTAAGACCCACCTTTACATTTCCTTCTTTGTTAGATAAATCGCCTTTAAAACGAGAACGCATTGAAGGAACCGATTTGGTTTTTTTACGGGAATTAACTGGCGGTATTTATTTTGGAGAAAAGGGGAGAAGAGACGGCGGAGAAACGGCTTTTGACAATTGTGTGTATACAAGAGCAGAAGTCATTCGTTTGGCTAAAAAAGGTTTTGAATTGGCAATGACACGTTCTAAAAAATTGTGTTGTGTAGACAAAGCAAATGTTTTAGAAACTTCAAGATTGTGGAGAGAAACTGTGCAAGCAATGGAAAAAGACTATCCTGAAGTGGAGGTTTCTTATGAGTTTGTAGATGCCGTTGCGATGCGTTTGGTGCAATGGCCAAATAGTTATGATGTATTAATCACAGAAAACTTATTCGGAGATATTTTAACCGATGAAGCTTCTGTCATTTCTGGTTCTATGGGTTTAATGCCAAGTGCTTCTTTAGGGGAAGAAAATGCCTTGTTTGAGCCTATTCACGGATCCTATCCGCAAGCAACAGGTTTAAATATAGCAAACCCAATGGCAACTATCTTATCGGCGGCAATGTTATTTGAAAACTTTGGTTTGCACCAAGAGGGAAAAGCAATTAGAGCGGCTGTAAATAGTGCTTTAGAAAAAGGAATTGTGACCGAAGATTTGGCCGATGGTGGAAAAGCTTTTGGTACAAAAGAAGTAGGTGATTGGTTAGCAGAAAATATCTAGATAGTAGATTTTAGATCCTCTTGTGTTGCATGAGGAGTCTATTTGTGCAATCGGTTCAAGCAGAATTCGGGAATTAGGAAATCTATCTATGTTTTACAATGAGCAACCCAATATTGTGAATTTAGGAATGAATAGATCAACTTTCATGACGAATTTTTTTGTGGGGCAAGATATATAAGAAAATAAAAACCCTAAAAAAAACTCTTTGAAGTTACTCCTTATGCAGGTATTCATTTCCACGTAATGAGCCATAATAAATTTCAACTGTTTATTGTTTTTGATGCAACTAGCTTAAATTATTTTGATTATTTATACATGTTATTTGATTTCAAAACGAATGGCAAAAATAGTTCTAGAATAGATTATTTTAGTTGCTCAAATCATCTCTATGATTACATTCCGACATTTAATTTTTTTAAAAACGTGAAAAACACAAATAAAGAAATGATGTTTGAAAATTTTAAAAAGTATTTGGGTAATAATTATTATATGAAAGACTAGTTGGAGTCAAATATAAATACTGAAGTTTTTTTGTGTTTTAGGTTTTACAAGAGGTAGTTTTGTTGTTTAGGAGCTGGTTATATCATTTTTTGTTAAAGCTGAAAAATGAAAATTTTATACTGTTACATGAATTTTAATTTATAAAAACTTTATAATTTTGAAATACTCATTTACTCAAAAAAAAATAGTTAAGTCAATGATTTTGAGGTTTTAGGTGTTTTCACCCTTATAAAGCAGGAGTATTATTCTAAATTTCGATCATTAATTAAGCTTTAAATTTTTAATCAATCTTATTTTGGAAAGTAAGTTTTTGCAAAATTGGAATTCATTTACTGTTTGTGATATTAGTTCAGATGTGCTCATAAAAATGCAGAGCATTGCAAAATGATATGTGTAGTATTTTTCATTGAGTCTATATTTTACTAAATTTTACTCCATAAAGGTTCTAGCATTTGCACCGCGCTTCACCCTTCTGATTCTTTATTTTAAAATAGCATTAATATTTGCTAGTTCTTCTTCAGAAAAAACAGTGTTCTCAATCGCTTTTACACTATCTATAATTTGTTCGGTTTTGCTGGCACCAATCAGCACAGAGGTAATTCTATCGTCTTTTAAAATCCATGAAATTGCCATTTGCGCTAAACTCTGATTTCTGTTTTTTGCAATTTCATTTAATCCTTTAATTTTTGGTAGCATTTCTAAAACTTGACTAGCATTTAAAAACGGACTATCATTTACAGCTCTTGAATCTTTTGGCAAACCATTGAGATACTTATCGGTTAACATTCCTTGTGCCAAAGGAGAAAAGCATATTGCGCCAATTTTTGAATTTCCTAATAAGTCTAACAATCCATTTTCAATCCATCGATTAAAAAGGTTATAATTTGGTTGATGTATTAAACAAGGCGTTCCCAAATCGTTCAAGATTTTAAACGCTTTTTCTGCTTCTTTTGGTTGATAGTTAGAAAGACCAACATATAAAGCTTTTCCTTGGCGTACCATTAAATCTAAAGTACCCATTGTTTCTTCTAAAGGGGTATCGTAATCGGGTCTGTGATGATAAAAAATATCCACATAGTCCAATCCCATTCTTTGTAAACTTTGATCTAAACTCGAAATTAAGTATTTTTTAGAGCCATTATCACCATAAGGTCCCGGCCACATTCTGTAGCCAGCTTTTGATGAAATGATCAATTCATCTCGATAATTTTTAAAATATTTCCTGATTATTTTTCCAAAATTTCTTTCGGCAGAACCGGGAGCAGGTCCATAATTATTTGCCAAATCAAAATGAGTAATTCCATGATCAAAAGCACACTTTAATAAATTTATAGCATTTTTGAAATTGTCTTGATCCCCAAAATTATGCCATAAACCCAAAGAAAGTTCGGGTAATAATAAACCACTATTTCCTGTTCTTCTGTAATTCATTTTTTCATAGCGATTTTCAGCTGCTATATAATTGCTTTTTTTACTCATAATTTTTGTATCGTTTTTCGAAATCCCAATGTTGCTAATAAACCAATAATAGGAACGATTGTAAATGTTGTAAATAATTGTTGATATTCTGCTATTGCAGGATTTTCGCCTAACATATATCCGATAAATAAGGACATGAAAATGTCTGGAGTGAAGCCAACAAGAGAAATAATGCCGACTAAAGTTCCTGTCATTTGAATAGGTGTTTTTGTTTCTTCAATGATAGCAAAATATAAGCCTCTTAAAGAATAAGTTCCTAAAGCTATAAAGATAAAAACTATAAAGGACAAATAGATAGGTTGCTGATTAAAAAATTCGAATCCTAATAGGGCAGATCCAAGTATCAAGATAGTAAAACTTGGTACAATTATTTTTGATGGAATATACTTATCTGCAATCCAACCAATAGAAATCGCAGCAATTGGTCTTAAAAACTGAATAAAAACTGCAAAATAAGTGGCTTCTTCTAGAGAATAATTCCAAATATCTTTAGCATAAGTTCCAAAAACGCCTGTTAGTTTATAAGAACAATAGGCACAAAAAATAATAACGGAATGGAAAATTACTTTTCGCTGTTGCATTAAAGCAAACGCTTTTTTAAAATTGAATTGAAACTCTTTTTCGGTTTCAAATTTAGTTTCTTCTTTTGGTAGAACTTTCCAAACTAATAAAGCTACTAAAAACACAATGCATGTGATGGTACCAATAATATATTGCAAGGTTTCAACTTTATTTTCAAAGGTAATTTCGATGCCTTTACCTGGAAAAAAATAGGTTAAAATAGAGGCTCCAAAGAGCGCGATAGAAGCTGCGAAAAAACCCCTTCCGCCATCTAACAAACCAAAAGACAACCCTTGATTGTGTTTATTTCCCCAATGTCTAGTTGCTTTTATCAAAGAAGCCCAAAAAAATAAAATAGTAGAAACTCCCCAAAAGGCATATAAGATTTTAAGTGTAAAGATCGACGGAATCATCGTCATCCAAAAGCCACCAATAGCGGTTAAAAATAAAGAAAGTGATAAGAGTTTTTTAGGTTCCCACTTATCAGCAATAAAACCACCAAAGAAATAGGAAATTACCGCTGTAATGCCATACAGCGCTTGTGCTTCACCAATTTGAGCATCAGAAATAACAAAGGCTTCTCGAATAATAGGTTTAAAAACACGCATTAAAATAAAGGGTAATAGAAAAATAGCTTCCCCTGCAAGAATGAGGGCAAACATGGTTGTTACTTTTGAATGTTTTGGCAAAATTGATTGATTAGAGTTTAAATGTACAAAAACAATCGATGAAAAGATTAATTAATTTAAAGGAAACTATTTAGTTCAAAGCATCTCGATATAAAATTTTAAAAAAAAGAATTTCACTCGATGTGACAATTCGCAACAGTAAGAACATTGTGTCACTTCGATTGAATTTTTGAGGAATGAAAAAACGTGTATCGAGAAGCTTTTAAATAGTATACTTTGGCGGAATATTTTGATTCAAAGGCTTAAAACTATAAACTTATAATAAGGCTTCTTTTAAGATTGTGATCGGGTGTTTTGCAATTCGTTTTGTGCCATCAAAAATTTGATGTCTACAACTTGTGCCTGCCGCAGCAATTTCAGTGTCTGCATTGTAATTTCTTACTTTTGGAAATAAGGTGTCTTCGCCAACTTGCATACTTACGGCATAATGCTCTTTTTCATATCCAAAAGAACCTGCCATTCCGCAACACCCTGAACTGATCAATGTTACCGAATAGTTTTTAGGTATGTTTAAAACTTGAAAACTTGAATGTGTTCCTGACAATGCTTTTTGATGACAATGTCCGTGAATTTTAATATCCTTTTTTCTTGATGTAAAAAGGGCTACATCAATGTTTTTATTTTCTAATTCTTGTGCTAAAAATTCTTCAAAAGTAAATACGTTTTTTGCAATTTTTTCTGCGGATTTTTTATCGTCTGCCAAGCGAATATATTCGTCTTTAAAGGTTAAAATTGCGGATGGTTCCACACCAATTAAAGGAGATTGAGCAGTAATTAGATCTTTAAATATTTCGACGTTTAAATTACAAACTGCTTTTGCTTCTGTTAAAAATCCTTTAGAAATAAAACTTCGTCCAGATTCTTCATGATTGATAATTTGTAAATTATAGCCTAATTTTTCAAATAGATAAAAAGCGTCTTTGCCAATTTCTACATCATAAAAGTTGGTGAACTCATCACAAAATAAATAGACATTTTTGGTGTTTTTCGATTTTGGTTGCTTTTGATACCACTTTTTCAAAGTTTTTGGCGCTAACTTGGGTACTTTTCTTTCTTGCGCAATTCCCATAAAAGCTTTTGCTAAAGAAGTACTTAAAACTAAATTTGTAAGCGCTGGCGCGATACTTCCTAGTTTGTTATATTTTACATTATTGGCAAATAAATGATTTCTTAAGGAGTAGCCATTTGTTTCTTGATATTGATATAGAAACTCGGCTTTCATCGTTGCAATATCCACGTTACTAGGGCATTCAGAAGCACAGGCTTTGCAGCTTAAACACAAATCAAAAACCTCTTTTAATTCTTCGTGATTAAATTTATTCGTTTCGTCTGAATTGGTTAAAAATTCGCGCAAGGTATTTGCCCGTGCTCTTGTGGTATCTTTTTCGTTTTTTGTAGCTCTGTAGCTTGGGCACATAGTTCCGCCAGCTTCTACAGGTTTTCTGCAATCTCCAGAACCGTTGCACTTTTCTGCTAATTTTAGAATTCCTTCACTATCAGAAAAATCTTGAATTGTTTTAATTGCTGGCTCTTTTCGATCTACTTCATAACGCAAGTTTTTATCCATAGAAAAAGCATCCGTAATTTTTCCTTGGTTAAAAACATTGTTGGGATCAAACGCTTTTTTAATGCGTCTTAATAATTGATAGTTTTGCTCACCAATCATCAATGGAATAAATTCGGCACGCACAATACCGTCTCCATGTTCGCCACTAAAAGAACCCTTATATTTTTTTACTAATTCTGCCGTTTCTGTGGTAATTTTTCTAAATAGCACAACATCTTCCTTTTTCTTTAAGTTTAAAATCGGACGTAGATGCAATTCGCCTGCTCCTGCATGTGCATAATAGACCGCGTTTTGCTGGTATTTATCCATTATTTGGGTGAATTCTACAATATAATTTGGCAAATCTTCTAAAGCCACGGCAGTATCTTCAATACAGGCAACCGCTTTTCTATCACCAATCATATTTCCTAAAGCGCCTAGACCTGCTTTTCTTAAATAATGGACTTTTGCAATATCTTCTCCAAATATTTTCGGGTGATGATACCCAAAGTTATTTTTCTTTAAAGTAGCAATTAAGTTGTCTGCTAAAACTTCTGCCTCTTCAATCGTTTTGGCAGAAACCTCTAGCATTAAAACAGCTTGAGGATCTCCCTGCAGAAAAAAGCGATTTTTTGCAAGTTCGCGATTGTTTTTTGTACAATCTAAAATGGTTTTATCCATTAACTCACAATTGTATAAATTATGTTTCATAGCCGTAACTGTGGCAATTAAACTTTCGTTTATACTTTTAAAATGAGAACATACCATAATACTTTCTGCGGGTGGTACATCATCTAGTTGCAAGGTAATTGAAGTCGAAAAAGCCAAAGTTCCTTCACTTCCAGACAAGAATTTTGCTAAATTTATAGTTGGTTCTGTTCCACCAAATAAATCAGAAGTTAAAAATTCATCAACAGCATATCCCGTATTTCTTCTATGAATTTCTGGTTTCGGAAATTCTTTTTTTATTTCTTGCTGTGTAGCTTCTTGAATAAGTTCTTGATAAATTGATTTGTAAATTCTTCCTTCTAAAGTGTTTTCTTTCGTTTTATTGATGAATTTATCTGAAGTAATTTCTTTAAAAATAGCAGTACTTCCATCACTTAAAATAGCATCAATTTCTAAAACTTTATCCCGGGTTACGCCATATTTTATAGAAGTACTTCCTGAAGAATTATTACCGACCATGCCGCCCATCATACATCGGTTGGATGTTGAAGTGTTTGGACCGAAAAATAAACCATAAGGTTTTAGAAAAACATTTAAAGAATCTCTAACAATTCCTGGTTGAAGCTTAATGGTTTTTGCTTGTTCATTAAAAGAAAGAATATTGGTAAAATGTTTAGCAACATCAACTATAATACCATCTCCTACACATTGTCCTGCCAAAGATGTTCCTGCAGTTCTTGGTATTAAGGTGATGTTGTTTTTAGTAGCAAACGCAATTAAGATTTTAATGTCGTTTTCGTCTTTTGGAAAGGCAACTGCCAACGGAATTTTACGATACACAGAGGCATCTGTTGCGTATAATGTTTTGTGTAAATTGTCAAAAAGTACATCACCAGAAAGTGAGTTGTGTAAATTTTTTAAAATTGCAATATCCATCATCAAAAAATGTAAAATGTATCTTACTTACAAATATCTGAATAAAAAAATCAATGAAAGGAAATAGCACGAGAGTTTGTGAATTTTTATTAAATTGATAAAAATAGACATGAAAATCTGAAAATAAGGTAGTTCATTGTCATATACAGGCGTATAAGTTCTATAATTTCACTATTTTTTTTGTAATTGTTTTACCGTTGCTAAACACTGCTTTTAAAAAATACAATCCTTTAGGAAGATTAGAAATATCAATTTTCTTTTTATATCCCTCTATTTGAATTATGGATGCCGAAAGAATATTAATCAACTCCATTTTTTGAATTTCATGAGCTTCAGAAATAATAATATTGATTTCATCATTTGTAGGATTTGGAAATATAGATATATCTGATGTTGGATTCGTAGAATTTATCGGTAACAATGATAAAGGTGTTAA
>TARA_B110000967_G_scaffold63521_1_pt1 | contig 14004 bp, 9 predicted proteins | sample TARA_B110000967 | Tara Oceans TARA_B110000967 (sample SAMEA4397903) | marine metagenome | biome: Polar Biome; feature: [DCM] deep chlorophyll maximum layer (ENVO:01000326); material: water (ENVO:00002006), including particulate matter (ENVO:01000060) such as... | depth 35 m
CCAATGCAAAAGTCACTTCTGTCCCAAGCGGAACAACTCCTTACACCTCTACTGTGGGAATAAATAAAAATGAATTTGAAAAATTAAAGGTTACTGTCTTTCCAAATCCAGCATCCGATTTAATTGCGATTCAATTTAATGATTTGGTGAAATATGATTTTGATATTGCTTTGTATAACATAAACGGAAAACGAATCAAGCAATCTAAAATCAATAAAGGACAAACAATTGCCTATTTTGACATTGAAACAGTTTACGCAGGAATTTATTTGGTAAAAATTTCTAATGAGAATAACGTAAAAACTTTTAAGGTTGTAATAAAAAAATAATCCTTTATTAATCTTGACAAAAAAAGTGTTTTCAAAATATTAATCATTAAATAAAATATGAACCCTAAATTTTTATTCTCATTATAACATTTCGTACATTTAGTTCACCAAAACTAATAAATGAAAACAGAGATAATTTCCATAGGGGATGAAATACTAATCGGCCAAACAGTCAACACCAATGCAACTTGGATGGGACAAGAATTAGCAAAGATTGGAATTAAAAATAACAGAACTACCACCATAAGTGATTCTTATGAAGAAATTACTGAATCCTTAAAATTAGCCGAATCTCGTTCGAATTTGATTCTAATTACTGGAGGCTTAGGCCCAACCAAAGACGACATTACAAAAAAAGTATTGTGCGATTATTTTGATTCTAAACTAGTACTTAATGAAGAAGTGTTGTCAGATATTCAAGCCTACTTCAAAACTCGCAATAAACCTTTCTTGGAAATAAACAACATGCAAGCCTTGTTGCCAGAAAAAGCTACAATTCTCAGGAATTTAGTAGGGACAGCATCTGGAATGTGGTTCGAAAGAAATGGAAAAGTTTTTGTTTCTATGCCCGGAGTTCCTTACGAAATGAAATACCTCATGAAAGAAGGAGTGTTTCCAAAAATAAAAGAACAATTTGGAATTAGCGAATTGGTACACAGAACAGTTTTAACCCACGGAATTGGGGAATCGTTCCTTGCAGACATCATTGAAGATTGGGAGAATAAACTGAGAGAAAATGGCTTAGACATGGCTTACTTACCCTCTCCAGGACTAGTGAAATTAAGAGTTACTTCTACCGCAGGTAACAAAAAATTGGTAGATGAATTCTGTGATAAATTGTATCAATTAATTCCTCAATATATTTTTGGTGAAGGAAAAATTACTTTGCAGGAAACAGTTGCCAACTTATTAATCAAAAATAAAAAAACGCTTTCTCTTGCCGAGAGTTGCACAGGCGGATATGCGTCTCACTTATTCACAAAAATATCGGGAAGCTCTAGGTTCTATGAAGGTTCTATCGTTTGTTATTCTTACGATATAAAAGAAAAAGAACTGAATGTTCCTCACGATTTATTACTCCAAAAAGGAGCTGTAAGTAAAGAGATAGTAGAAATATTAAGTGATGAAATAAGAAAAAAATACAGAACAGATTATTCCATTTCTATTTCAGGAATTGCAGGTCCATCTGGAGGAACTCCAGACAAACCGGTGGGTTCAGTATGGGTTTCGGTAAGAAATGAAAAAACAGTAGTTTCCAAGCTATTCAATTTTGGGAATAACAGAGAAAGAAATATTTCTCAATCGGCTTTGGCTGCAATTAATCTGTTGCGAGAATTAATTATAAAAGAAAACGAATGAACAGCTATCAATCCATTTTCAATTCGCAAAAAACTTTCTTTATTCAAGAATTAAGAACTCAATCTATTTCTTCAAGAGTAAAAAAATTGAAGACTTTAAAAAAATGGATTAAGAAAAACGAAAAAATAATTTGTGCTGAAATAAAAAAAGACTTTAATAAAGGAACAGAAGAAGTTTTATTGACCGAAATAAAACCAATTTTAGATGAAATAAATCATGCAATTAATCATATTTATGATTGGACGAGGGAAGAGAAAGTCCCTACTCCTTTGGGTTTTATAGGCTCAAAATCTAAAATAATTATAGAACCAAAAGGAGTTACATTAATTATTGCACCATGGAATTACCCTTTCAATTTGTGTATTGGACCACTAGTTTCAGTAATTGCAGCAGGAAACACAGCAATAATAAAACCATCCGAAAATACTCCACATACTGCCGAGTTGATTAAAAAAATGATTGCAGAATTATTTCAGGAACAAGAAGTAACAGCCATAACTGGAGATTATTTAGTCTCTCAAGAATTATTGAAACTCCCTTTTGATCATATTTTCTTTACAGGAAGTCCGCAAGTAGGAAAAATTGTGATGAAAGCTGCAGCAGAGAACTTAACTTCTGTGACTTTGGAGTTAGGTGGAAGAAATCCTGCAATAGTAGATGAAACAGCAAACATAAAAGATGCAGCACAAAAAATTGTGTGGGGAAAATTTCTTAATTCAGGTCAAACATGTATTGCTCCCAACTATGTTTATGTACACGAATCCAAAAAATCAGAGTTAGAAAAAGAATTAATCAAACAAATTGAAATTCAGTTCTCCAAAAAGAACACAGAGGTAAGCCATATTGTAAATAAGAATCATTTTGATAGGATAAATTCACTGTTAGAAGAGTCAATAAAAAGGGGAGCAGAATTAAAATACGGAGGAAGAAAGTTGGAGGATATTAATTACCTCTCTCCTTCTATTTTGACTAATGTTACGAAAGACTCTCCTGTTTTTCAAGATGAAATTTTTGGTCCGTTATTGCCTATTTTAACTTTCAATAAATTGGAAGAAACTATCAAAACTATCAATGAAATAGAAAAACCATTGGCTTTGTATGTGTTTTCTAAATCTAGAAAAAATCAACACTTCATTATACAAAATTCCAGTGCTGGAACTACGGCAATAAATGAAACTACCATACAATTTGCTCAACCCAATTTACCGTTTGGAGGAGTAAATCACAGTGGAATTGGAAAAGCACATGGAAAATATGGATTCATTGAATTCTCAAATCAAAGAGCAGTTTTAAAACAAAGAATTGGCCTCACATCTCTTAAACTTATTTTTCCACCTTATACTAATTTCAAAAGGAAATTAATTCGGTTTATCACATTTAGACTTTAAATTTCGACAGTTAAATCTGAACTTCTTGAGAATAATCTTCTTTGAGTTGAAATATTCAAATAGTTATTGTATTTTTAACAAAAAGCAATATAAACTCATGTATAGATTAATTTCAGTTCCATTTATTTTATTACTAATTATTTCTAATAATGTTTTAAGTCAAACACTCCAAGACAATTTTGATGGCTATGGAAACATCTCAATTTGGGAGGGCGACAATTGTAATATTGATACAAGCTTCAATAATCCTTTTTCTTCAGCAATAAACAGTTCTACTAAAGTATTAAAATATGATGATTATGGAAGCGCTTATGCAAATGTGAAATTTGATATTGGAAGAAATCTCAATCTATCTCAAAACAATGTTATTTCATTAAAAATATATGTTCCTTCTTCTGGAATAACAGGAACACAAAACAACCAAGTTTCTCTAAAATTACAAAATGGGAATTTAACTTCTCCTTGGTCTAATCAGACTGAAGTAATAAAAAACATTATACTAAACCAATGGCAAACTGTCACTTTTGATTTTGCAAACGATCCTTATATAAATTTTGATGCAAGTTCGCCAGCTCCAATTCTAAGAACAGATTTTAATCGAGTACTTATTCAAGTAAATGGAGAAAACAATACAGATCAATTAATAGCTTATATAGATGACTTTATTTATTACGATACAGTTGTCGTGGGTCCAACTTTTAATCAATTGGTTTGGTCTGATGAATTCAATGCTAATGGAGCAATAAGTAATGTAAATTGGTTTCATCAGACTCAATTACCCGGATCTGGGAGTTGGTTCAATGGAGAACAACAACACTATACAAATCGAATAAATAACTCTATTGTTAGTAATGGGAACTTGAACATTATTGCAAAAAAGGAAGTTTTTTCTGATCAGGGTCAAACCAAAAATTATACTTCTGCTCGATTGAATTCTAAATTTGCGTTTAAATATGGTAAAGTAGAAGTAAGAGCAAAACTACCTTCAGGAGTTGGAACTTGGCCAGCAATTTGGACATTAGGGAAAAACATCAATGAGGCAGGAGCATATTTTCAAACTCAAGGACATGGAACAACCACTTGGCCAGCTTGTGGAGAAATAGATATTATGGAACATTGGGGAGGCAATCAAAACTTTGTTCAAAGCGCTATGCACACACCATCCAGTTTTGGTGCAACTGTAAATCATGGCGGTCAATCAATTCAAACTGCATCTTCTAATTTTCATGTTTATACATTAGAATGGACTAAAGATAAAATGGTTTTCAGTGTTGACAACACCATCCATTACACCTACAATCCAGTAATAAAAGATGCAAGTACCTGGCCTTTTGATAAAGAACAATATTTACTACTCAATTTTGCAATACAACCCAGTATAGCTAGTAGTTTCACAAAAGATACATTGATTATTGATTATGTTAGAGTCTATAAAGAGAGTTTTGTTTCTATAAATGAAATAGAGAGACGAGAATCACATAACATATATCCAAATCCTGTAAAAAATGAGTTAACTATTCAATTAAAGCAAAGTAGTAATCAATTAATTAAATTCAGTATTTATAGTGTGAGTGGAGTTCTAGTTCACAATGAGATGACTTACTCTAACAATAAATTTTTTAAAATTAAAAATTTAGGAAACCTGCCGAAGGGATTGTATTTAGTAAGATATTCTATTGATAACATCCAATATGTAAATAAATTTATAAAAAAATAGAAGTTTTTTTAGTCTAATTTATAAAAAAACAACATAATACCGTATCTTCGCATGCAATTAAAGAAAATCAAACTACTATGTTAAATTCTAAAATTGTGAAAGAAGGACTTACCTATGATGATGTACTTCTTATCCCAGCTTATTCAAATGTTCTACCAAATGCAGTAACACTTGAATCAAAATTCACCAAAAACATCTCGTTAAATACGCCCATCCTTTCTGCTGCTATGGATACAGTAACAGAATCGGAATTGGCTATTGCTATTGCGCAACAAGGAGGAATTGGTATCATTCACAAAAACATGACTGCGGCTCAACAAGCCAAAGAAGTAAGAAAAGTAAAAAGAAGCGAAAGCGGAATGATACAAGATCCTGTTACGTTATCAGAAAAAGCAAATGTGGGAGAAGCTTTAAATTTGATGGCAGAATTTAAAATTGGAGGAATTCCAATTATTGATGAAGCTGGAACTTTGAAAGGAATTGTTACAAATCGTGATTTAAGATTTGAGAAACAAAGAGATAAAAAAATTACGGAAGTAATGACTTCAGGAAATTTGGTTACCGCTTTGAATGAAATCTCTCTTTTAAAAGCAGAAAAAATACTGCAAGAACATAAAATTGAAAAATTACTTATAGTTGATAAATCGTATAAATTAACAGGATTAATTACGTACAGAGACATTATAAAAGTAAAAAAACACCCAAACTCGTGTAAAGACGAACACGGAAGATTAAGAGTGGGTGCAGCCGTAGGTGTTACAAATGATACCATTGAAAGAGTTACTGCTTTGGTGGGAGCTGGAGTAGATGCGATTGTAATTGATACAGCTCACGGACATTCACAAGGTGTTGCTGATAAATTGGTATTAGTAAAAAAAGCATTCCCAGAATTACAAGTAATCGTAGGAAATGTAGCTACAGCAGAAGCTGCTAGATTTTTGGCAGACCATGGAGCAGATGCAGTAAAAGTAGGAATTGGTCCTGGATCAATTTGCACAACTAGAATCATTGCAGGAGTTGGTGTACCACAATTATCAGCTATAATGGATGTAGCAGAAGAACTAAAAGGAACAGGAATTCCTGTTATTGCAGATGGTGGAATAAGATTTACAGGAGACATTGTAAAAGCAATTGCTGCTGGAGCAAGTTCTGTAATGCTTGGTTCTATGTTTGCTGGAGTCGCAGAATCGCCAGGAGAAACAGTAATATACCAAGGAAGAAAATTCAAAACATACAGAGGAATGGGATCTTTGGAAGCAATGAAAAAAGGTTCAAAAGATAGATATTTCCAAGATTCTGAAAGTGACGATAAAAAATTAGTTCCTGAAGGAATCTCAGGAAGAGTAGCTTTTAAAGGCGATTTAAGTGAAGTAATGCATCAATTAATTGGTGGATTAAGATCAGGAATGGGATATTGTGGTGCAGGTAATATTGAAGCTTTAAAAGAAGCTAAATTTACTAGAATTACTTCTGCTAGTATTGTGGAAAGTCACCCACATGATGTAACGATTACAAGAGAAGCTCCAAATTATAGTTTAAAATAATAACTTCATATTAACTAAAAAAACAATAAATTAGCGTTTCAAAAATAAAAATACAGTAAGCAAATTATGAAAAAATCAATTTTAGTTGCCCTTTCAATCACTCTATTTTCATTGGTCTCAATGGCACAAGAAATAAATCCAGTTCTTATCACAATAGATGGTAAAGAAATAAGAAAAAATGAATTCTTATCTATTTATACTCAAAACAATAATGAACCAAAGTTTGACAAAGCTTCAATGGATGATTACTTAGATATTTTTGTAAAATATAAACTGAAAGTATTTGAGGCAGAAGAAATGGGGTTTGACACTATTAAAAGGTTAAAAAATGAACTGAATGGTTATGTGAATAAATCTGCTGAAAAATATTTGTCAGATTCTGAAGCAACTGAAAGCTTAATACAAGAAGCTTACGAGAGAAAGAAATATGAAATAAAAGCGAGTCATATATTAATTACAAAAGGAGGTGATACTTATAAAAAAGCACTAGAAATAAGAGCAGAAATTATAAAGTCTGGAGATTTTGAAGCTGCTGCTGCAAAATACTCCCAAGATCCTTCTGTAAAAGACAACAAAGGGAGCTTAGGTTATTTTACTGTTTTTCAAATGCTTTACTTATTTGAGGAAGCTGCATACACAACAAAAGTAGGCGATATTTCTATGCCTGTAAAAACTAAATTTGGTCATCACTTAATAAAAGTATACGATAAAAGAAAGAACAAAGGAAGAGTTAAAGTAGCTCATATCTATTCTAAAATCCCAAAAGAAGGAGATGAAAATGCGAAGGAAAATGCTAGAGTGAAAATTGAAGAAATTTATAGTTTAGTAAAAGCAAAAAATAAATCTTTTGAGGACTTTGCAAGAGAATACTCAGATGATAATACTTCTGCACAAAAAGGGGGAGAATTAGATTGGTTTACTTCTGGAAGAATGGTTCCTGAATTTGAAGATGTTGCTTTTTCATTGAAAAATAAAGGAGATATTTCTGAACCTTTTCTTACCTCTTATGGATGGCACATAATAAAAATGCTTGAGCTCGAAGAGATTGGGACATACGAAAAACTTAAGCCAGAAATTGAAAACAATATCTCTAGAGGTGAAAGAAGTAAAAAATCTACTGAATTTTTTGTAAATAAATTAAAGAAAGAATACCGATTTAAAGACAAATCAAAACGCTGGATCAAAAATTCTTACAACCCTAAAGTAGAATCAAAATTAGATATTAACGATTCTAAAATTGCTTTTAAATTTAAAAAGGAAGAAGGTTTTTTTAAAAAATATACCAAAGTAACAGTTTCAGATTTTAAAGATTTTCTTTCAAAAATACCTGCAAACTCTCAACAAGATATCGAAGCATTTTACAAAGACTATACAAATAGCTATATCTTTCAATACGAAAAATCTATTCTTTACGATAAGTATCCTGATTATAAAGCATTGATGCAACAGTTTAAAGATGGTATCTTATTGTTTGAAATCTCTGATCAAAAAGTTTGGAACAAATCAAGTAAAGATACAACCGGACTTAAAGAGTTCTTTTCAATGAAGCAAAAAAAATATCAATGGAAAGCTAGACAAGATGTAGAAATATATACCTCAGCAAAAAAAGATGTTATTTTTGAAGCAAACAAAATGGCTAAAGACAAGAATGTTACTTCTCTTGAAATAATGAATAATTTAAACAAAACTTCAAGATTAAATCTTTCTTTGGAGCAAGGAAAATATGAAGTAGAAGAGAAAAAAATACTTGAAAAATTTCCACCAACTTTGGGTGTTTCACAACCAGTAATTGAAAACGGAAAATTTGTGTTTGTAAGAATAAAAGCATTAATACCTTCTGGAAATAAAGAACTAAAAGATACAAGAGGAGCTGTAATTTCTGACTATCAAGTATATTTAGAAGAAGAGTGGATTAAAAGCTTAAAAGCTAAATACAATGTTGTAATAAATAAAGAAGCTGTATACTCACTAGGAAAATAAACTAAACCATAAAATAAAATCATACCATGACAAAAACAATCAAATTAATTCCTGTAATTTTTGCTTCCATTCTAATCTTTGGAACATCTTGTAATAAATATGAAGACGGACCAAAATTATCTTTAAGATCTAAAAAAGCAAGAATGACCAATACTTGGAAAATTATTACGGCTACAGATGCTGATGATGATGTTACAGCAGGTTATGAAGGAATTACTTGGACGTTTACTGAAGATGGTTCATACACAAGAGGAGGAGAAACAGCTGCCGGTTTTGAACCAAATGAAACAGGAAAATGGGAATTCGGAAAAATAGATGGGAGAAATAAAACTCAATTAATCATTTCCACTGATGGTATTGTTACGCCAAAAAAATGGATAATCACAAGATTAAAAAATGATGAACTGTGGCTTAAGCAAGAACAAGCTCAAGATACATATGAAACTCGTAAGCTAGAAGGACAAGATTAATTTAATTCAATTTTAAACATAAAAAAAGGCTACTGAAATTCAGTAGCCTTTTTTTTATGTAATAATGTATATTTTTTAAAATCTAAACCCTGCTGTTACCATAAAGTTATTTAGTGTTCTGTCAACTATTGTTGCAGTAACTAAGCTTGGATCATACAAATAACTTTCTTCTTTCCACTGTGACCTTAAATAAGTCATATCTAATGAGAAGTTTCTATTTTTATATCCAATCCCTCCAGAGAAATTTGTTCTTGAAGCATCCACCTGAGCTTGTTCGTCTTTTATTGGAGAACCATAATAAGCGTAACCACCTCTCAAGGTCCAAAAATTTGTTAATCTAAATTCTGCTCCAGCTTTAAATATGGAAGCTCCTTGATAAATAGTAGAAGCTGTACTATTTGAAACGTCAAAATTATCTGATTTACTGACGCCTAGTTCATCCTTAAGAATAGCACTTGTATAATCTACGTACTCATATTCAAAAGTCAAGAACCCTCTTTTCTTATATAATAAAGCAATACTTCCCATTACTCTTCCGGGAGTCTTTAGCCTGTAGTTAAAATCTCCATCTGGGGATGGTTTAATTGCATCATAATAATTATCAGTAAAGTCTGATGTGATTTGAGTAGAATATTGGTCTGTTAATGAATACCAAGTTGGAGTATGAACTGCAATCCCTACTCTCAAAAACTTAACCGGAGCATAAATCAATCCTAGTTTCATATTGAAACCAGAACCTTCTGTAGAAACATCTTCTTTCATTGAAAAACCTTCTGTATCATACACAGAATCTACTTTTACAAATTTTTCAGTGTAAGTTGAAGAAGTATTGTATCGTATCCTTGGGAATCCTATACTTCCTCCCACATATAATTTTCCATTGTAATTTCCACTAAATGCTATATCTGTTTGGTATTGTGCACCTCTTGTTACAGTTCTTTTTGTTTGCTCTATTTCTGCATCATATTCATTGTACCAAGGAGTGTAAACACCCGATAAACTATCGTGAACAATTAAAGAGGCATCAAAGGCTAAGCCTTCATAAAAATCGGAAGTCTCATTCAAAGGAATATTATTTTCATTCAAATAATTAGTATAAGAAGTCAACAAAGATTTATTGTTCTTCCCTTCTATATTTGTTCTACCATGAAAATCATTAGTTCTATTAGAAGTAATTCCAAATTGAAAATATTTCCATAAAGTTGCTTTCTCAAAAGAAATAGGTTTTACAAAAACCACTCCCACATTACTCACATTAAAATTTGCTTTGCTCGCATTTAGCGTATTTCCATCATAAGCCCCTTTTGATTGTGTAAATGTTAAGTCTCCTGTAAAACTAAAATCAGACCGACTGTATCTTCCCATTCCTGCAGGGTTCATTGAAATTGCAGACATATCTGCACCCAAAGCTCCCATTGCTCCTCCAAGTCCAGCATATCTTGCTGTTCCATTATAATTAAGATAACTATACCTTAGGGCGTCTGTTTCATTTTGAGAATTAGCCGAAAAAGCCATAAGAATCCCAAAAAAAATGAATGAATATCTTTTCATTTTAATTATTTTTTAGTGTAAGTGACTGATATTATCTTCTTCCTCCTCTTGATGAACTACTTCCTCTTGACGATCCTGAAGAACTACTTCTCGAAGGAGAAGATGAACTTCTTGATGGTGAAGACGTTCTTGAGGAACCAGATGACCTTGAAGAACCTGAATTTCTTGAAGGTGAAGTTCTAGTTGGTCTTGATCTACCAGGAGTTGTTCTCGAAGGACTAGTTCTCGTTGGTGAAGTTCTCGTTGGTGCTGTTCTCAAAGGAGTTGTTCTTCTTGGTGAAGTTCTCGAAGGAATTGTTCTTGTAGGAATTCCTCTGCTTGGAGTTGTTCTTGATGGTGAAGAACCAACAGTTCTTCTTGAAGGCTTTCCAATTGATCTTCTTTTAGGTGTAGTAGAACGTCTTGTTGGCACAGCTCTTTCTTTGGTAACAGTTACTCCAGTTCTTTTTGAAGAGGGCGTTGAACTTGTTCTTAAAGCTCTAGAGGGTTTAGCTGAAATAACTGAAGGGCTTTTGTCACCTACTCTAGTTTTTGAAGACCTTGCTGGTGAAGTTCTTCTAACTGGCGCTCCCACAGATCTCATTGTTGCTCCTGACGCTCTAGTTGGAGCAATTACAGCAGCAGCTCTTGCCGGTCTAGCTGTTCTTATTGAATTTCCTGCAGATTGTCTCCCTGCATAAGTATTTGTGTTTTGAGTAATCCCTGATGAATTAATTGTTCTCGAATTTGACCTTCTATTCCCATAAGTGGATGATAATCTTGTTCCAGCCCCTCTACTTTCTCTTCTTCCGTAATACCTTGATCTGTTATTATTGTCTCCATTTGAAGCATAAACTCCATCTCTAAAACCTTGATTATATGCATAACCATTATTACCCCATCCATTGTTTCCCCATCCATTATTTCCCCATCCATTGCTATTCCATCCATTGTTATTCCATCCGTAGTTATAACCTACATTCCATCCTGAGTAAGAACTCCATCCCATATTCCATCCTGGTCTTCTGAAATTCCTCCCATACCCCCAAGCGTTAGGAGAATAGTATCCTACATTAGTGTAAAACGGATCAAAATAAGAGTATCCAGAAATTCTATTGTCAAATCTTCTAAATCTCGAAGAATATTCGTAGTCTCCATAATAATTGTTCGTTATGTATGTATTTCCACTAGAATCTGAATTTGTTTTAGCATTGTATGAAGGATCATAATATTCGTCATTTTCTATCCAAGCTCCTGCATCTTCCCCATCTGAAAATTCTGTTGCATTATTGGTAGTATTCGCATCAGAATTTTTTGTTCCTGAAGTATTGTCAGAATAGATATCATCAAAATCCTCAAACCCATTTTGGGAAAAAGAATTTAAACTAATTAGTGCTAGGGCAGAAATAAGTAGATAGTTAAGTTTCATAGTTGTTATTTTTAATTAAAATGACCTTTCTTTATAATCCACTTCTAGTTTACATAAATTTATCTAAATTTGGAAGCGTATATTAACGTAAAAATAACAAAGACTGTGCCACACTAAATATTATGAGTAAAAAATTAACCAAGAGAAGTGACAATTATTCCGAATGGTATAATGAGTTAGTTGTAAAAGCTGATTTAGCTGAAAATTCAGGAGTTAGAGGATGTATGGTAATTAAACCATATGGGTATGCTATTTGGGAAAAAATGAAAGACGAACTGGACAGACAGTTCAAGGAAACAGGACATCAAAATGCCTATTTCCCAATTTTTGTTCCTAAAAGTATGTTTGAAGCGGAAGAAAAAAATGCAGAAGGATTTGCAAAAGAAGCTGCAATCGTTACACACTATAGATTAAAAAATGACCCAGACAAACCTGGGAAATTAATGGTGGATCCAAATGCTAAGCTTGAAGAAGAACTGATTGTAAGACCAACTTCGGAAGCAATTATATGGAGTACTTATAAAAGGTGGATTCAATCTTATAGAGATTTACCAATAAAGATAAACCAATGGGCAAATGTGGTAAGGTGGGAAATGAGAACAAGATTGTTTTTAAGAACTGCTGAATTTTTATGGCAAGAAGGACATACTGCACACGCTACAAAAGCAGAAGCAATAGCAGAAACAGAACAAATGTTACACGTTTATGCAAATTTTGCCGAAGAACACATGGCTATGCCTGTTCTTAGAGGAAGAAAAACAGATAGCGAAAGGTTTGCAGGAGCTGAAGACACATTGTGTATTGAAGCATTGATGCAAGATGGAAAAGCATTACAAGCTGGTACTTCTCATTTCTTAGGTCAAAATTTTGCAGATGCATTTGATGTGAAGTTTGTAAACAAAGAAGGAAAACAAGAATTAGTTTGGGGAACATCTTGGGGCGTATCAACTAGACTAATGGGAGCTTTAATTATGGCTCACTCAGATGATGCTGGATTAGTATTGCCTCCAAAATTAGCACCTATTCATGTAGTAATTATTCCTATCTACAAAAATGACGAACAAAAAGACTTAGTTATGGGAGCTGCTTCTAAAATAGAAACAGAACTAAAAAAAGCTGGAGTAACTGTAAAACTTGATTTTGATGAAAACAGAAAGCCAGGCTGGAAATTTGCAGAATATGAGTTAAAGGGAGTTCCATTGAGGATTGCTATTGGACCAAGAGATGTAGAAAACAATGTGATAGAATTGGCTCGTAGAGATACTCAAACTAAAGAGTCTGTTCCTCAAGAAGGATTGGGAAGTTATATTTCTAATTTATTAGATGTGATTCAAGACACTATCTATAAAAAAGCTCTTACCTACAGAGACGAACATATAACTGAAGTGAATGATTATAATGAATTCAAAGAAGTATTGGAATCTAAAGGAGGTTTTATTTCTGCACATTGGGATGGAACGGAAGAAACTGAAGAAAAAATAAAAAAAGAAACAAAAGCTACTATTAGATGCATACTATTGGATAACAAAAAAGAAGAAGGAACCTGTATGTATTCTGGAAAACCTTCGTCTGAAAGAGTAATATTTGCAAAAGCTTATTGATATGGAAAATGAAGAATTAGATAAAATAACAGAAATGTTGTGCACAAAATCAGTTTTAAAACAGGATGTTTTTAAAAATACAGTAGACCAATTTCAAGTTTTAAAGAAAGTAGCAATAAGTCTTGTCGACAGAATTAAAGAAAAGGTATGCTCTAAAGATGATAGAATTATCATTGATTACCATGAAAAGAGTAAGTATGAATTTCATATAATTTTAGCAGGAGATATTCTTGTTTTTAATTTACACTCCAATGTATTTAAATTTGATGAGAACCACACAATATGGAAAACACCCTATTTAGAAGAAGACGAGAGCCGAGGATATACAGGAATAATAAATGTATATAATTTTTTATCCGATTCTTTTCGATTCAATAGAGTGAATGATTTTGGTTATTTGATAGGAAGACTTTTTGTGAATAACGAAAATCATTTTTATGCAGAGGGAAAAAGAACATTAAGTTTTTTATATACTGACTTTGCTAACTTAAATTTTGACCCTCCTTTGATGGAAGATATCATTGAAAACTTAATGATTCACATCCTGGAATTTGACCTTTATGCTCCACTTTATGAGCTTGTTAGCGAAGTTTCTGTGCACGAAGTAAAAACCACTGGAGACTCTATTCAATTGAAAACTGGGAAGAGAATGGGATT
>TARA_B110000967_G_scaffold63879_1_pt1 | contig 13994 bp, 13 predicted proteins | sample TARA_B110000967 | Tara Oceans TARA_B110000967 (sample SAMEA4397903) | marine metagenome | biome: Polar Biome; feature: [DCM] deep chlorophyll maximum layer (ENVO:01000326); material: water (ENVO:00002006), including particulate matter (ENVO:01000060) such as... | depth 35 m
ATCTAAATATCCACCTTAATCACTTCCACTACATCGTGTATCATTTTTCGCTCAAGTATGGTATATTCCATGTTATTCAACCCAGTGCTCATAATTTGTTGTAATTTTTGTTCATGATTTAATTTCTGAAATGTGGTATAATGTTTATTTGTATTGTATGCTACGTTATTTCTTTTACGATCATCTATATCATTAAAGTGAAGTAAATAGTCGGGCCATTCTTGTTTATTTGTAAGATTGGTTATTTTTTTAATATTGTAATACTCTGTTCTATTTTGTAGAGCCTTGTCTTCAGCCCCCCATCCCCAAATATCATTTGGAAACCCATTTATCTTGTGAATTGTACTATCTTTCATTTTTATTATTCCACCCAATGTATTACAATGAGATGTATAAATACCTAATACGTGTTCTTCATCTACCAATTGTGTATAATATTTTTCAATACATTTCTTTGTTGGGTTGATATCAACATCATGCGTAAAAAAATAGTTGGTTTTATTTTCATATTCTTTGAATGCCACATTTAACAACATTCCACGATTAAATAATTTGCCCTCATTTTGTTCTATAACAACTACCTTACTATTGGGTAAGTGTTCTTGCAGAAGAGGAACTGTATTTTTGATAAAATATTCTAAATGTGTATCCCGATCACGAAATGGTATAACAATGATATTATCATACATAGTAGTATAGATATCTATAATAAAAAAACTTTATTACATTTTTTTCTAAAAGAACAATTCTTTCAATTTATTGCAAATATGATTCGACATAACGATTTCTCCTTTCGGAAAAAAATGAATATCCCTTGGTCGCTGCGTCATTGATTGTATAGGTCTCATTTTATCATATATATCTAATAATTCAACATGTAATGTATTCATTTCTATCTGTATGGATTCATTGCGATTTATTACTGATTCGTTAGTCAATTTTTGCTGTTTTGAATTGGGACCCTTTACACTATTCGTTTGACCTTGTGGCATATCGTCAGGTATCGGTGTACAATTACACCACAGTATATTGGATGTGCTTGCTCTAAGTTTATTTACTATTATAGGTGTTAGTTCACGATGTTCTATTTCAGTTACACGTTCAGGGAATCCATGCATTCCATCAAACCAAAATATACAATGATAATGGTTCCATTCGTTTATTTTCCATTCATCCAACCAACTATCTATGTTTTTACAGTGATGTGGTTGTTGTAAAAAATTCACATTTGCAATACCTCTAAATTTTTCTCTTATATTTGATACACAAACGTCACCGATAATAGAGTCACCTACAATTAGCATTACGGGTAATTCACTAGGTATTTTATCAGACGGTGTATGTAATCTATTATCAAAGCCCATAAACCTTCCTGCAAATCCATTGTTTTTATTCTCTAAATCTCCAGGGCTTTGGCCATTAAATTGGCGCGTCCATCTAACTGGTTGTAGATTTAATTGCATACTTACTATACATTACAAAAAAACTTTATATCGTCTTTTTTTGTAATATAGAAAAAATTATTACTTTTTGAAATATTTATTTCGCATATCATCCAAATCTATGATAGGTTGATGTTTTATTTCGTTATTTAATACCGTATGCAAGTATTCGTTACGATTACATATAAATACCTTATCCAAATCATATTCTATCTTCAATATATTTTTAATATTATTTTGAATTGGTTTATAATGTCCATATTCTAGGATATCTTGTTTTAATTGGAAATTTGATTGATTGTATATAATGTCAAATGATACTTGAATTTTTTGTATTATCTGCCTTGCTACATATTCTAACATGTTCATTGTTGGATGGTGATTATCTCTAAAAAATGGGTATTTCGTATGATTTTCGATAAAAAAATCGTAAAATAATATATCCGACTCACTTTCTATCCCCTTTAGTTTTTGAAGACATTGATTAAAATGTGATATTAATTGTTGTGGATTAATTTGCATATTCAAATACTGATTAATATTATTAATTTCAATATTTGGAAAAAACGATACTGCATTGTCCTTTACATATTTTAACCGTTTGTGTTGTTCAGGTAACCAATATCCACCAAACCTTACAAAGGGAATCACTATAATTAAACAAGATGGTTTTAATATTTGTTTTAATGACGTCAATGTATAATCATTATATTGTTTAACATTATTAATAATCAGAACATCTGCTTCTATAAAATCATGTTTAAAGGCTGAAAAATTATTTAATTGTTGATAAGAGACTATATAATTTATGTTAAACATAGTATGAATATTTGTATCTCTTTTGAAAATATCAATGTATTTTTCTCCATGACAATTACTAAAAACAACCATATTTTTTGTTTTCTTATTACAATAATTATTCTTATAATATTCATACATCTTCATGCAATTTTCACGCATTTCCTTCTCTTTTGTTTCATTGATTGTAGATAATATAGCAGGTAACTCTTCCAATTTATTTTCAGGAATGCGTACAATTGTGTCGTCCCATAATTCGTGTGGTGGTAATTCCAAAGTATCTGCTAATAACACTGGTATTGTACCAATTGCCAAACATTCCCAAAATCGTATTGAATTAGGACCAGAACCTGACGGACATAAACTATATTTTGAATCTAACAGTAACTGATTGTATTTACGTGTTCGTTCATTATCACTATCATTTTCATTCAATTCATTATCTTTATTCTGCATATTACTATAAACAATTTTATCGAAGTGCCAATTCCCTATATGATTTATATAACAATTATCCGGATGTTTCATTTCAAATATTCTCTTACGAATATCAGTTAAATACCAACTAGGGTGGTATGCACCTTGAAAACTGTATAAATATTTTCGTTCTCTATTTACAAAGTCTACATTCGCATCGGTAAATAGTGTATTTCTATCATTGTCTTCTACATTTACAGCATATAATGGAGATGGACGTAATTGTATATCACTCAACTTATTTTCAGATAATATTTTATGCGGTGTGTAAACAGTGTAAATACCTAATTCTTTGAATAATGGAATTAAATTCCGAAAGGAAATATGTTGACAACATGTATAATATTGAACACCAGGCTTAACATGTGGTTTTAATATTTTATATATAATATTTATGTTATATCTTTTATCAATAACCGTGGCCCACGGAAATCCCATATATTTCCTATCTCCTTTACATTGTTCATAAAATGTTTTTTCGGTAATTACTGGATATTGCCAAAATAATTTAAACTGGGATAATATTTCGTTTGTAGGAAATGTATCCATAGTATACATTCAATATTATAGTATCTTTATACCTTTGATTTTCAAGGATATAAAGTTTATTTTGTATGAAAAGATAATGGAACTTACCAATTTATCACAACCGTTTACACAAGAACAAAAAATATCGTCCTTTTTGTATTTACAGAATTATATACTAGAACAAACTGAAAAAAAGGCACCATTTTTTATAGGTCGTTTATCGGGCAATGAACCCAATTTATGTGGTAAGGTATTAACAAAAACACAAATTCCACAACATTTAATTGCTGAAATGTTAAATGCAGCCGGAATTCAATTTTTAGAAAATGATGATTTAAAAGAGTATGTTAAACTTTATAACAATTCTTGCAAAAATAGCACTTTATTATCTATATGGGCAGGCGGCATGTATACACAAGCCAAACCGTACTACGATTTCTTATCGAAAATGTATCCTCAACAAAAACGTATTTGTGCACAGGCATTAGAACCCTTTTATTTTGTGGATCATCCAGAATACCAATTTAATAAGTGTTTTGTCAATAAAAAGGTTTTGATTATTACATCACATGAGGAAACCACAAAAAAACAATTATCAAAACATACAACAATGTTTAATAAGCCAATATTCGATGAATCTACGGAATTTTATATATATAAACCAGTGCAACAAAATGGAGGTAATCATGATTCTAACTCGTGGAAACATCATTTTGACAATATGAGAAACGATATTGCCGAACTAAAAAAAGAATTTGATTTTGATATTGCCATGGTTAGTTGCGGTGGCTTTGGTATGTTAATATCGGATTATATTTATTCAGAATTGCATAAAAGCACAATGTATATAGGAGGTGGTCTGCAATTGTATTTTGGAATCATGGGAAATCGTTGGAAAACACACCCAATAATATCGAAACTGCAAAATGAACGATGGGCTACGGTGTTGGAAGAAGATAAACCACCTGCGTTAGCATCAAATCCACGTCTATGTGAAAATAGTTGCTATTGGTAGTGGAACTATTGACAATAATAATATAGATAGATTTTGTTATCTATACTATTGATGTATCGCAACAATAAGGGATTACGTGAATGGTCCATAGATATATCTTCATTCAAAACAGAATTTGTTAAACGTTGTATAGACTTTAAGATTCCTATGCATACAGTGAAATTTTATTCACAACAAGATGAAGACAAATATATTATTCAATATATTCTAAAAGATAACATAACCGATGGGACTTATTTAGAAATTGGTGGATGTGATGGAATACTTTACTCGAATACCAAAACATTAGAAGATTCTTTTGGATTTTCTGGAATTCTTATTGAACCACAACCCAACTTTTATGAAAAATTACAGAAAAATCGTCCAAATAATGAATGTCATAATTGTGCAGTTTCAAATTCATCGGTTGATTATATTGAATTTATTGGGGATAATGCACAAGGAGGAATTGTAGATACCATCAATACTGATATTGATAAACTATCCTGGAATAATACATATAAAGTTGCAAATAAAAAAATGAGTGGCATATTAGCATCATCCAGGTATACATATATTGATATTATGATTATTGATGTCGAAGGCGGAGAAATGGACGTTTTGAAATCGATTGATTTTACGTTCCCAATATATTGTATTATTATTGAAGCACATAGTGGGGAACAAGAAAAGAATAAAATATTTGGTGAATACTTGAAAGAAAATGGATTTACTTATCATGAACGTCAACGTGGTAATGAAGTATGGATAAATCAAAATTATTTTAGACGTTCTTTGTTCAAATTGTAACCATCTTACCAATTATGTAATCAAAAAAGATTACATAATTGCATACTTGTTTTGTTACACCCTTGAAGATTTAAAATGGTATATTTTTAGATTTTACCAATGGTTTTACATAAATCACGTTTCACAATTTCCATACAATGTGCTCTCATACCTTTTATTTTCCCTATAAAATCATGTTGAGTGGCATATTTTTCATTATTAATATCATATCTTGGTTCTCCACCTACATTAATGCAACTATGATTTCGTAGAGGGAAAAAATGACGAATACCTTTGTAAACTTCATTAATCCAATCGTCACAAAACCAATTTACTATCTCGGGTGGAAAATAATACTCAAACAAATCCATATGCTTACGCGAGACAAAAGATTGAGTCAATATTCTAGGATTATTATTAATTGGTCCTACTAATCCTACATCATTGTTGTTTTGTAATGTTTTTATACAATCATTTATCCAGCCGTTTGTTTTAAAAACAATATCGTCACCACATTGGAAAAAATAATTACAATTATCATTATATGCCTTTTCAAACAAACGATTCCACATTACGGTCAAATGACCTTTGGGTATACCATCCATATAAAGAAACTCTATGGAAGCGTTTTTCATAATAGAAACAAAATTTCGTAACTGGGTTATCGTCTCTTCTGTATCATATATTTTATCATCTTTATCAATTCCAATATAAAATACATATTGATGCTCAGAATCATATGTCGTAAAAAATGATTTTAAAGTATGAACAAATAAATAGGTTTCTTTATAGGTGGTCCATTCACGATCTTTTGAAGTAGACGGAATTAAAATACCAATTTTATTTGTAGTATTGTTCGTTTTCATTGAATTATCTATAGTTTTATCAAATATGTTCATTTTGTGTAATATATATTATATCTAGGATTTTTTATACTGTTTTCACATAGTAAAATATATTTGATGGTGTAAACGTGGAATGCTATTACTTTCGCTTCATAAAGCCCAACATATTGCCAAAACGATCACCATGCATTATTACACTATTGCCTTTTCTATAATCATGTTTATCATATGTTAGACTATTTGGGTGAATAAGGGAATCAAATGTATTTACATTAATAAAGTCGTCCTTTATTGTGTATTGTAAATTACGTATTGTAGATAAGCCATCGACAGTTGATTTATTTAAACTAGATGATATTTCTGTTCTATTTATTAATTTCACAATACCGTCCACGAATTGTAATATGTTTTGATCACCAATTTTAAAAAAGGTAGTTCTGTCTATTTTAAACCCACATTTTACAACACGATCTTGCATTGTATTATCTTCTCTACCCCATCCCCAAAAATTAGGAAAGCCATTTGTTTTTTCAAAATCTTCCCCTTTTATAGAAAAAATACCACCTAAACAAAATGGATACCCGTAAAAATGTTTTATTACTCCACTTGTTGTTTCATATGGGAGCAAATTTTTTGTATAGGGTAATGTATCCACATCATTAAATATGAAGGTCATATTTTTATAGTGTTCAGGGTATTTTTCCTTCATTGCTAAAAAGCCAATATTTTTCATTCCACCGCGATTAAAATTTCGTCCGTCACATTGATGACTAAAATATATTTCATAGTCGTTTTTGGATACATCTTCCATGATAAACTCCATATATTTCGAGAAAAAAGTTTTGTGTTGTTGGCGGTTTCGGTAAGGAACAATAAAAACCATTTTTGGAACCACTACTTTATTGACGTTTTTTGAATCAGCAATTGAATCAACTATACTTGAATTCATTATTACTTTCTATTTTTATAAAAAAACGTGATTTACAACGTGATATATTCATGTGTCTCTATATCGAGTAAATTGTCCCTTCCCTTATCCATTATCCCTTATGAAGCATATTTTTCTAATATCACCTTTGGAACCAATTGTTCTTTCATACTTTCCAATTTTTTAAAACATTTATTTATAGTGACTTCACTAATTTCACTAATTTTATTCACATCCTTCTTCGATATATTCAGGTTACAAATGTGGGAAACGAAATAAATGATACCTGCTGCAATAGAATGAGGTGTATTTTCAGGTATATAATTATTCTTATGAATGCGCATTGCTACAAATATACAACATTTAGTTAATTCATGATTTATATTCAATCGACTACAATATCTCTCTATAAAAGCGTCGGGCTTTGTTTTTCCTAAATCCGTCTTTTCATTATTATGCATATCATGTTCAATTTCATTGATAATACCAATTGCATTTTTACATCCTTTCGTAGCACTCGTATTATCCAGTGTGAAAATAGTGGCAATTTCCTTTGCCGTTCTAGGACAATCATTTGTTCTACAAGATATATAGATCGATGCTGCAATAATACCGTCACGATTCAATCCACGGAACGTTTTATGTTCTGATATTTTTTTATGGAATCGCAAAGCCTCATCAATTATTATTTTCGGTATTCCCGCATTATGAGCAATTACCGTGATTCGTTGGAATTCATCATATTGTGATTTCTCCTTATAAGGCATCGATTGCCATTCCGTATATCGACGAATTTTTCTCATTTCATACGATGATGCGCCCTGACAAATTACTTTACAACCATATGACGACTCTACTAGCAGTGGATTAATCGGCATACCACATCTTGTGGGGTCATTCGAATTGCTATCTTCAGCACCATAAAAACGCCATTCCGCAGTCTGGTCTATAGAATCTTTATAAATAACACTACATTTGGGATTACAACAAGCCAAAAACCCGTCTTCCGTAAAACATACACTGGATTCGCATAGATCACAATTTTCACGCTGTCCACCATTTCTATATACACATTCTATTGGTTTCTTATCAATAAAATTCGTATCTATTTTCTTCCATAATTCTGCTGTCGATTTTGATTTATTTGATACCTTCTTCTTTTTTGTGAGTCGTTCTGTCATTGTAGTTATTTACATTTTAATATTCTGATTTAAATTCAATTTTAATTTATTTTATCTGTCTTTACAATATATGGGTGGTACACAATCATCGGAATCAAAGAAAAAAACATTGTCTGAATCGATTGATTATATCGCTGCAAATTATATATTAACTAGCAAATTTGACGACTTTAAAAAATTAACGAACCCAAAGTATTGTAATAATTTAGTCATTCTTACTGCCGATGTTATTAATCGATATCTCAATTCACAAGAAATTGCTTACTTGAAACAGCGAATGGAAGGTAGTGTTGAAATTAATGAGATGGCAAAGAATAATATTGCCTTTTTTAAGAAAGATAATTTGGGCAAAATGGATATCAAAAGTCCGATTGTTAAAAAACGAATGTGTATTGCAATCGCTAAATTTTACGTGCAAATATTTCATGTATTTAATGCCATTGCCCACACGATTAATCCTGTATATACGTGGAAAGATCAAAGTGGGTCTACGGTTAGTGTAGATTATGAACATCGTGTCGATATTCCTAAAGACGTTAGCCCAACTATTAGTAAAATTAATTTATGTAGTTCACGCATTAATGCTCTAGTCAATAATCAAACCATGGATAATTCTTCTAATCAAACGGAAGTGCAAGTAAAACCAACGTTTTGTTCCTTAAACAAAACAACTGATGGTAAAATCGAAAATTTACAACAAGAGCCCGGTATACCAGAATTAGAAACGCTTTATTACGACGAATATGATTACAGTACGGGGGTATTTACATCTATGTCGAAAGATATGAAGATACAATATGATGCTGATGTAACTGATTTTTATAAAGTATTTACTGGAAAAGACGACAAACCAGAACATATTTCTACGTTTAGCGATATTATATTACGCGATTTTCATAATATGCAACATTGTAAACCAGGAGGTGCTTTTACCAAAGGATATAAGGGTTCTATTAAACACAAATTATTCGGTCTATATGCAGAAAATATTAAAGAGATGGACGCTGCCACGAAAAAAAATCAAGACAGTTTACTGAAATTAGTTGATCAACTGTTTGTATTTATCAAAGATCCTCAAGATCCTAAAAATAAATTAATCATTATTAATCCTAAATTAAATACAGTTCTTCTTACTAAAATTATTGGAGAAGCGCGAAAACGCATTATTTCTTTATATTCCGATTGTGAAAAATATTTCTACAAAGGGTTACAAATATTCGAGGCTATTGTAGAGAAACAAATTATGGATACTTCTATTTCTCAAGTAAACAAGTTAGAACAAAATATTGAAAAGATTATGGTTCCGTAGAAAATATATATTTTAGAGTACACCGACCGTAAATAATATGATATTTGTATCATATTATTTTTCTACAATATGCAAAGACGTCTCATGTCTCATACATTTTTAGTCAAACTTATCTTTAATTTTTCTAAATAATTCACTATTGTAAATACCTAATGGTTTGTAATTATCAATCGATTTGTATTCCTTTTTGTCTTTATTAACCGTTACACTTGCACCTTTCTTAAACATTAAGTTATCACCTGTAGCAATAGCATCTTCTTTTACATCTTGACTATTTTTTATGGCTAATTTATTAATATCTTCGCCATTTACTGTGTTACCATAACCATCTATAGCAACGCCGGTTTTCTTTTTAAATTCTTGTCGGACATAGCCAGGTATCCAATGGTTCCAACTAATAAATATTAAATTGGGATGTGTATATCGAATTAAAAAACCATTGTCTTTTAATTTTTCAATGATGTATCCTGTACATTCTGCTACATTGTATTTCGTTATCCCTATCATCATTTCAGGAATAACATACCAACAAAATTGTTCGGTTTGTTGTTGCCTAGATGTTGTTTTTATTTTTGCATGAATCCGATTCAAAATTTTGTTATATATATGTAATTTACCTTCGTCTAATTCTCGTTTTCTCTCGTATAAATCGTCTAAATTGATTTTGTCTGATATATTATTATCGTCGCTGAGGGTAAATATATTCATCGTTATCTAATATACAAATAGACAGAAAAAAAGTTAAATATAATTACGTTAACTATGTAAATGATTAAACATTTAGTAATTAATGGCGGAGGTCCAACCGGTTTAATAAGTTATGGTGCTGCAAAATACCTAGAACAACATGAGTATTTTAATATAAATGAGATTAAATCAATATACGCCGCTTCTATCGGTTCATTGATTGGTGTTTTAATAGCACTAAAATATGAATGGAATGTAATAGATGATTATATTACTAAACGTCCGTGGGAAAAGGTATTCCAAATTACACCTGATGATATTTTAAACATTTTTTATACTAAAGGCATAGTATCGTTCAATATGATAGAATTAATATTAAAAGATCTTTTGGAAGCGAAGGATTTGTCATTAAATGTCACGCTAAAAGATTTTTATGAGTATAATAACATTGATATCTATATGACAACCGTAGAATTGAATACATTTCAGAAGGTTATACTGAGTCACAAAACACACCCAGATTTATCATTAATAACTGCGTTACAAATGTCAACATCAGTTCCGATTATGTTTAAACCGATTCTATATGAAGGTAAATGTTATATTGACGGAGGGATATTATCTAATTATCCATTGCATGAGTGCTTGGAAAATGAGAAATGTGATGTATCCGAAATACTGGGTTTTAAAAATGAAGAAACTACTGCAACGGAATCGTCCAGTGCAAACATAATTGATGAAAACACACCTTTGATAGATTATTTAACAGGAACACTTGAAAAAGTTGTTAAACGCCTTCATAATGCAGAATATGACAATAACCTAGAAATTCCAAACGAGGTACAATTAGGATCAAATATGAAGATAGATAACTACCTAGAATGGTTTAGTTATTTAACTGATAGTAAAAAACGAAATCAATTAGTAGAATATGGCATTCAAAGTGGATTGCTGTTTTTACAATCTCATAGAGTCTGTAATTCAATTGATTTTTGTGGTAATCAGATTGAAACAGGAGTGAATGTTACTAGTACTAGTGATAGTCATTCTATTTGTGATAGTGAAAATTCGTCCGCCGCGAAATTTGATGATTATGATTTTATTCGCGATCAAATGATCATTGACAAGTTATTGAATACCATATTGGATGATATATTAGATCAAACAGAAATTCCTAGAGAAGGAATATTAAATCCTTCTCGAGAAACAACCATTGCTGATTTGGACTAATTATATCACTATACATCTTTGAACATTTACCTAAAGTGTGCTATTCAAAAATTGTTTTAATGTATCGAGCGAAGGCTTTGCATCATATTCTATAACTTCGTTATCCTTCACCAATTTAATAGTAGGGTATCCATCCACTTTAAACTTATCAGCCAATCCGGTCTCTTGTTCTCCATCTATTAAAATAAACTGAATAGTATATCCATTAATTTGCTTACCGTCATACTCTTCTTTTAATTGTTCCCATATAGGTAGTGCCTTCTTACTATGAGGACACCAATCTACTACAAACATATATAATTCTGCGTCCTTGCCATTAGATTCATCCTTCTCAACAAATTCTTCGTTTGGTACAAATGTAGCACTCGCATTGGGGGTTACATAATTGTTATAAATATAAAGAGCCAAAATTATAAATATAAAAGTAACTGCTAATATAATTAACAATGTTGTATTGGACATTAAATTCGCTGTTCGCTCTTTTAGACTTTCAAACATAATATAACATCAATAGACATTTTTATTCATACAAAAATACGAAATTACAAAAAACTATTTTTTTTTCTCTAAATACTATAGTAGAGAATTTACATGAAACAATATACAAATCGTACAAATAAAACGGCTCGTACAAATAAAACGGGTCGTAATATAAGTGAAAAGAAAAAACGTGTTTTTACAAAAAAACACTACAGTGCTGGTGATGGAATGGTAACCAGTGTATGGGGTCCAGCATTATGGCATTCGATTCACACCATTAGTTTCAATTATCCTGTAAATCCATCTATAGAAGATAAACGGAAATACCGACAATTTATGTTAAATTTAGTAAATGTACTGCCATGTAAATATTGCCGCGATAATCTGAAAAAAAATTACAAGGCATTCCCATTGTCCATGAAATGTATGAAAAATCGTGATTCATTTTCACGATATGTTTATAAATTACACGAAACAGTGAATAAATTGCTTGGGAAAAAATCAGGTCTATCGTATTGTGAAGTTAGAGAAAGATATGAGCATTTTAGAGCACGTTGTACATTAGATAAACCAAAGATGTTTCAGTTCAACAAAACACGAAAAAATGGGCGTAAAGAAAAAGGGTGTACTGAACCATTATATGGGAAAAAATCAAAATGTATTATTAAAATTGTCCCTCAAGAGGAAAAATGTAAAACGTTTCAATTAGACGAAAAATGTAAAAAAAAATACGAGTAATGCATTTTACCGATTCTTTCTAGACTATAGAAAATATATATTCTCTCCGTATAATATATATTTTATGAATAATCCAACAGGATATTATTATATTGATAGCATTACTAACATTGGTTATGTTTTAGCAAAAATAAATACAATCGATACTGGTATGGATATAGTAGATGACGAAGCAAGTAAACAATATGAAAGTACCATTGATAACAATTTAATAAATGAATTAAGTGCACAAATTAATTCAATATATGGTAATACTGGTATCGATTATACATCTTGTCTTTCTACATACAATTTTTATCCACAGATTGCTAACTCGTTACGATCATGTTTTCCAAAATCATATAATGAAGATACTAACGTATATGATACCTTAATACAATCGTCATTCAACAATTATATTTTATTAACACTTGATGATCTAAACAATACCTGTAGTCGTAGTCAGGTATCTGTATCGGATATTCCAAATATTGGTGGTTTTGTATCTATTGAATTTAATAAACCAATGGAAGGTATTTATAAAAGTAATAATACCAATGATAGAACTAATATTAATTATATTTGGAATGTGTGTAAAGGGATAAATGCTTTCTCTATCCAAGGATTATGTAAAATAATGATTCAGATGATAACTAAATATAAATGTAATGAACTGCCGTATATATTACATGTAGACAATACCAATATACCAGCAATTACATGCTACAATAAATCGAATTTTCAACCTCTTAAAAATATTAAATCCGGCGTGATACAATCACGTAATCCAGATGAAACGTATATGATATATAATAGGACTACTATTTTTTATACAGAACTCGAAGGTAATATAGTGGAAGTTATTCCAAGTAATGAACACATCTTCGTATTAATTGCACATGGTGCAGAAAGTAATGAACCTCAACAAATAGAGTTTCCTTTTAAAAATATTTCTTTTTACGCATACACAGGTATTTCTTTAAATGCCCCAACAGAATGTGATATGAAACCTAATTTAATAACCGAAATACCTACAGAGACTTGTTATAATCGAATTACAACAGTTGAAACAAATATACCAACGAATGATAATATTTATTTACGAAAAATGAATTTTTCTACAAATCAAGACGACACGTATGATGGTAAAAGTGGGATAATTGGACTATATCATTGTAATTATGGTAATAAATTAATGGATTGGAATGATTTAAATAATATTACCGAGGCTGCCGAAGATCCATCACGAGTTTTTAATTATGTTGACTTATTTACCAAGATTAATGAATATTGTGAACTCAATAAAATACCCAAACAAAATGTTGTATTAAAGATTTTCGCATGTCGTGGGTCGTGTGCTACTTCACCGACAATGCGACCAAATATTAAACAGTCTGGTGGTGATAAAAATCAACAACATGAATCTTCACCCAATATTGGTCCAACTGAAATGTCGCAAGAAGAATTAATCAATTGGCTAAATACATGCGCGATTCCGCTAAAATATAGTAAGGGTGGTTCTACATTAACAAGACGAAATAAACATTCCAAGAAAACACATTCCAAGAAAACACATTCCAAGAAAACAC
>TARA_B110000967_G_scaffold98398_1_pt1 | contig 13960 bp, 17 predicted proteins | sample TARA_B110000967 | Tara Oceans TARA_B110000967 (sample SAMEA4397903) | marine metagenome | biome: Polar Biome; feature: [DCM] deep chlorophyll maximum layer (ENVO:01000326); material: water (ENVO:00002006), including particulate matter (ENVO:01000060) such as... | depth 35 m
TGACTGCCAGTCAAGCGCTCTAGCCAACTGAGCTACATCCCCATTTATAATGATTCGTTTTAAATTCAGTCTAGAAATCTTGAACTTAAAAGAGGCTCTTAAAACCTTCGCCAAAAGTAATGAAATTACTGAGATCTAAAAGGCTAATGAAATAAAATCCGCAGCTTTTAAATCTATAAAAAACTGCAACTCTAAATTTTCAATAGTATTGAGTTTAAAATTAATGGGTTCTGTCGAGTCCAAAGCGGTTATATCCACAACCATTTTTTGTGTAGAGTCCATTCTTTCGAAGGTGATTGTGTTGGACGTTTTTAGGATCCTCCCATTGGTCACAAACTTTAAATGCCGCTCAACTTCTTCGATGGGTCTATTAAAGTTTAAACGGATCGATTGTTTCTCGGACAAACATAAAAAACCAATAGAATCCTCGTGTTTTAATTCAATTTTATCAATAAAATTATCGGGTGAAAACTTTTGTAAACTTTCAATTTTTTGAACCGAAATGTCCCGGTCCGATGGATCGCTAAGCGATTTTAACACCTTGTTGTTGGCAATTTTATTTTTTACGTTGTCTAATTTGTTTTTTAAATTCGTTGTTTCTTCAAGGCTAATGAGTCCTACAGCACACTGGGTGTTGTTATTAAATTTGGCTTCAAAGTCAAATTCCATCGACTTAGACCCGATGTCTTTCTTTTTTAAATCGAAAAATAATTTACAAAAATCATCATAGTCGTCGCTATTTGTACGCGTGTAAATCGCTAAAGATTCCTCTACATTAATGATCCCTTTACCTGAGTCTTTTAACGAAATAAGGCTTAAAGTTTCTGTAGTTCCATGCATGTCTGACACGGAATACCCTTTCGTTGCTTTAGTTGGTAATTTTAGATAATACGGGAAAATAATGGAATCGGATACCTGAATAACGCCAGAGTAACTTTGAGCCTGAGAAAAATTTATAAGGCATAAAAAAACCAGAAATAAAACTATTTCTGGTTTTTTATATGTAAACTTAATTACCATCCTGGTCCAAGATCGCCGACGCAAATTCTAACGAAATCAATTAACGTCCAAACACCCAAGCCTCCGAAAGTTAATAATTGGACAACACCTTGCCAGATATCTCCTAGGTAAAATCTGTGGATACCAATACCTCCTAAAAAGAAACAAATTAACAAAGCAGCTACTTGTGTTTTTCCGGCAAATGCATCAGAATTTGAAATAGTAGCTTCAATGACTTCGTTGCCTTCAACGACTGTTTTTGTCACAGGAAAGTGAGCAAATGACATGGTACTGAATAGCATAAATGCTATCAAAAAAATTGTGTTTTTCATTTTAGTTTGAATTGGTTAATAATTTTTATAAATCTACAATTATTATTTTATTCTTGCAATTTACTATAAATAAAAAATCTAAATTGTTAATGTCAGATTTGAAAACCTCCATGAATTATAGCCCCTAACTCTAAAATGAACGTAAGTTCAAAATATTAACGTCGTGACTTAAAAGTCTTTTTCGTACATTTGACTCTAAATTATATCTATTATGAGCAGTAAATTTTTTGGCAATAAAACCGTAAAACAAGCAGACACAAAAAAAGGTGCTAAATCGGACCTTAAGAGCAAAAACAAAAGCAAAACCACTGCCGTTAGAAAAACGGGACGCGGAAAATAGTCCTATTGGAAACAAGTATAAGCCTCAAACACATCAATAAACTTGCGGTGCCAGCCATTATCGCAGGTATTTCTGAACCGATTCTTTCTCTTACAGATGCCGCTATCGTGGGCCATATTCCAATAAATGCCACAGAATCTTTGGCTGCTGTAGGGATTGTTACTACTTTTTTATCCATGCTTATTTGGGTGTTAGGACAATCGCGAAGTGCTATTTCGTCGATTATTTCTCAGTATGTCGGTGCTAACAAATTAGAGGAAGTCAAAAATTTACCCGCCCAAGCCATCACTCTTATTTTGCTGCTAAGTTTATTAATCTGTCTAGGAACCTATCCGTTTTGTCGGTCCATTTTTAAACTTTATAATGCTTCTGGATTACTTTTAGAATACAGTATCGACTATTATAAAATCCGGGTCCTAGGATTGCCTTTTACGCTCTTTACATTTGCCATTTTTGGAGTCTTTAGAGGCCTTCAAAACACTTATTACCCCATGATCATTGCCATCACAGGAGCCGTCCTAAACATTGTTTTGGATATTTTAATGGTTTATGGAATTGCCAATGTGTTTCCGCCGCTGTACCTTAAAGGTGCCGCCCTTGCAAGTGTGATTTCTCAGTTTTTAATGGCCGCAATGGCCACCTATTTTCTTTTAAAGAAAACACAAATCCCTTTAAGATTCACTCGGCCGTTTAATAAAGAAATTCCACGGTTTTTGAATATGATCGGACATCTGATCGTGAGAACATTGGCCCTTAACACGGCTCTATATTTTGCAGCACGTTTTGCAACGGGCTATGGAAACTCCTATATCGCAGCCTATACCATCGCTATTAATTTATGGTTTTTTGCCGCCTTTGCCGTCGATGGGTATTCGAGCGCAGGAAACATCCTGTCTGGAAAATTATTTGGTGCCAAAAAATACCATTTACTACTGCAGCTAAGTAATCAACTGATACGATATTCCCTTATCGTAGGGATTGTTATGGGGCTCATTGGCGGATTGCTTTACAGGCCCATTGGAATGGTCTTTACGAATGACCTTGCAGTGCAGACTCAATTTTATGACATCTTTTGGATTGTGTTACTAATGCAGCCTTTTTGTGCATTGGCATTTGTATTTGATGGCATTTTTAAAGGGCTTGGGAAAATGAAAGATTTAAGAGATGTGTTATTACTCGCAACCCTGTTTGTGTTTTTACCACTGCTTTTTATCTTTGATTATTATGGCTGGAAACTTCATGGTGTTTTTACGGCTTTTTTCCTGTGGATGGTTGCCAGAGGCATTCCGCTCATAATAAAATTTAGGAAACAATTTTTACCGCATGTTCAAAACCATTAACTTTGTATAAGAATTTTTTAGGATTAGACACAAAAAACCACTGATGAGCAACATTCGAATTACGAAACAATTTTCTTTTGAAACAGGTCATGCGCTCTATGGGTATGATGGTAAATGCAAAAATGTTCATGGGCATAGCTATCGCTTAGATGTCACAGTGATTGGACACCCTATAACAGACACTACCAATGTGAAATTTGGGATGGTGATTGATTTTACCGATTTAAAAAAAATCATCAAAGAAGAGATTGTGACTGTTTTTGACCACGCAACGGTCTTTAACAAAAACACGCCACACGTAGAACTTGCAAAAGAGCTCTCCGACCGTGGTCACAACGTGCTATTAGTTGACTATCAACCTACAAGTGAAATGATGGTGATTGATTTTGCTGAGAAGATAAAAAAACGATTACCGCTCACGATAAAATTACATTCCCTAAAACTACAAGAAACAGCTACCAGCTTTGCAGAATGGTATGCAAGTGACAACTAACAGTTAGATATGACGGCTCTAAAAATCCCTCAAGGGAAAAAAATATACTTTGCTTCGGACAACCACCTAGGGGCCCCGACCGCAAAAGAATCCAAGCCTCGCGAAAAAAAATTCGTCCAATGGTTAGATACGATTAAGCATGATGCGGAAGCTATTTTCTTATTAGGCGATTTGTTTGACTTTTGGTTCGAATACAAATATGTAGTTCCCAAAGGGTTTACACGCGTTTTAGGGAAATTGGCCGAACTCAGTGACCAAGGCATTCAAATTCATTTTTTTGTAGGAAATCACGACTTGTGGGTCACTAATTATTTTGAAGAAGAATTAGGGATTACAGTACACCATAAACCACAAGAATTTACATTCAACTCGAGCTCTTTTCTTATCGGCCATGGCGATGGTCTTGGCCCAGATGACAAAGGATTTAAACGTCTTAAAAAAGTATTTACAAATCCATTTTTTAAATGGCTCTACCGATGGATACACCCCGATATTGGCGTCCGGTTTGCACAATACCTTTCTGTGAAAAATAAAGTCATTTCTGGAGATGAAGATGTGAAATTTTTGGGAGATGACAACGAGTGGTTAGTTCAATACAGTCGAAAAAAATTAGAAGAAAAACACCGCGATTATTTTGTGTTTGGACACCGCCATTTACCGCTTGATATTGCGTTGAATGAGCAATCAAAATACATCAATTTAGGCGATTGGATTCACTATTATACGTATGCCGTTTTTGAAGATGACACCCTAACTTTAAAAGAATTTTAAAGTCTGTTCTTTAAACGTTTCCTGTTCGATTGAGTCAAAACTTAAACCACTCTTACATGAAACTCAATCGACTCACTGGGATCCTCGCATTTTTGATTTTTAGTAGCTGCAATTCGGATGATGCCGCTACCGAGACTTCCGACCCCATTCCAACCCCTAGCTCTCCTAACATTTTATTAATTATTGCTGATGACATGGGGCTCGATGCCACGCCAGGCTACTCAGTGGGCACAAGCAAGCCTACAATGCCCAACCTACAAGACCTCATGAATTCGGGAGTCCGATTTAATAATGTATGGTCAAATCCTGTATGCACTCCTACAAGAGCCACTATATTGACAGGCAAGTATGGCTTTCGGACAAATGTCATAAACGTTGGTGATGTCCTTTCGACTTCCGAAACATCTCTTCATAAAGTCCTAAACACCAATGCTTCAGAATATAGCCATGCAGTCATAGGGAAGTGGCACCTGTCTTCAGATCCAACCCATCCAACGGCCATGGGGGTCGATTATTTTGCCGGGCTATTGGGGGGGGGCGTCCAATCCTATACCAATTGGGATTTGAATGAAAATGGAGTAACAACGACCTCAACAGCATATACAACTACAAAATTTACAGATTTAGCGATTGATTGGGTCAGCGCTCAATCGCAACCTTGGTTTTTGTGGCTTGCCTACAACGCGCCACATACGCCGTTTCATTTACCCCCAACCAACCTTCACAATCAAGGCGATTTACCTGCCGATGACGCAAGTATAGAAGCAAACCCATTGCCGTACTACCAGGCCATGATCGAAGCGTTGGATTCTGAAATGGGTCGGTTGCTAAGCACGATGACCCAAGAAGATCGCGACAATACACTCATCATTTTTGTCGGAGATAATGGAACTCCTAGCGAAGTCGTTCAGGAGTACAATAGCAATCGCGCAAAAGGGTCTATCTACCAAGGTGGCGTAAATGTACCTATGGTCATTTCTGGGAAAAATGTGACACGTGTGAATGAAACTGAAGACGCACTTATTAGTACAACCGATTTATTTGCAACCATCGCAGAAGTCGCGGGTACTGCTAGTTATGACAGTGGTGATAGCCGTAGCTTTCTAGATTTATTAAGCAGTGGCAATTCAAAAGGGCGAGACTTTGTCTATACAGAGAAATACAATGCGCAAACTCAAGGCCCCGATTATACCATCCGAAATGCGACCCATAAATATATTTATTTTAATACGGGGGCAGAAGCCTTATATAATCTAATTGAAAATCCCTTAGAATCCCCTAACCTCCTCAATGAAAATCAACTTCCGTTAAGTGCCTCAGACGCTGCAATAAAATTAAGTTTAACAACTGAACTCTCTAGTATTAGAAATTGAAGCCTTTTAGGACTATAAACATTGATTAAATGTCAACTTATTGTGAATCGGTTTCCCAAAAATTTGTAAATTTACACAAACTAACCGATGAACGTATCCGATTTATCTGGCTTCCTTCCCATTGCATTGGAGGAAATGAATGACGTCTCTCTTCTGAAGCGGGTCGATACGAAGTTTCTGACTACGGAATCTAAATTGTCAGAAATATTATCTCTATTACATGATGAATATCAGATTTTAGAGATTGCCGAAAAGCGGTTAATGAATTACACCACCCTTTACTTTGACACAAAAGACTTGACCTGTTATAAAGAACACCATAATGGAAAAGCAAGGCGTCAAAAAATACGAATGCGTAAATATGTAGACTCGGATCTTTGTTTTTTGGAAATTAAAGAAAAACAGAACTCTGGGATGACCAATAAAGTTCGCTGTTCAATTGATGATTTTGAAACGTCTTTATCAGAAAAATCCAACGCATTTATTAAAAAAGCGACTAAAAAAGACCTGGAATTAGAGCCTGTTCTATATAATTATTTCCAACGATTTACATTGGTAAGCAAACTGCGGTCAGAACGGGTCACAATAGATACAGGCTTGGAATATAAAACCGATTCGACCACAAAAAAAATCAATAATATAGCGGTCATTGAAGTTAAACAAGAAAAACAAAACATAAGAACCCCGATCTATAGCGCGCTCAAATTAAACAGAATTAGAACCGTTAGCTTTAGCAAATACTGTATCGGCGTTGCTAACATTTTCTCGGATGTAAAGTCTAATAAATTTAAAGAACTCAATTTAAAAATTAACAAATTAAACCACTAACATGGAGCTACTAGGCATTCCTTTATTCGATGACGATTTTTACAAAATGATGATTCGGTTTTTATTGAATTTATTTTTCCTCACTGGAATTATAAAATTTGTATACTACAAGCACAATCCAAAGAAAGAATATCTGTTCACGTTCTATCTTATTGGAATTGTGGTTTACTTTTTATGCTTTACCTTAAAAAAGTATGAATTGGATCTCGGGATGGCATTGGGGTTATTTGCGATTTTTGGGATTATCCGTTACAGAACACTTCCGCTAGAAGTCAAAGAAATGACCTATCTCTTTGTGGTCATTGGTGTCGCAGTGATGAATGCCCTTTCAAACAAAAAAATGAGCTATGCAGAAATTATTGCAGCCAATACAATTATCCTTCTGGCTCTATACTTTCTTGAGCGTTATTGGGCACGAACAGAGACCCTCTCAAAAGATGTGATTTATGAAATTATTGAAAACATCCGTCCCGAAAATCACGACAAACTCAAAGCTGATTTAGAAAAAAGGCTCGGCGTTGAAATCTTAAGTTTTGAAATTGGAAAAGTGAATTTCTTAAAAGATGTCGCTAAAGTAACCGTCTATTATAAACTCTAATTATAACTATGAAACTATCTAAACAAAAAATCAGTGTATACACTTGCCTTGCCTTTTTATTAGCGTCTTCAAATCTAATAATGGCTCAAAACTCAAATGGTTTAGAAGGATGGAGCGCCGTTCAGATTGACATAGAGGCGACTAAAAAAATGTCCTTTTCCATTTCAGAGCACCTACGGTATCGAAATGATATTACAACGGTCAGCACCTATTTTACTCAAATAGAAACTGGTTATGAAATTGCAAAGAATTTTGAAATTGGTGGTGGGGTTCGGTTTATTAAAAAAAATGATGATGTTGGGAAAAAACAAGGAGTAGAATCTCATTTTAGATATCAATTAGATGCAAGTTTCAAGCACGATATTAAAAAAATTGGAGTGTCCTACCGACTTCGATATCAAAATAAAAATGAATTAGGGTTCTCCGAAGATGAGGGCGATATCGCCAAAGAACAACTTCGAATGTTATTTGGAGTGGACTATAAATTAAAACCGCTTAGCGTTCTATTAAAGTTAAAAGGAGAGTTTTTTAATACCTTTTCTGATGGCGCTGATGGGGGTAAAATTGACCGACGACGGTTTACCTTCTCGGTGTCTCGAAAATTTAAAGGGTTTGGGAAAATAGCCGTTTTTTATAGAACTCAAACTGATTTAAACGTCCTCATAAAAAAAGAGCGTTTTGACGTTTCAAAATCGATCCTAGGATTTAAATATATCTACAGTCTAAATTTAAGAAAAACTAAAAAGTCTTCTGACAAACTATAAATTACTCTTCTTGAGTTTCATGAGCATCTAACTCTTTTTGAAGGTCTAATTTTCTAAAGGTTGGGGATACAATTCCGGTCGTGATGACAGTAATTAAGGTCATCGTACCACCAAAAACAACGGCGGCTACAGTACCCATAAGTTTTGCGGTTAATCCGCTTTCAAAAGCGCCTAACTCGTTAGAAGACCCGACGAACATAGAGTTGACTGAAGACACACGTCCGCGCATGTGATCGGGAGTCTTAAGTTGTAAAATGGTTTGTCTAATCACCATCGACACCCCATCAGTGACGCCGCTAAAAAATAAGGCAACTACCGAAATCCAAAATATAGACGACACTCCAAAAGTAATAATACACACCCCAAATCCAAAGATGGCTGCTAAGAGTTTAAGACCCGCATTTTTACTGATAGGAATGTAGGCCGTAATTAGCATTGTTAAAAAGGCGCCCACAGCAGGTGCCGCACGCAACACCCCAAATCCTTCAGAACCCACTTCCAAAATATCTTGAGCAAAAACGGGCAATAAGGCCACCGCACCTCCAAATAAAACCGCAATCATATCTAAACTTAAGGCCCCTAAAATAGCTTTTGATTTAAATACAAATCGAACCCCTTCTTTTAAACTTTGCATCACTGGTTCGCCGATTTTTGGGTTTAAAATTGGTTTTTTAGAGATCCCAAATAAAAGAATAAAGGATAACAAAACCAGCCCAAAAACAATGCATAGTGACCAATGAACTCCGATCCAATTAATCGTAAACCCTGCAGTAGCAGGCCCTAAAACAGAGGCCATTTGCCATGTAGAACTGTTCCAAGTAGCAGCGTTTGGATAGACTTTTTTAGGAACGATTAAGGCGACGAGTGAAAAAATACTAGGCCCAAAAAAAGCTCGCAAAAGACCGCCCATAAATACAAAACCATAGATCGTATAAAGAATCATTTTAGTGGACCAAGTCGATTCAATATTTGGACTGGTTAAGAAAAAAAGGCCAAAACTAATGAATGAAAAAAGACCGATACACTTTAATAATAGATTTCGTTTTTCACTTTGATCTACAATATGCCCTGCAAATAACGCCATACTAAAGGCAGGAATAATTTCCATAAGCCCAATAATCCCAAGAGACAAAGGATCTTTGGTGAGCGAATATACTTGCCACTCAATAATGATAAATTGCATAGACCACCCAAAAACTAAAATGAAACGCAGTAGTAAAAAAATATTAAATTCCTTAAATCGAAGTGCTGCGTAGGGATCTCTTTTTGCCATATTATGGTTTAACTCCTTTTAGTTTCAACTGCAAGCTAACACGTCCATTCCATTCATTTTCATCTATTGAATAGACGACTTTAAAAGGCGTTTTATTTTTTATAATTGGGAGGTGTTCTCCTAGTCCAAAACCAATTCCAACCATTTTGGGACCGCTATTTTGAGCCAGCGTGACCCGTAGATGTGTTTGATCTTCGCCAACACATTTTCCATAACCTGTGTCAAGAACGGCATCCGTCATAAAAACAGGGGCCATATTTTGAGGTCCAAAAGGGGCAAATTGTTTTAGGATTCTATAAAATTTTGGAGTGATGGCCTCAAAATTAATATCTGAGTCTATTTTAATTTCGGGTGTTTTAAGATGCGCAGCTAAGGTCTTTGACACCTCTGCTTCAAACGCTGCTTTAAATGCCGGATAGTTTTGTTCTTTAATAGTGAGTCCAGCTGCATACATATGACCCCCAAATTGTTCTAGAAGATGGCTACAGTTTTCCAATGCATTATACACGTCAAACCCGCTTACTGATCTTGCAGAGGCTGCTAAGTAATCGCCACTCTTGGTAAAGACTAAGGTAGGACGGTAATAGGTTTCTATCAATCGAGAGGCCACAATACCGATGACTCCTTTGTGCCAATCTTCTTGATAAACGACCGTAGTGGCATCCTTGGTTTCGTCTGAATTTTCAATTTGTAAAAGGGCTTCTTTAGTAATGCATTTATCTGCTTCTCGACGGTTGGTGTTAAAAAGTTCGATCTCACTAGCCGCAAGTTCAGCGGATTCAAAATTGGTTTCTTTCATCAAGGAAACGGCATAATTTCCATGTTTCATGCGTCCGGCAGCATTAATTCGAGGTGCGATATTAAAAACAACATCTGTGATCGTAAGCACTTCCTTTTTCATGTGATGAATGAGTGCTTTAAATCCGGGTCGTGGATTGGTATTAATGATTTGTAAACCAAAATAAGCAAGAGCTCTATTTTCACCAACAATGGGCACAATATCAGCACCAATAGCGGTAGCAACTAAATCTAAATATTCAACGAGCGATTCTACGGATGTACCGTCTTTAGAGGCTAATGCTTGAATGAGTTTAAACCCCACACCACAGCCACAAAGTTCTTTAAAAGGGTATGCGCAATCGGGTCGTTTTGGGTCCAAAATAGCGACGGCAGGCGGCAAATTTTTTCCAGGCCGGTGGTGGTCACAGATAATAAAATCGATGCCTTTGGTTTTTGCATACGCGACTTTTTCAATGGCTTTTACGCCACAATCTAACGCTATTATCAATGAAAAATCATTGTCGGATGCAAAATCAATTCCTTTGTAGGACACCCCATAACCCTCCGCATACCGATCGGGAATATAGGTCGATATTTGGGTGCTTTTAGTTTCTAAGTAAGAGGCCATTAACGCAACCGATGAGGTGCCATCCACATCATAATCGCCAAACACCAAAATTTGTTCGTTGTTTTTTAAAGCCACTTCAATTCGGTCGACCGCCTTGTCCATGTCTTTCATCAAAAAAGGGTCATGTAAATCTGACCAGCTTGGACGAAAAAAGGTTTTAGCAGCCTCAAAAGTGTCAATCCCTCGTTGCAATAACAATTCTGAAATTGCAAAATCCACCCCTAATTCGGCTGCTAGTTTAGCAATTTTATTAGAATCTGGTTTTGGTTTGAGGGTCCAACGCATCGTTAAGAATTATGAATATGAATTTCTGTGGTCACCGTTGCAAACTGTCGAAACATTTCCATCACCCCGCAATATTTTTCAACAGAAAGCGTAACGGATTTATTAATTTTTTTGGGATTTAAATCCTTCCCATAAAAATGATAGTCTACATGTACTTTATGGTAATACCTCGGGTGTTCGTCTGTTAAAAAACCTTCTGCATCGATAGATAGTTTGTAATCGACAACTTTCATTTTCTCTAAGATTTCGACGATATCAACCCCAGAGCACCCCGCTAAAGAGGATAACATCATTGCTTTTGGCGATAAACCAAATCGTTCAGATTGACCGTTTACAACCGTATCCATTAACACGGTTTTTCCGCTTGGGTTGTCGGATTCAAATAACATTCCACCCTTCCAATGGGTTGTTGTTTTATGGGACATAATAACTTGTTTTAATTCTTATTCCTTCAAAAATACTAAATAATGTTATCAGTTACACTATGATTTCCTAGTTGCAGTTTAGAAATTCGCGGGCATTCAAAGTTTTTAGTGAATCTTCATTAGAAACCCCTAAATGATATAAAAATTTAGGGCTAAGACGCTTTTGATTTTCCTGCAACAACAATCACAATTTCGCCCTTGGGCGGCTTATTGGTGTAGTAGTCTAAAACTGATTTTGCGGTGCCTCTTTTGGTCTCTTCAAATAGTTTTGTAAGTTCACGCGAGACCGAAATTTGACGATCTTCCCCAAAGTATTCACAGAGGTGTGCCAATGTTTTAAGAAGTTTATGAGGGCTTTCATATAAAATAATAGTTCGAGGTTCTTCGGCCAGTAATAGTAATCGCGTTTGGCGTCCCTTTTTGACGGGTAAAAAGCCTTCAAACACAAACTTATCATTTGGTAAACCAGAGTTTACTAAGGCGGGTACAAAGGCGGTGGCTCCAGGCAAACAATCGACAGGAATGTCGTTTTCGACACAAGCTCTTGTAAGTAAAAATCCAGGGTCAGAAATCGCAGGGGTTCCCGCATCACTAATCAATGCGATGGTGGTGCCCATTTTTAATTTTTGAATAATCCCTTGAACCGTTTTATGTTCATTATGCATATGATGCGAATGCATTTGCGTCCCAATCTCAAAATGTTTTAATAGTTTTCCAGAAGTTCGGGTGTCCTCTGCTAAAATTAAGTCAACCGATTTTAAGACATTAATCGCTCGTAAAGTGATGTCTTCTAGATTTCCTATCGGGGTTGGTACAATAAATAACTTCATGGATCAAAGTTACAATGTTTTTGAGAGAAATTATAAACTAGTGAATCTATTTAAGATTTTATATATTTGGTATTAAATTATTTATTAACCCCAAAATTATTTTTAAATCATGGAACAATACCTAACAAAACTAAAAAATCTAGTTGTAGACTATTTACCAAAAGACCAAATTGTAAGTTATTCATTTAAGGCTGTTTATGCTTTAGGACTGTTAATCGTCGGCTTATTTGCAATAAAGCTAACGATTCGCTTAACTAAAAAAATACTTACTACACGACGTGTTGAAGAGACTATCCAAACCTTTCTCGGAAACTTAATAGGTTGGGGATTAAAGGCGCTATTGTTGGTCGCCGTCATTTCTAAACTTGGGGTTGATACCACTGCCTTAGCGGCAGTAATGGCTGCTGCATCGTTAGGAATAGGGCTCGCTCTACAAGGTGCCTTAGCAAATTTTGCAGGCGGTGTTTTGATTATTTTGTTCAAGCCTTTTAGAGTGGGCAATGTCGTAGATGTCCAAGGCGAAATAGGGGTTGTGAAAAATATTGAAATTTTTACAACTCAAATTCTAACCCCTACTGGTAAACGCGTCATCATCCCAAATGGAACCCTTGCGAATAGTAATATTATAAATATCTCTGCTGAAGGAAAACTAAGAGTCGATTTAACCATTGGCGTTGGCTACGATGAGAACATCAAGCAAACTAAAGATGTATTGATGGCTGTACTGACTTCGCATCCTAAAGTATTAAAAGATCCCTTACCAACCGTTGATGTCTCCGAGCTTGCGGATAGTTCTGTGAATTTTGCGGTTCGCCCCTGGTGTACGGTCGAAGATTATTGGGCAGTACACTTCGGAATTACCGAAAACTGCAAATTAGCGCTCGATGCTGCTGGCATAGAAATTCCATACCCACACGCTGTTGAAATTCAGAAAAAGGGATAAAGCTTGTTTATTTTTTGGATGGAATCGCGATAAAGTCTTTCAAATAAAAAGGCTCAAAATAAGCAACATCTTCAAAATCGTTAGATTTGAATTTTTCAAAAGAAAGTGTACACATTTGTTTGGCTGAAGGCAATTTATTTTCAATAAAATGAGCATTGGGATGCGCGATTAGTTCTTTGGTTTTGGTGACCCCATTTCCAATAAAATAAACGGGAGATAATTCTAATAATTCACGATACGACTCAGAGGTGATTATTTCTGCCTCTGTGGTTCGTGTCTCTTTAAAACTGCCATCATAAATCGCTGAATAAACCTCTAGGCGTCTAGCATCTAACATGGCCACTACAGCTCCATTTGGATTCTCCAGCTGGTGCGCAAGCGCTTCTAGGGTTGGAATAGAAATTAAAGGGATTTTAAGCGCATAACACAAGCCTTTAGCGGCAGAAACACCGATTCGGAGTCCCGTATAAGATCCGGGGCCTTTGCTAATCGCTATGGCGCTTAACTGCGTCTTAGAAACGTTCGCCGTTTTTAAGAGTGCATCCATATACACATGGAGACGCTCCGCATGTGAATACGACAAATTGTTATCTTCCTTGAGCCCAATGACGGCACCATCTTTCGCTAGAGAGACTGAACAATTCGTCGTGGACGTTTCAATATTTAAAATATAAGTCAAAGCTAATTATAAGATTTCTTTACCCATGTAAAAGTCCAAAACTTTTGTTTTGAAAATAAAATCAAATTTAGCATTTATTAATGAGGATTGCGCATTTATAAATTGCACTCTGGCTTGTTCCAAGTCAAAAGCAGTAATATTCCCAATAGTATAACGTTCCTTAGAATTATTAAACGCCAACTCTTGTGATACTAATGATTTTTTCGCAGCGGCATAGGCCTTAAAAGCCGCTTGTGCATCTGTGAATGCTCTTTGAATATTGGACTCTAAATCTAACTT